>Ga0209051_1001100_pt1 | contig 24862 bp, 21 predicted proteins | sample AraplaCvi_mMS_r2_2_FD_184286 | JGI IMG/M metagenome (GOLD analysis project Ga0209051, IMG submission 184286) | Arabidopsis root microbial communities from North Carolina, USA - plate scrape MF_Cvi_mMS_r2 (SPAdes) (version 2) | ecosystem: Host-associated > Plants > Roots > Endosphere | place...
CCGCACGTGGCTGTGGTGACGTTGAACCGCCCAGAGCGGATGAACTCCATGGCCTTCGACGTCATGGTGCCGCTGAGGGACGTCCTGCACGACCTCACCGTCGACAACGACGTCCGCGTGGTGGTGCTCACCGGGGCCGGGCGAGGCTTCTCCTCCGGCGCCGACCACAAGTCGGCGGGATCGGTGCCACACGTCGGCGGGTTGACGCGGCCCACCTATGCGCTGCGCTCGATGGAAGTGCTCGACGACGTGATTCTCGCCATACGGCGGCTTCATCAGCCGGTGATCGCGGCGGTCAACGGCGCGGCCATCGGTGGTGGGTTGTGTCTGGCACTGGCGTGCGACGTCCGGGTCGCCGCCGACGGTGCGTACTTCCGCGCGGCGGGTATCAACAACGGCCTGACCGCCAGCGAGCTGGGCCTGTCGTACTTGCTGCCCAAGGCAATTGGGACCTCACGCGCGTTCGAGCTGATGCTGACCGGACGCGACGTCGACGCGGCCGAGGCCGAGCGGATCGGGCTGGTCTCGGAGACGGTGCCGGGCGACGAGCTCTTGGAGACCTGTTTCGCCATGGCCGATCGCATGGCGTCGTTCTCCCGGCCGGGAATCGAGTTGACCAAGCGGACGCTCTGGAGTGGACTGGAGGCCGGTAGCCTAGAGGGTCACATGCAGGCCGAGGGACTGGGTCAACTGTACGTGCGCCTGCTCACCGCGAATTTCGAGGAAGCGGTCGCCGCGCGCGCCCAGAATCGGCCCGCCCGCTTCACCGACGACAAGCCATGAGGAGTACAGCGTGATCACCGCAACGGACCTGGAGGTCCGCGCTGGCGCGCGTACGTTGCTGGCCATCGAGGGTTCCGCGCTGCGCATCCAACCGGGGGACCGGATCGGCCTCGTCGGCCGCAACGGTGCGGGCAAGACCACGACCATGCGCATCCTGGCCGGCGAAGGGGAGCCGTACGCCGGATCCATCGAGCGGACCGGCGAGATCGGTTATCTCCCACAGGATCCCCGTGAAGGTGACCTCGACATGCTGGCCCGCGACCGGGTGCTCTCGGCGCGCGGCCTGGACACCTTGCTGGCCGATCTGGAGAAGCAGCAGGCCATCATGGCCGAGGTCGTCGACGACGCCACCATGGACAAGGCCGTCAGGAAGTACGGCGAACTCGAGGAGCGTTTCGCCGCCCTCGGTGGTTACGCCGCCGAGAGCGAGGCCGGCCGCATCTGCGCGAGCCTGGGCCTGCCCGAGCGGATTCTGACCCAGCCCCTGCGGACCCTCTCGGGAGGTCAGCGCCGCCGCGTCGAGCTGGCTCGCATCCTCTTCGCAGCCTCCGACACCGGTTCCGGTTCTGACACGACGTTGCTGCTCGACGAGCCCACCAACCACCTCGACGCCGACTCGATCGGCTGGTTGCGGGCCTTCCTGCAGAACCACACCGGCGGCCTCGTCGTGATCAGCCACGACGTCGACCTGCTCGCCGACGTGGTGAACCGGGTCTGGTTCCTCGACGCCGTCCGGGGTGAGGCGGACGTCTACAACATGGGGTGGCAGAAGTACCTCGACGCCAGGGCCACCGACGAACAACGCCGCCGCCGAGAGCGCGCCAACGCCGAGAAGAAGGCCTCGGCCCTGCGGACCCAGGCCGCGAAGATGGGCGCCAAGGCGACCAAGGCCGTTGCGGCACAGAACATGTTGCGTCGCGCCGAGCGGATGATCGCCGAGCTCGACGACGAGAGGGTGGCCGACAAGGTCGCCAAGATCCGCTTCCCGACGCCGGCCGTGTGCGGCCGCACCCCGCTGGTGGGCAAGGGCCTGACGAAGACCTACGGCTCGCTGGAGATCTTCACCGGCGTCGACCTGGCCATCGACAAGGGCTCCCGCGTCGTCGTCCTCGGCCTCAACGGCGCCGGAAAGACGACCTTGCTGCGGATCCTCGCCGGCACCGAGGCGGCCGACGCGGGGGTGATCGAGCCCGGCCACGGACTCAAGCTGGGTTACTTCGCCCAGGAGCACGACACCATCGACGGCCTGTCCTCGGTGTGGGAGAACATCCGCCACGCCGCGCCCGACACCGGCGAACAGGACCTTCGCAGTCTCCTCGGAGCATTCATGTTCACCGGTCCGCAACTCGACCAGCCCGCAGGCACGCTGTCCGGCGGTGAGAAGACGCGCCTGGCCCTGGCCGGTTTGGTCGCGTCGACGGCGAACGTGCTGTTGCTCGACGAGCCGACCAACAACCTCGACCCGGCATCGCGCGAGCAGGTGCTCGACGCGTTGCGCAGCTACCAGGGTGCGGTGGTGCTGGTGACCCACGATCCGGGTGCCGCCGAGGCCCTGGACCCCCAGCGGGTGGTGCTGCTGCCCGACGGCACCGAGGACTACTGGTCCGACGACTATCGAGACCTGATCGAACTCGCCTGACCTGCTGGGTGATTGAGATTCCAGTGCCTGGGTATGTGAACTCCACAGCGAGATGGGGAGATCCACATGAGCGAAACGGACAGGTCCAGGGACGAGTTGCTCGACGAGCTGCGGAGCGCGTACGAGAAGGGCGCCAGCATACGTACACTGGTGGCCAGTACCGGGAAGTCCTACGGCTCCATTCACAGCATGCTGCGCGAATCGGGCACCACGATGCGCAGCCGCGGCGGGCCCAATCATCGCCGCAGGCAGCACTAGTCACTGCTGACGGACTGACGCCTCCACCAAGTCGAGCACCGCTCGAAGCGTCTCGGGATCGTCGCCGGTGGCCAACCGGGCGACCAAACCGTCGAGCACGAGGTCGAGGTAGGTGTGCACGACCTCGCTGGGGACGTCGTCGCGCAATCGGCCTGCCTGCTTCTGCTGGCGCAACCTCTCGGTCGTCGCATCGCTCAGCTCGGCGGACCGCTCGGCCCAGCCCTGCCGGAAACCCGGGTCGTTGCGGAGCTTCCGGGCGATTTCCAGGCGGGTGGTCAGCCAGTCGAACTGCTCAGGGGCGGCCAGCAGGTCCCGCATCACCTGGATGAGGCCCTCCTTGGAGGCGACCTCGGCCATCCGTTCGGCGTCTTCGCGGGCCAACTCGAAGAACAGCGTGTCCTTGTCACGGAAGTGATGGAAGATCGCGCCGCGCGACAGCCCGATGGTTTGCTCGAGCCGTCGCACGGTCGCGCTCTCATACCCGTACTGGGCGAAACACCTGCGGGCGCCGTCGAGGATTTGTCGACGGCGCGCCGCAAGGTGGTCTTCGGTCACCCGTGGCAACTCAGGGCCCTCTCTGAACGTCGGAGACGCGAGTCCGTCAGGCCTTGAGCATGTTGCGCAGCACGTACTGCAGGATGCCGCCGTTGCGGTAGTAGTCCGCCTCGCCGGGGGTGTCGATGCGCACCACGGCGTCGAACTCGACCTTCGATCCGTCGTCCTTCGTGGCCGTCACGTGAACGGTCTTCGGCGTCTTGCCCTCGTTCAGTTCGGTGATGCCCGAGATGTCGAACGTCTCGGTGCCGTCGAGCTTGAGGCTCGCCGCCGACTCACCGGCCGGGAACTGCAGCGGGATGACGCCCATGCCGATCAGGTTGGACCGGTGGATGCGCTCGAAGGATTCGGTGATCACCGCGCGCACGCCGAGCAGCGACGTGCCCTTGGCCGCCCAGTCCCGCGACGAACCCGAGCCGTACTCCTTGCCGCCCAGCACGACCAGCGGAACGCCGTTGGCCGCGTAGTTCTGCGCGGCGTCGTAGATGAAGGCTTGCGGCGCACCCTCCTGGGTGAAGTCGCGGGTGTAACCACCGGAGACGTCGTCGAGCAGCTGGTTGCGCAGTCGGATGTTGGCGAACGTGCCGCGGATCATCACCTCGTGGTTGCCGCGCCGCGAACCGTAGGAGTTGTAGTCCTTGCGCTCGACGCCGTTGGCCTCGAGGTACTCGGCGGCCGGAGTGCCCTGCTTGATGTTTCCGGCCGGCGAGATGTGGTCGGTGGTGACCGAATCGCCCAGCAGCGCAAGCACTCTGGCGCCGCTGATGTCGGTGACGGGCTGCGGTTCGGCCGGCATGCCGTCGAAGTACGGGGGCTTGCGCACGTACGTCGAGTTCGGATCCCAGTCGAAGGTCTTGCCCTCGGGCGTCGGCAGGTTCTGCCAGCGCTCGTCACCCTTGAAGACGTCGGCGTAGCTGTCGGTGAACATCTGACGGTCGATCGACGAGGCGATGACGTCGGAGATCTCCTTCGACGACGGCCAGACGTCCTTGAGGAACACGTCGTTGCCGTCGGCGTCCTGGCCCAGCGGGTCGGTCTCGAAGTCGAAGTCCATCGTGCCGGCCAGGGCGTAGGCGATCACCAGCAGCGGTGAGGCCAGGTAGTTCATCTTGACGTCGGGGGAGATGCGACCCTCGAAGTTGCGGTTGCCCGAGAGCACCGCGGTGACCGTCAGATCCTCGTCGTTGATCGCCTTGGAGATCGCGTCGGGCAGCGGGCCGGTGTTGCCGATGCAGGTGGTGCAGCCGTAGCCGACCAGGAAGAAGCCCAGCTTCTCCAGGTACGGCCACAGGCCGGCCTTGTTGTAGTAGTCGTTGACCACCTGCGAGCCCGGCGCCATCGAGGTCTTCACCCACGGCTTGGAGGTCAGGCCCTTGTCGACGGCGTTGCGCGCCAGCAAGGCGGCACCGAGCATCACCGACGGGTTGGAGGTGTTGGTGCAGGAGGTGATCGCCGCGACCACGACCGCGCCGTGGTCCAGCACGAACTCGCCGTCGTCGGACTTCACCGTGACCGGCTTGCTGGGCCGGCCCTCGGCGCCCTTGGCGGCGGAGTGCACGGGGACGGCGTCGTCCTCGGCGAACGACAGCGCGACCGAATCGCTGGCCGGGAACGACTCGTCGACGGCCTCGTCGAGGTTGGTGCAGGGAGCGGCGTTCTCCGCCTCCCCTCCTACGTAGTTGTGGATGTCCTTGCGGAACGCGTTCTTCGCATCGGAGAGCTCGATGCGATCCTGCGGGCGCTTCGGTCCGGAGATCGACGGCACGACGGTGGACAGGTCGAGCTCGAGGTACTCGGAATAGGTCGCCTCCTTGGCCTCTCCCGCTTCAACGTCGTGCCACATGCCCTGAGCCTTTGCGTACGCCTCGACCAGCGCCAGCTGCTCCTCGGTGCGCCCGGTCAGCCGCAGGTAGTCCACGGTGACGTCGTCGATCGGGAAGATGGCTGCGGTGGAACCGAATTCGGGGCTCATGTTGCCCAGGGTGGCGCGGTTGGCCAGCGGCACCTCGGCGACGCCCTTGCCGTAGAACTCCACGAACTTGCCGACGACGCCGTGCTTGCGCAGCATGTCGGTCACGGTCAGCACCACGTCGGTGGCGGTCACGCCGGGCTGAATCTCACCGGTCAGCTTGAAGCCGACGACGCGGGGGATGAGCATCGACACGGGCTGGCCGAGCATGGCGGCCTCTGCCTCGATGCCGCCGACGCCCCAGCCGAGCACGCCGAGTCCGTTGACCATCGTGGTGTGGCTGTCGGTGCCCACGCAGGTGTCGGGGTAGGCCACGCCGTCGCGAATCATGACCGTGCGCGCCAAGTATTCGATGTTGACCTGGTGGACGATGCCGGTGCCCGGGGGGACGACCTTGAAGTCGTCGAAGGCGCCCTGGCCCCAGCGCAGGAACTGGTAGCGCTCGCCGTTGCGGCCGTACTCGATCTCGACGTTCTTCTCGAAGGCGCCCGCGTTGCCGAAGACGTCGACGATGACGGAGTGGTCGATGACCAGTTCGGCGGGGGCCAGCGGGTTGACCTTCTCGCTGTCGCCACCGAGGTCGCCGACGGCCTCACGCATGGTGGCCAGGTCGACGATGCAGGGCACGCCGGTGAAGTCCTGCATGACCACGCGGGCCGGGGTGAACTGGATCTCGATGCTGGGATCGGCCGTCGGATCCCAGTTGGCGATGGCCTCGATGTGGTCCTTGGTGACGTTGGCGCCGTCCTCGGTGCGGAGCAGATTCTCCGCAAGCACCTTGAGGCTGTAGGGAAGTTTCTCCGTCCCCGGTACCGCGTCCAGACGGTAGATCTCGTAGGCCTGGTCCCCGACGTTCAACGTGTCCTGGGCTCCGAACGAATTAACGCTGGTCACATCAACTCCCGCTTCGATCTTCGCCGCGACGGGCTGTGTCGCGGCGGTAACGGTCTTAACAGTACGCTTGTCCTGTAAGCCTTCTCAAGGCGGGTGCCAGTCTTCTCCTCGCGCGGCCCCGCTGCCAAGGGATCGCCCGGCCTCGGCGGTAATCTCTGGCAGGTGACGACTCCGCAGGTGCCGCTCTTCATTCCGTCGCAGGTGTGCTCGACCGTGGGCAAGGACCCCGCCACGACCGCCCCCGACGTCTGCATGGGTCTCGTGAAGGACCAGGTGCGCGACGACGGCGTGAGCGCGCCGGACGTGCCCGCCAACGCCGGGCTGCCTCAAGTAGTGACCGAGGCCAAGCAGAAGGGCGTCGACCTCAAGGTCGTGGTGCTCGCCGAGAACCCCGGCATCGACACGCCGCTTCGCGACATCGCCACCGAGGTGGGCAAGGAGTACCCCGGCTCGACGGTGCTGGTGTTGAGCCCGTCCTTCGCCGGCACCTACAGCACGTCGTTCGACCGGGTGACGCTCGAAGCCGGTCAAGACATTGCAAAGGTGAGCGGTTCTCCGGTGGCCGCTTCTCAGAATTTCGTGACCGAATTGACGACACCGCATTTCCCGTGGACGCCATTCACGATCGTGCTCGTCCTCGGTGTTGCGGCGGCGGCGGTCGCAACCCGGTTGTTGCAGGTCCGAGGCCGGAAATCGGTCGCGGCGAAATCGCCGGTCACCGCCGACTCCACCGGGGCGTGACGGCTATTCAATTGGCGAAAGTCACCATTGGATAACAATGGTTTCAATTACAAAGATGTAATTTTCTTCTGGCGTTTCCCTGGCGCTTCTCGTGACGTACGGTGCAAAAGGCACCTGATGTTGCGGGTGTGATCCATGTGACTCCTGCGCACGTATGAGCCCGATGGATGTGCCCACTACGTACGCGTTGAGCCCTAGGAGACCGGAGTCCAATGAGACGCAGCCTTCGCGCCTCCGTTGCGGGGTCGCTCACGTGCGGTGTTCTCGTCGCCTCGGCCTTCACCCACGGAGTCGGTTTCGGGATCGGCTCGGCCCACGCCGAGCCCGTCACCCCCCAGGGCATCGCCGGTTTGGTGGCGGCCGTCGCCAACGCCGACCAGAAGCTGCAGGACCTCGGCGCCAACATCCAGGCCGAGCAGGAGAGCGTCAACAAGGCGATCGTCGCCGTTCAGACCGCCCGGGACGACGCGGCCGCCAAGCAGTCCGAGGTCGACGCCAGCCAGGCCGCGCTCAAGGACGCCACCGCCGCCATCTCCGCCGCGCAGGACCGCTTCGACACCTTCGCCGCCTCGGCCTACGTCAACGGCCCCTCCGCCTCCTACGTGACCGCCAAGGACCCGGCCGACGTCCTGGCCACCGCGGCCACCGGTGAGACGCTCAACGTCAGCACGCAGCAGGCCATCTCGGACCTCCAGCGCGCCCGCACCGAGCAGGTCAACCGCGACTCGGCCGCTCGCCTGGCCAAGCAGAAGGCCGACCAGGCGGTCGTGGACGCACAGGCCAGCCAGGACGCCGCCGTCGCGTCGCTGACCCAGGCGCAGCAGACGTTCAAGGACCAGCAGGCCCAACTCGACCAGCTGACCGCCGAGCGGGCGTCGGCCCAGGCGCAGCTCGCCGCGGCCCGCGACGCCTCGGCCCCGGTGGTCGCCGTCGCCGCCAAGACGGTGCCCGGCGCCGCACCGGCCGCGGCAGTCGGCCCGCAGGCCAACCCGTCGACCAACTGGGACCGCGACCCCGCCGCCGAAGCCCCTGGTAACTCGAAGTGGGACGTCGGCTGGGATCCCACCCTGCCCGCGATTCCGAGCGCGTTCGTCAGCGGCGACCCGATCGCGATCCTCAACACCGTGCTCGGCATGGCCACCACCTCTACCCAGGCCACCCAGCAGATGGGCCGCAGCTTCCTGCAGAAGCTCGGAATCCTGCCCACGCCTTCGGGTCTCACCAACGGCGCGATCCCGCGGGTCTACGGCAGGCAGGCCTCGGAGTACGTCATCCAGCGGGCCGGCAGCCAGATGGGCGTGCCGTACTCGTGGGGCGGCGGCAACGCCGTCGGACCGAGCCGGGGCATCGACTCCGGCGCAGGCACCACCGGCTTCGACTGCTCGGGTCTGATCCTGTACGCCTTCGCCGGTGTCGGCATCAAACTGCCGCACTACTCCGGCGCCCAGTACGACCTCGGCCGCAAGATCCCGACGTCACAGGCGCGCCGCGGCGACGTCATCTTCTACGGCCCCGGCGGCGCCCAGCACGTCGCCCTCTTCCTCGGCAACGGCCAGATGCTGGAGGCCCCGTACACCGGTTCGACCGTCAAGGTCTCGCCCGTCCGCACCAGCGGTATGACGCCCTACGTCGTCCGCTACATCGAATACTGATGGTGGTTGACTTGCCCCTGACGCTCCTTCGTCGTGCCCTGCTGCTCATCGCGGCCCTGGCCGCCGTGCTCGCCCTCGGCACCGCCGCACCGGCGGGCGCCGACCCCGGTGACGGAGGCTGGGATCCGACGCTGCCGCAGCGGCCCAGCTCGGGCGCGCCCGGTGATCCCGTCGCGATCGCCAACGCCTCCTTCCAGGCGAGCGCCATCGCCCTGCAGACCACCAAGAGCCTGGGTCAGCAATTCCTGTCCAGCATCGGCCTCGGCGGCAGCGCACCCACCGCCGCCGTCGGCGGTCGCGTACGCGGACCCGAGGCCATCGAGTACGTCATCAGGCGCGCCGGCTCACAGATGGGCGTGCCGTATTCGTGGGGTGGCGGCGCGCTGAACGGACCCAGCGAGGGCGTCGACTACGACACCGGAAAGATCGGCTTCGACTGCTCGGGGCTGACCCGCTATGCCTTCGCCGGTGTCGGCGTGCCGATTCCGAAGTACTCCGGGGACCAGTACGACTCCGGCCGGCCGATCGCGCCGTCGCAGGCCAAGCGCGGCGACCTGATCTTCTACGGCCCCGGCGGCAGCCAGCACGTGGCCATCTTCCTGGGCGGCGGACGGATGCTCGAGGCCTCCGGCAGCGCGGGCAAGGTCACCGTCAGCCCGGTTCGCACCGCCGGGATGTCGCCGCACCTGGTCCGGTTCATCGAGTCCTGATCGGGACCGCCCCGCGGCAGGGCACGTCGACGGATTCCGAACTGCCTGGAATAGTTGACGGCGAACTGTCCGGTGGTTGGCGCCACTAGACCAAGCGAGACACCAGCGGTCTGAATCGAACGCCGGACCAGAACACGTGGGAGGAACTGAATGACGTCACCGAGTGGGCCGCCGCAGGGCGCTGGAGGCTACCCCGGGCAGGCCCCGACGCAGGGCTTCCCGCCCGGCGGTCCGACGCCGGCCAACGGTGGCCAACAGGCTGGCGGCCTGCAGGGCGAGGTGCACACCCTGGAACGCGCCGTCTTCGAGGTCAAGCGGATCATCGTCGGCCAAGACCAGCTCGTCGAGCGCATGCTCGTCGGCCTGCTCGCCAAGGGACACGTCCTCCTAGAAGGCGTCCCCGGCGTGGCCAAGACCCTCGCGGTGGAGACCTTCGCCAAGGTCGTCGGCGGCACGTTCGCGCGCATTCAGTTCACCCCCGACCTGGTGCCCACCGACATCGTCGGCACCCGCATCTACCGGATGGGCAAGGAGGAGTTCGACATCGAACTCGGGCCCGCCATGGTCAACTTCCTGCTCGCCGACGAGATCAACCGCGCACCGGCCAAGGTGCAGTCGGCACTGCTCGAGATCATGGCCGAGCGCAAGATCTCCCTGGGCGGCAAGACCTTCCCGCTGCCCACCCCGTTCCTGGTCATGGCCACGCAGAACCCCATCGAGCAAGAGGGCGTTTACGCCCTGCCCGAGGCCCAGCGCGACCGCTTCCTCTTCAAGCTCAACGTCGACTACCCGACGCCCGAGGAAGAGCGCGAGATCATCTACCGCATGGGTGTCGCCCCGCCGACGCCCAAGCAGATCCTCAACACCGGTGACCTGCAGCGCCTACAGGGCATCGCCGCGTCGGTCTTCGTGCACCACGCCCTCGTCGACTACGTGGTGCGCATCGTGACCTCCACGCGCGAGCCCGAGAAGTTCGGCATGCCCGACGCCAAGGCGTGGATCGCCTACGGCGCCTCCCCGCGTGCCTCGCTCGGCATCATCGCGGCCTCGCGGGCGCTGGCCCTGGTCCGTGGCCGCGACTACGTCATCCCGCAAGACGTGGTGGAGATCATCCCCGACGTGCTCCGGCACCGCCTGGTGCTGACCTACGACGCGCTCGCCGACGAGGTGTCCGCCGAGACGGTCATCAACCGCATCATGCAGACCGTGGCGCTGCCTCAGGTCAACGCCATTCCGCAGCAAGGGCATTCGGTGGCGCCGGCGATGCCCACCCCGGCGGCGGCCGGCGGTCGGTGACCCAGCCGTCAGGCCGGGTGGATCTGCCGTCCCTGCAGCGCGGGCAGATTCGCGATCCCGAGCTCTCGGCCGCATTGCGCAAATTGGAGCTGACGGTCCGCCGCAAGCTCGACGGCGTGCTGCACGGCGACCACCAGGGCCTGGTCCCCGGACCGGGGTCGGAGCCCGGGGACTCCCGCGTTTACCAACCCGGTGACGACGTCCGACGGATGGACTGGTCGGTGACCGCGCGCACGACGACGCCGCACGTGCGCCAGATGATCGCCGACCGTGAGCTGGAGACCTGGTTGGTCGTCGACGTGTCGGCGAGCCTGGACTTCGGCACCGCCGGCTGCGAGAAGCGCGATCTCGCGGTCGCGGCTGCCGCGGCGATGGCGTTCCTCAACAGCGGGGGCGGCAACCGTCTCGGTGCGGTGATCACCAACGGCCAGACCACCAAGCGCGTGCCGGCCCTCAGCGGCCGGATCCACGAACACGAGCTGCTGCGCGCGATCGCCACGATGCCGCAGGCGCCGCTGGGCGTCCGCGGTGACCTGTCGGCGGCCATCGACGCGCTGCGCAGGCCCGAACGCCGCCGCGGAATGGCGGTGATCATCAGCGACTTCCTGGGTCCGATCAACTGGATGCGGCCGCTGCGGGCCATCGCCGGGCGCCACGAGGTGCTGGGCGTCGAGGTGATCGACCCCCGCGACGTCGAACTGCCCGACGTCGGCGACGTGATCCTGCAGGACACCGAGAGCGGGGTCACCCGGGAGTTCACCATCGACTCGCAACTGCGGGCCGACTTCGCCAAGGCCTCCGCGGCCCACCGCGAGGAGGTGGCCCGAACGCTGCGCCGGTGCGACGCCCCGCTGCTCACCCTCCGTACCGATCGCGACTGGATCGCCGACGTCGTGAGGTTCGTGGCGAACCGGCGGCGAGGCGCCCTGGCCGGCCGGTAGAGACAAATGACTGAAATGACTACTCGCACATGACTTTACCGTTCTTCGGCCCGATGAGCCTCTCGGGTTTCAAGAGCCCGTGGTTCTTCCTGTTCCTGCTGGTCGTGCTCGGACTGGTCGCGCTGTACGTCATCGTGCAGTCCGCGCGACAGAAGCGGATGTTGCGCTTCGCCAACATGGAACTGTTGGAGAGCGTCGCCCCCAAGCGGCCCGCCCGCTGGCGCCACCTCTCGGCCGTGCTCATGGTGCTGTCGCTGGTGCTGTTCACCGTCGCGATGGCCGGGCCCACCAACGACGTTCGCATTCCGCGCAACCGCGCCGTGGTGATGCTGGTGATCGACGTGTCGCAGTCGATGCGCGCCACCGACGTCGCGCCGAGCCGGCTCGCCGCCGCGCAGGAGGCCGCCAAGCAGTTCGCCGACCAACTGACCCCGGGCATCAACCTCGGGTTGATCGCCTACGCGGGGACGGCCACGGTGCTGGTGTCGCCGACCACCAACCGCGAGCCCACCAAGGCGGCCATCGACAAGCTGCAGCTCGCCGACCGCACGGCGACCGGTGAGGGCATCTTCACCGCGCTGCAGGCGATCGCGACCGTCGGCGCGGTCATCGGCGGTGGCGACGGACCGCCCCCGGCGCGGGTCGTGCTGATGTCCGACGGCAAGGAGACGGTGCCGTCCAACCCGGACAACCCCAAGGGCGCCTACACCGCCGCCCGGACCGCCGACGACCAGGGCGTGCCGATCTCGACGGTGTCCTTCGGTACCAAGTACGGCTACGTCGAGATCCAGGATCAGCGTCAGCCCGTCCCGGTAGACGACGAGATGCTGCGCAAGATCGCCGAATTGTCCGGCGGCAACGCCTACACCGCGTCGAGCCTGGAACAGCTCAAGGCGGTGTTCACCTCGCTGCAGGACCAGATCGGCTACGAGACCACCAAGGGTGACGCCAGCGTCGGCTGGCTTCGGCTGGGCTCACTGGTGCTCGCGCTCGCCGCGCTGGCGGCCCTGCTGATCAACCGTCGCCTGCCCGGGTGAGGCTCGCGGCCGATTTCGGCCAGCGTCGGGTGAGGCGATAGGTTGACACTCATGCCTGAGTTCGTGTCGCGCTCCGTCTTGGTCACCGGTGGCAATCGGGGCATCGGTCTCGCGATCGCCCAGCGCCTGGCCGCCGACGGACACCGGGTCGCGGTCACCCACCGCGGATCTGGCGCCCCCGAGGGCCTGTTCGGCGTGGTGTGCGACGTCACCGACGCCGCCGCCGTCGACCGCGCCTTCACCGAGGTCGAGGAGCACCAGGGGCCGGTCGAGGTGCTGGTGTCCAACGCGGGCATCTCCAAGGACGCGTTCCTGATGCGGATGACCGAGGAACGCTTCTCCGAGGTCATCGACGCCAATCTCACCGGCGCCTTCCGGGTCACCCAGCGCGCGTCGCGCAGCATGCAGCGCAAGCGCTTTGGCCGCATCATCTACATCGGCTCGGTGTCGGGCATGTGGGGCATCGGCAACCAGGCCAACTACGCCGCCGCGAAGGCCGGGCTCATCGGCATGGCCCGCTCGATCTCCCGGGAGCTGTCCAAGGCCGGCGTCACCGCGAACGTGGTGGCCCCCGGGTACATCGACACGGAGATGACGCGCTCGCTCGACGAGCGCATCCAGGCCGGAGCCCTGGAGTTCATCCCCGCCAAGCGCGTCGGCACGGCAGAGGACGTGGCCGGTGCGGTCAGCTTCCTGGCGTCGGAGGACGCCGGTTACATCGCGGGCGCCGTCATTCCGGTCGACGGCGGCATGGGCATGGGTCACTAGGATTCTCGAGATCAAGAAGGACGTTTCACCGTGACATTTCTTCAAGGCAAGCGCATCCTGGTCACCGGGATCATCACCGACTCGTCCATCGCGTTCCACATCGCGAAGGTCGCCCAGGAGGCCGGTGCCGAACTGGTGCTGACGGGCTTCGACCGCATGAAGCTGATCCAGCGCATCGCCGACCGGTTGCCCAACCCGGCGCCGCTGCTCGAGCTCGACGTGCAGAACTCCGAGCACCTCGCGAGCCTGGGGGAGCGCGTCACCGAGGTGATCGGCGAGGGCAACAAGCTCGACGGCGTCGTGCACTCGATCGGCTTCATGCCGCAGACCGGGATGGGCGTCAACCCGTTCTTCGACGCGCCCTACGAAGACGTCGCCAAGGGCATTCACATCTCCGCGTACTCGTATGCGGCACTGGCAAAGGCGTTGCTGCCCATCATGAATCCGGGTGGCGGCATCGTCGGCATGGACTTCGACCCGACCCGCGCGATGCCCGCCTACAACTGGATGACCGTTGCCAAGAGCGCGCTGGAGTCGGTGAACCGCTTCGTGGCGCGCGAGGCCGGCCAGTACGGTGTGCGCTCCAATCTCGTTGCCGCCGGGCCGATTCGCACCCTGGCCATGAGTGCCATCGTCGGCGGCGCCCTCGGCGACTCGGCCGGTGACCAGATCAAGCTCCTCGAAGAGGGCTGGGATCAGCGCGCACCGCTGGGGTGGAACATGAAGGATCCGACCCCGGTCGCGAAGACGGTGTGCGCGTTGATGTCCGACTGGTTGCCCGCCACCACGGGAACGGTCGTCTACGCCGACGGCGGCGCCAGCACGCAGCTGCTCTAATGACCTTCGACGCGCTGCTGCTGCTGTCCTTTGGTGGTCCCGAGGGCCCCGAGCAGGTTCGTCCGTTCCTGGAGAACGTCACTCGCGGTCGCAACATCCCGCCGGAGCGGTTGGACGCCGTCGCCGAGCACTACCTGCACTTCGGCGGCGTCTCGCCCATCAACGGCATCAACCGGGCCCTGATCGCGCAGATCGAACGGGAGCTCGACGTCCGGGGCACCCGCCTGCCGGTGTACTTCGGCAACCGCAACTGGACCCCGTTCGTGGAGGACACCGTCGCCACCATGCGCGACGACGGCGTCCGTCGCGCCGCGGTGTTCACCACCTCGGCGTGGGGCGGTTACTCGGGTTGCACGCAGTACCAGGAGGACGTCTTCCGGGCCAGGGCGGCGGTCGGACCGGACGCACCCGAGCTGGTCAAGATGCGCCAGTACTTCGACCATCCGCTGCTGATCGAGATGTTCGCCGACGGCATCGCCGAGGCCGCCGCCACGCTGCCGGAGGACCTCCGCGACGGGGCCCGCCTGGTGTTCACCGCGCACTCGATCCCGCTGCGCGCCGCGTCGCGGTGCGGACCGGATCTCTACGCCCGTCAGGTCGCGCATTCGGCGTCCCTCGTCGCGGCCGCCGCGGGGTACGCCGAATACGACCAGGTGTGGCAGTCCCGGTCGGGTCCGCCGCAGGTGCCGTGGCTGGAGCCCGACGTCGCCGATCACCTCACCGCGCTCGTCGAGTCGGGCGTCCGCGCAGTGATCGCGTGCCCGATCGGCTTCGTGGCCGACCACATCGAGGTCGTCTGGGATCTGGACAACGAGCTCAAGGAGCAGGCCGACGCGGCGGGAATCGCGCTGGCGCGGGCGACGACGCCCAACGCGCAGCCACGCTTCGCCCGGCTCGCCCTCGACCTCGTCGACGAGGTGCTCGAGGGTCGTGAACCGGCCAGGGTCGGCGGGGGAGCGGTGCCCGGTTACGGATTCAGCGTCGACGGGGCGCTGTGCACCCCGTCCTGCACTAGCGACGCCAGGCCGACTGCAGAATCGCGCTGACGGCGGCCATCCGCGCCGAGCGCACCACCCCGACCAGGGGGCGCAACGCGTCGTTGGCGATCTGCATCGCCGACGACGACTGCAGCCCGATCGGCATCAGTCCCGAACTGACGGTGATGATCGCGTCGACGTGAGCGGCGTTCTCCAGGACCCGCAGCGCCCGTTCCGGGGCGTGGTCGGGGGCGCGGTGCAACCGCGCGGATTCGAGCACCTGCTCGACGAGCCCTCGGGGGTCGGCGACGTCCGAGGACGTCATCCCGGCTCTCAGTGTCACCAGCGCGTCGGCCGCCGCACGGACCGCCGAGCGCAGCTGGTACTCCTCGTGGCCGAGGTCGAGGTGCTCGCGCGGCGGGACCGCGGGCATCGAGTAGACCGTCCACGCCAGCGAGATCGGCTCGGGGTAGTGGCCGGTGGACTCGTCGTCGGTGTGGTCGTAGTCGGGATCGGACTCGTCGTAGGTGAACTCGGGCACCAGTCCGACGGCACCGCGGCCACCGCCGTCGACGATGAGCGCCTCCCCGGCCGTGATGGCGTCGGCGGTGAACTGCGTGCCAGCGGGCAGCCCCCGCACGTCGCCCGGGACCGGCAGGGCGACGGCCATCGCGGGTTCGCCGGTGATCGGGCCGGCGGCGGTGCGCAGCGTCTGCAGCATCGACACCGCGCCCGCGTCGGTCAGATCCGGCCACGGCAGGCCGGTGCGGTCAGCCGCGACCGAATCGTAGGCGGTCACGGAATGCCTTGGCGCCCAAAGGGATAACGCATCCAAGACGTCGTCGGGCGCGGCCACGCCGGCAAGCCAGGCGTTGGCCCACACCGACAGGGAGACACTGGGGCACCACATGATGCACGCAGTGTAATAGTTGGCCGCTTGGCAGGTGAGCTTCACGTACGCTGTGACGATGGGAGCGCTGATTTGGCTGGTAGCGGCGCTGGCGTTGGCCGGTGCAGAGGCGCTGACCGGCGACCTGTTCCTGCTGATGCTCAGTGGCGGCGCCCTGTCGGCGGCCGGTGCCAGCGCCCTGTTCGGCGGCCCGGTCTGGGTCGACGGGATCGTATTCGCGGCCGTGTCGATCCTGCTCCTGGTCGCGGTGCGACCGGCGTTGCGGCGGCGGTTCACGGCAGGCGCCGGTCTGCCGGACCCCATGAAGGCCCTCGAGGGCCAGGGCGCGCTGGTGCTCGACAGGGTGGCGCGCCACGAGGGCCAGGTGAAGCTCGACGGCCAGGTCTGGACGGCCCGGCCCCTCGACGACGACGACGTGTTCGAACCCGGTGATCACGTGACGGTGGTGCGCATCGACGGTGCCACCGCGGTGGTCTTCCGGGGATTCTGAACCTAGGGAGGAACGGCAAATGGACGGTGCATTCTTCGGCCTGATCGTCGCGGCGGTCCTGGTGATCTTCGCGATCATCGTGGTCGCCAAATCGGTGAAGGTGATCCCGCAGGCCGAGGCCGCGGTGATCGAACGCCTGGGCCGCTACAGCAAGACCGTGTCGGGTCAGCTGACGCTGCTGCTGCCCTTCATCGACAAGATCCGCGCGCGCGTCGACCTGCGGGAGCGGGTGGTGTCCTTCCCGCCGCAGCCCGTCATCACCGAGGACAACCTGACGGTCAACATCGACACGGTCGTCTACTTCCAGGTCACCGAACCGCAAGCCGCGGTGTACGCGATCAGCAACTACATCGTCGGCGTCGAACAGCTGACCACCACCACGCTGCGCAACGTGGTCGGCGGCATGACCCTCGAGCAGGCGCTGACCTCCCGTGACCAGATCAACGGGCAGCTCCGCGGGGTGCTCGACGACGCCACAGGCCGCTGGGGTCTGCGGGTGGCGCGGGTGGAGCTGCGCAGCATCGATCCGCCGCCGTCGATCCAGGATTCGATGGAGAAGCAGATGCGCGCCGACCGCGAGAAGCGCGCGATGATCCTCACCGCCGAGGGCAGCCGGGAGGCGTCGATCAAGCAGGCCGAAGGTCAGAAGCAGGCGCAGATCCTCGCCGCGGAGGGTGCCAAGCAGGCGGCGATCCTGGCGGCCGAAGCCGACCGGCAGTCCCGCATGCTGCGAGCCCAAGGTGAGCGAGCGGCGTCCTACCTGCAGGCCCAGGGCCAGGCCAAGGCCATCGAGAAGACCTTCGCCGCGATCAAGGCAGGACGGCCGACCCCGGAGATGCTGGCCTACCAGTACCTGCAGACGCTGCCGCAGATGGCCAAGGGCGAGGCGAACAAGGTGTGGCTGGTGCCCAGCGACTTCGGCTCCGCGCTGCAGGGATTCACCAAGATGCTGGGTGCCCCGGGTGAGGACGGCGTCTTCCGCTATCAGCCGTCGCCCGTGGAGGAGGACCTGCCCAAGCCGGAGGACGACTCCGCCGAGGTCGCCGAGTGGTTCAACACGAAGTCCGACCCCGAGATCGCCCAGGCCGTCGCGCAGGCGGTGGCCGAGGCGCGTACCCCGGTGTCCGGCGCGGTCGACGCGGCGCCGCAGTACGCCCCGCTGACCCAGCAGGCCCAGCCACCGGTCAGCGATTACTCGCAACCGCCCGCGTCACGGCACGGCAGCCGCGACCAGTGAGCGCACTGACCGCGCGACGCACGTACGCGGGCCTCGCGGTCCTGCAGGCCGGCGACGCCGTGGCGTGTGCGCTGATGGTCCCGCCGATCAAGAAGGCCCTCGACGACGTGGGGCTCGCCGAGGAGCTGCGACCGGTGATTCCCGTGGTCAAGGCCGCCTCGGCAGTCGGCCTGCTGTCGGTGTACCGGTGCCCGCGCCTGGCGCGGCTCACCACGTTCATGCTGACCGTCTACTTCGTGCTGGCCGTCGGATCTCACGTCCGGGCCAGGGATTGGAGCCCCGGGCTCGTCGCGGCGAGCTCGTTCCTCGGCCTGTTCGGGGCGATGACCGTCAGGGGGCCGGAGTCGCGCTAGGCACGGTGACCTCGCGACGGTCGCGCCGATGACTGCGCACCTCGAAGATCAGGCCGGCCACCCCCAGGCTGGCGGTCGCCGCCGAGATGACGAACAGCAGGGGGCTGACGTTGCCGGTGAGGGCGTCACCCAGGATGACGACCGCGGCCGTGCCGGGGAGCAGGCCGACGAACGACGCCAGCGCGAACGGCAGTGGCCGCACGGCCGACGCGCCCGCAGCGTAGTTCAGCACCGAGAACGGCACCGCGGGGATCAGGCGCAGCGAGATCACCGTCGGCCACCCGCGCTGCCGCAGCCGCGCGTCGACCATCTCCACCCGCGGATGTGACACCAACCGGTCGAGCTGGAGTCCGGCGGCCCTGACGAGGAACAGCGCGATGATCGCGCTGATCGTCGATGCCGCGACGGCGAGCGACACGCCAAGCAGAGGGCCGAACAACAGGCCCGCCGAGAGCGTGAAGGCGGTGCGTGGGAAGGGGAAGATGGTGACCACCACGTGCGCGATGAAGAACACCAGGGGGAACCACGGGCCCGCCGAGGTGGCCCAGTCGCGCATCTGCACCGCGGTGGGAAGCGGCACGACATAGGCCACTGCGACGAGAATCACAACGGCGGCCAGGATGGCGATCGACTTGCGACGGGGAACCTGGGTCGCGGTCGTCGCCATCGAGCGTCGGACCGCACCCAACGTGCTGACTATCCCCTTCACGTCTTCCGAGAGTACGGGTCGTCGGGCGGTCCCACGAGCCGACGCGACGGAGCTACCCGTCAGTAGCCTCGCGCCCGTCGGTCAGCGCCGTGACCGCGATCATTTAGCCTGTTGGACAGTTGTCAAGTCACACGCTGCATCAAGGTCGATGACAGGGGAGTCAACAGTGTCCGAACAGGTGTCCAGTTCGCGTCTCGGCACAGCCGAGCGGGACCGCGACCAGTGGCGCGCTGCCGTTGCCGGCGTGTTGGCCAAGAGCCGCCGCACCGAACCCGCCGAGCTGGGTCCCGAGCCCGAGCGGCTGCTGGACTCGCCCACCTACGAGGGCTTCCCGATTCGCCCGCTCTACACCGCCGCCGACGCACTGCCCGAACCACCGCTGCCCGGTCGACGGCCCTTCGTCCGCGGTGGCGACGCCACCCGCGACGTCACGTCCGGATGGAAGGTCGCCGAGTCCTTCCCGCTCCCCGGTCAGCAGGCGGTGTCCGACGGCAACGACGCGGTGCTGAGCGCACTGGTCGACGGCGCCAGCGCCGTGGTGCTGCGGGTGGGCTCGTCCGACGCGGGGGGCGTCGAGGTGGCCGACCTCGACCGCTTGCTGGAGGGGGTGTTCCTCGACCTCGTCCCGGTGATCGTCGAGGCCGGCGCGGACTACGCCGCCGCCGCCGACGCCCTTCTGGCGCTGGTGTCGGGCTTCGACGAGGAGAAGCGCCGCCGTCTGTCGGTCGACCTCGGGGCCGACCCGCTGACCTCGGTGCTGACCGGCCGCGACGCCCCGAGCACCGACGAGGTCGTCGCGACCGCCGCCTCCGTCACGGCCTACGGCGGCGGCGTCCGCGCGATCACCGTCGACGGGGCCGGTCTGCACGATCTCGGGGCCAGCGCGTCGTGGGAGCTGGCCGGCGCGATCACGGCCGGGGTGTCCCATCTGCGACTCCTGTGCGACGGCGGCCTGACCACACCGGACGCGCTCGCCCAGATCTCCTTCCGCTTCGCCGCCGACGCCGACCAGTTCATGACCATCGCCAAGCTGCGGGCCGCACGCCAGCTCTGGGCGCGGGTGGCCGAGGTCGTGGGCCACCCCGAGGCGGGGGCGGCCACCGTCCACGCCGTCACCTCGCGGGCGATGATGTCCCAGCGCGATCCTTGGGTGAACATGCTGCGCACCACCCTGGCCGCCTTCGGGGCGGGGGTGGGCGGTGCGGACACCGTGCAGGTGCTGGAGTTCGACAGCGCCATCCCTGGTGGACTACCCACCGCGGCAAGGACTTTCGCACGCCGGATGGCACGCAACACCCAGCTGCTGCTGCTGGAGGAGTCACACCTGGGCCGGGTGCTGGACCCCGCGGGCGGCTCCTGGTTCGTCGAGGATCTGACCAACCGGCTCGCCGAGGAGGCCTGGCGGCACGTCCAGGACGTGGAGGCGCGGGGCGGGTTCGCCGCGGCCGCCGACCACGTCGCCGACTGCATCGGCAGCGTGCGCGACGCCCGCGGTGACGACGTCGCGCACCGGCGGACCGCCCTGACGGGGGTCAACGAGTACCCCAATCTGGCCGAAGCGCCGCTGGCACCGTCGACCCCCACGCCGTCGGTGGCGCGCTACGCGGCGGGCTTCGAGGGCTTGCGCGACCGTTCCGATGCCTACCTCGCCTCTCGTGGCGTGCGACCGCGGGCACTGCTGCTGCCGGTGGGCCCGCTGGCCGAGCACAACGTCCGCACGTCCTTCGCGGCCAACCTGCTGGCCGCGGGCGGGGTGGAGACCGTCAACCCCGGGACCGTCACCGCGGCGGGCGTGGCCCAGGCCGTCGACGAGGCGGGTAATCCGACGGCGGTGGTCGTCTGCGGTACCGACGCGCGCTACGCGCAGGAGGCGGCCGAGGTGGTGCGGGCCGCCCGGGCCGCGGGTGTCTCCCACGTCTACCTGGCCGGGCCCGAGAAGGCCATGGGCGACGCCCCGGCCGACGACCGTCCCGACGAGTACCTGACCGCGAAGATCGACGCGATCGCGGCGCTGTCCACCCTGCTGACCCGATTGGGGGCCTGACATGACCGCGGTAACCCCCGGAATTCGCAGCTTCGCCGACGTGCAACTGCACGGCGACGCCGCCCAGGCAGCACCGGCGAGCGCCGAGGACGTCGAGGAGTTGGTGTCCGCGGCCGCCGCCGCGCACGGCTACACCGCCGACCAACTCGACTGGGTGACCCCGGAGGGCGTGGAGGTCAAGCCGGTCTACGTCGCCGCCGACCGCGACGCCGTCGTCGACGCCGGGTACCCGCTGGAGAGCTTCCCCGGGGCCCCGCCGTTCGTGCGCGGCCCGTACCCGACGATGTACGTCAACCAGCCCTGGACCATCCGCCAGTACGCCGGGTTCTCCACCGCCGCGGAGTCCAACGCCTTCTACCGCCGCAACCTCGCCGCGGGCCAGAAGGGGCTCTCGGTCGCCTTCGACCTGGCGACCCATCGCGGATACGACTCCGACCATCCGCGGGTGGCCGGCGACGTCGGGATGGCCGGGGTGGCGATCGACTCCATCCTCGACATGCGGCAGCTCTTCGACGGCATCGACCTGTCGACGGTGTCGGTGTCGATGACGATGAACGGCGCGGTGCTGCCCATCCTGGCGCTCTACGTCGCCGCCGCCGAGGAGCAGGGCGTGCCGCCGGAGAAGCTGGCGGGGACCATCCAGAACGACATCCTCAAGGAGTTCATGGTCCGCAACACCTACATCTATCCGCCCGAGCCGTCGATGCGGATCATCTCCGACATCTTCGGCTACACCAGCGTGAAGATGCCGAAGTACAACTCGATCTCCATCTCGGGCTATCACATTCAGGAGGCCGGGGCTACGGCCGACCTGGAGTTGGCCTACACCCTGGCCGACGGTGTCGAGTACATCAAGGCGGGCCTGGCTGCCGGACTGGACATCGACAAGTTCGCGCCGCGGTTGAGCTTCTTCTGGGGCATCGGGATGAACTTCTTCATGGAGGTGGCCAAGCTGCGCGCCGGCCGGCTGCTGTGGAGTGAGCTGGTCGCGCAGTTCGATCCGAAGAGCGACAAGTCGCTGTCGCTGCGCACGCACTCGCAGACCTCGGGATGGTCGCTGACCGCCCAGGACCCGTTCAACAACGTCGCCCGCACGTGCATCGAGGCGATGGCCGCGACCCAGGGTCACACCCAGTCGCTGCACACCAACGCCCTCGACGAGGCGCTGGCGCTGCCGACGGACTTCTCGGCGCGCATCGCCCGCAACACCCAGCTCGTGCTGCAGCAGGAGTCCGGCACCACCCGGCCGATCGATCCGTGGGGCGGTTCGTACTACGTCGAGTGGCTGACCCACCAGCTCGCCGAGAAGGCGCGCGCCCACATCGCCGAGGTCACCGAGCACGGCGGCATGGCCCGCGCGATCGACGAAGGCATCCCGAAGCTGCGCATCGAGGAGGCCGCCGCCCGCACGCAGGCCCGCATCGACTCCGGCGCCCAGACCGTGATCGGGGTCAACAAGTACCAGGTGGACGCCGACCAGGAGGTCGAGGTCCTCAAGGTCGAGAACAGCCGGGTGCGTGCCGAGCAGATCGCGAAGCTCGAGACGTTGCGCGCCGACCGCGACGACGCCGCGACGCAGGCCGCGCTGGCCGAATTGACCCGAGCGGCAGCGGCTTCCGGCGGGCAGGAGCGGAGCGACCGGGGGAATGACACCGGCGTGGCCGGCGAGGACGGGTTGGGAAACAACCTGATGGCGCTGGCGATCGCGGCGGCGCGCGCCAAGGCCACCGTCGGCGAGATCTCCGACGCGTTGGAGAAGGTCTACGGTCGTCACCAGGCCGAGATCCGCACCATCGCCGGTGTGTACCGCGACGAGGTGGGGAAGGGATCCAACGTGCGCAACGTCTCCGCGGCCACCGAACTGGTCGAGCGCTTCGCCGAGGCCGACGGGCGCCGGCCGCGAATCCTGGTCGCCAAGATGGGCCAGGACGGTCACGACCGCGGCCAGAAGGTGATCGCGACGGCGTTCGCCGACATCGGGTTCGACGTCGACGTGGGCTCGCTGTTCTCCACCCCCGACGAGGTCGCCCGCCAAGCCGTCGACAACGACGTTCACGTGGTCGGGGTGTCCTCGCTGGCGGCCGGTCACCTCACCCTGGTGCCCGCGCTGCGTGACGCGCTGGCCGAGGCGGGCCGTCCCGACATCATGGTCGTCGTCGGCGGCGTGATCCCCCCTGGTGACTTCGACGAGCTCTACGCCGCGGGGGCGACCGCGATCTTCCCGCCGGGCACCGTGATCGCCGACGCCGCGATCGGCCTGTTGGAGAAGCTGGCCGAGCGGCTCGGGCACACTCTTCAGTAGATGGATCCGTCCGAGCTCGCAGCAGCCATCCGCGGTGGCGATCGGTCCGCGCTGCCGCGGGCGATCACCCTCGTAGAGTCGACGAGGGCCGACCACCGGGAGACCGCGCAGCGGCTGCTGATGGAGCTCATGCCGGATGCCGGAAGGGCGATGCACGTCGGCATCACCGGTGTGCCGGGGGTCGGCAAGTCGACCACCATCGAGGCGCTGGGCATGTCCCTGATCGAGCAGGGTCACCGGGTGGCGGTGTTGGCCGTGGACCCGTCGTCGACGAGGACGGGCGGGTCGATCCTCGGCGACAAGACGCGGATGGCGCGGCTGGCCGTGCATCCCGACGCCTACATTCGGCCGTCGCCCACCTCGGGCACCCTGGGCGGGGTGGCCAAGGCCACCCGGGAGACGATCGTCCTGCTGGAGGCGGCCGGGTACGACGTCGTGCTGGTGGAGACGGTGGGCGTCGGCCAGTCCGAGGTGACGGTGGCCAACATGGTCGACACCTTCGTGTTCCTGACGCTGGCGCGCACCGGGGATCAGCTGCAAGGCATCAAGAAGGGCGTCCTGGAACTCGCCGACGTGGTCGTGGTGAACAAGGCCGACGGCCGCCACGCCGCCGAGGCCAAGGCCGCCGCCCGCGAACTGGGCGGTGCGATCAGGCTGCTCTATCCGCGGGAGAGTCTTTGGCGCCCACCGGTTCTCACCGCCAGCGCGCTCGAGGGCACCGGCCTGGACGAACTCTGGGCGACGGTGCTGGAGCACCGCCGGGTGCTGACTGAGGCGGGGGAGTTCGACGCCCGCAGGAGCCGCCAGCAGGTCGAGTGGATGTGGACGATGGTGCGCGACGCCGTGCTGGACAAGGTGTCGTCCAACCCCGGGGTGAGGGCGGTTCGTGCCGACGTCGAGCAACGCGTGCGCGACGGGTTGTTGACTCCGGCGCTCGCAGCCAAGGAGATCCTCGACCTCGTCTATTGATCGGTGCCGAGGTGGAGCGAGACCGATCGATTCGCTAACGGAACGGTAAACAGCCGTCGAGTTGCCCGCGGTGAGAGTAATTTCGTTCAGCGTGAGTCCAGCCAACGGCGGCGAGCGCAATGCGGCGCTTCCGCACGGGGTCCGCGGCGTGGCGGATCCCAGTTTCGGCTGCGCGGTGCGCGCCTTCGGCCATCTCTTTCCCGGCAAACGCTTCGGCGGCGGTGCTCTCTGCATTTACCTCGACGGGCAACCGGTGGTCGACGTCTGGACCGGCTGGTCGGACCGCCGGGGCACCCGGCCGTGGACCGGCGACACCGGCGCGATGGTGTTCTCGGCGACCAAGGGCATGGCCTCCACCGTGATCCACCGGCTGGCCGATCGCGGCCTCGTCGACTACGACGCCCCCGTCGCCAGGTACTGGCCCGCCTTCGCTGCCAAGGGCAAGGGCAACGTCACCGTCCGCGATCTGATGAGGCACCGGGCCGGGCTGTCCCAGCTCAACGGTGTCAGTGGCGTCGACCTGATGGACCACCTCCTGATGGAGGATCGGATGGCCGCCGCCCCCATGGGATGGTTCAAGGGCAAACCGTCCTATCACGCGTTGACCTACGGCTGGCTGATGTCCGGTCTGGCCCGTGCGGTCACCGGTCGTGGCATGCGGGAGCTGTTCCGCACCGAGCTCGCCGAGCCGCTCGGCGTCGACGGCATTCACCTGGGCAGGCCGCCGGTCGACGCGCCGACTCAGCCGGCAAGGATCATCGGACCGCAAAGCCGGTTCCAGAATCCCCTGG
>Ga0209051_1001101_pt1 | contig 24826 bp, 24 predicted proteins | sample AraplaCvi_mMS_r2_2_FD_184286 | JGI IMG/M metagenome (GOLD analysis project Ga0209051, IMG submission 184286) | Arabidopsis root microbial communities from North Carolina, USA - plate scrape MF_Cvi_mMS_r2 (SPAdes) (version 2) | ecosystem: Host-associated > Plants > Roots > Endosphere | place...
GGCCTGGCCAATCCGTATGCAGTCGCTGAACTCGCGGTTGGCCGAAACGTGCGATGGCAGGCGATCACGGATCGCGATGCCTTCGTCAAGAAGACGCTTGGCGCGTCGGTGGAGGAGCTGACGTCCCCGGTCCGGGGCAATCTGCTCGTGAGCGGCCTGGCCGACACGCATCAGTCGCTGGCCGGCATCCAGGAGATGAAGCCCGAGCAGCGCGCCAAGGCCGTCAGTTCGCTCGCCAAGGGCGGACCGACGGAGGCGATGCTGTCGAAGCTGTCTCCGGACGCCGTGGCGCGGGTGGTCGGCGCGCTGGCGGGCGGGGACAAGAGCGCCGCGCCGTCGGCCACCGCGGCCAAGGGCATCACCGCGCCCGGCTACACGCCGCCCGGCGCCACCTGGGCCGATCCTGGCGACTTCTTCGAGGAAGCCGCGGAGTACTTCGACCCGGTGCAAGGCGCGCTGGGCGACTGCTACTTCATCGCGGCGCTGTCCGCCGTGGCGTGGTCGCGTCCTTACGTGGTGGCGCAGCGCACGCGCGCCACGAGCGCATCGCCGGCGGATTTCGTCGATCGCATCGACTTCTACTCCGGCGGCCTGAAGACGATGGAGGTGACGGAGCGCGTGCCGCTGGTGACGGGCACGCATGCCTGGATCTATGCGCGCTCGTCGGAAGCGGGCGAGATCTGGCCCGCGGTCTACGAGAAGGCCTTCGCGAAGTGGAAGACCAACGACGCGACCGACGAGCCCAACTACGGCCCCATCGCCGGGGGATGGCCGGTGCAGGCAACGACGGAGCTCACGAACCTCACCGGCGTGACGAAGACCTGCTCGGCGATGAGCGAGGACGACATCTGGACGGCGGTGCGGTCCAACTGCCTGTCGTATCGCACCTTCAATCCGATGACCGCGTGGACCTTCTGCCAGACGCCGTCGCCGGTGGACTACGCGGGCAGCGGCATCGTCGGGTACCACGCGTACACGATCCTGGGCTGGGCGTATGTGAACAACACGAAGTACATCGTGCTGCGCAATCCGTGGGGCCATAACAGCCCGGTCATCAACAGCCTGGCCGGCAACTGGTCGGCGTATGACCAGAACTTCTGGCGTTCGGTGCCGCTGAACGCCGGCGGCGTGTTCGCGATTCCCGCGGCGACCTTCAAGAAGTACTACTGGCAATTCGGCTGGGCGAGCTGAGCCGGGACGAGGTCAGTGCTGGGTTCGAGTGACAACGGGAAGACGGTCGAGCTGCCAGCCGGCTCGACCGTCGAATTGCGTCTGCCCGGGAATCCCGGCACCGGCTATGAATGGGCCGTCGATGCGGATCCGGCCTTCGTCGAGATGGGGGAGGGGCGCTACGTGCCTTCATCGAACGCCGTAGGGAGCGGCGGGGCAATGCAATGGTCGATCAAGGCCAAGGCGGCAGGCACGACGACGATCCGGCTCAAGCACTGGCGGCCGTGGGAGGGCGAGCCGTCGGTGGTGGAGCGATATGAAGTGACGCTGGCGATTGCGCCGGTGGCGCTCACGCGCGGTAAGCCGCCATGAAGACGCGAATGGCCTCGCGCAGCAGCGCCCGGTTCTCTCGGGCGTCCGGTGTCTCGAGCTTCAGCATGCCGCGGATGTGCGCGGAGCCGAAGAACATCAACAGGAACAGGTCCGCCGCCTGAAGCGGGTTCCTCACCTTCAGCGTTCCGGCCGAGTGGGCGCGGCGCAGGTACGCCGCCAGCTCGTCGATCACACGCTCCGGGCCCTCCTTGTAGAACGCGCGGCAGGCTTGCGGCTGCGCCCCCGCGACGCCGTAGATGGAGCGCAACGCGCCCAGGGCGTCGTCTCCGCGTGCCAATGCGAGAAACCGGGTGCCGATCGCGAGCAGTGCCTGCTCCGGCCGGTCCGGATCCAGCATCTCGGAGCCCGGAACGCCGGTGACCACGGGCGCCGTCCGATCACGCACCACCGCCTGGAACAGTCCCTCCTTGGAGCCGAAGTTGCTGTACACGGTCATCTTGGAGACCCCGGCATCGGCGGCGATGGCATCCACGCTGGCACGCTCCAGGCCGTGCTCGTTGAAGTGCGTCTGCGCGGCTTCCAGGATGCGCCGGATGCGCTCGGGATCGCGGGGCCGCCCGCGTCGGGGCTTGGGAGCGGGAATCGGGGATTCGGCCATGGGTGTATTTATTGGACTTGACAGTCCACTATAGCCGTCGCACATTACTGGACTTGTGAGTCCAGTAATAGACGGATCTCGCACCTTCGCCTCTTCGCTACTTCCTCCTGAACTCCACTCGGATCCCCTCACCATGGATGACGTCATCATCATCGGCGGCAGCTTTGCCGGCCTGGCCGCCGCCCTGCAACTCGGGCGTGCCCGACGCAAGGTCACCGTTCTCGATACGGGGCTGCCGCGCAATCGCTTCGCTGGCCATTCGCATGGCTTGCTGGGCCACGATCACAAGCCGCCGCTGGAGATCCTGGCCGAGGCGCGGCGGCAACTGGCGCGTTATCCGGCGGCCAGGCTGGTCAATGCGCGCGCCGACAGCGTCTCGGGCGTGATCGACGATTTCTCGGTCCTCACGGCTGAGGGCGAACGCCTTGGGGCGCGCCGGGTGATCCTGAGCTACGGCGTCGCCGACCAGATGCCTGGCGTCCCGGGCTTCGCCGAGTGCTGGGGCACGTCGATCGTGCCCTGTCCCTATTGCGATGGCTTCGAGGTCGCCGACCGGCACTGGGGCCTCGTCTGGTCCAGCCCGCAGTCCCATCAGTCCGCCCGGCTGTTCCAGCACTGGACCGACAAGTTGACGGTCTTCGCCGATGGCCACGACCTTCCCGCGGAGATCCGGGCCGATCTGGCGAGCCGCCACATCCCTGTCGTCGATGGCCGGATCGTCGAGATCGCCCATCGCGACGGTCAGATCGCCACCGTGAATCTCGAGGCTGGCCGCCAGGTGGCGGTTGACGTGCTGTTCGCGCATCCCCGCAACAAGCCGTCCGCGAGCCTGCATGAATCGCTGGGCCTGGAGACGCTCGAGACGCCCGTGGGCATGGCGCTCAAGGTCGACGAGCGCCGCCAGACCAGCGTGCCCGGCCTCTACGCCGCCGGCGACCTCGCCACGCCCTTCCTGCCCTCGGTCACCCAGGCGACATGGCAGGGGGCGATGGCGGGCATCTTCGCGCAGCAGTCGATGCTGGCTTGAGAGGCGCGGGCTTCACCTTCAGCGCACGCGCAGTGAATGCGTCCAGCTGTGGTCGGAGGCCCGCACCATCCAGTAGTAGTTCGCCTCCGAGTTGCCCTCGCCTGGCCACGGATTCATGTAGTTCACGTAGGGCGTGCCATTGGCCACGTGGTAGCCGGTGCCCACCATGATGTGACCGCCACCCGACGTCCAGCCGAAGCGGATGACGAAGGGCTTGTTCGCGTTGATGTCAGAGACGATCGAATTCCACGAGGAGGCGTAGTCGAACGCGTTGCTGCCGATGCCCCAGTGGGCGAGCACGTCCTGGACGCTGCCGGCCGCGCCGTAGAGGTAGTCGGCCTTGTTGGCGTTGCTGCTCCAGTTGAAGGTGCTGTTGCCGCAGGCGTAGTTGATGCCGAAGGCCCAGTTGACGATGCTGCACTGGCTGGGCGGCGTCTTGTAGAAGCCGATCACGGCCTTGCTCGAGGCGGCCCAGCACCAGTTGTCGTGTTCCTGGGTGGTGGCACTCACGTTCAGCGTCTTGTACTGGGCGAAGGCCAGGGGCGCCAGCAGGCACAGGCCCAGGCAGGCCAGCGTCTTCTTGAGTTTCGCGTTCATGCGATGTCCGTTCGATGTTGTGGAGGGATGTCGTGAGGCGGTGCGGCTCAATGCTGCACGTCGAGGTTCTTGCTGACGGCGGCGCGCAGCGACTGCATCAGCTGCGAGGCGTCAAACAGGCCGGCGTCCGGCTGGGCCTTGTTCAGGCCGAAGCGCAGCAGGGACTCCTGGGCGGACTTCATCGCCGCGAAGCGCGCCTTGCCATCGTTGGTGGAGATCACTTCCAGCAGGTCGGACTGCGCCTGGTAGACGCGGATGAAGCGCAGGTTGCTGCCGTCGGAATTGCCGTGAGCCACGCGCACGGCTTCGTACTCGCGGGCGAGGCCGGCACCGCCGAAGGAGACGGCCTGCCAGCGTCCATCCATCAGCTCCACGGTCACCAGGCCGATGGGCTTGTCACCCACCTGCACGACGAAGCGCCAGCTGCCGGTGGGCGTCGCCATGCCGCTGAGATCGGTCCGGCCGCCGGCCACGTCCTGAGGTTTGATCGTGTGGATCTCGAAGCCGTGGCCAATGCGTGCCTGCAGGAGTTCTTCCATGCTGGACACGTCGAATGCCATGTTGTCGGGCGCCAGGCCGGCATAGGCTTGCAGCTTGCTCTGCTGGTACTCGGCCAGGCCTTGTTGCGCGGCGAGCTGGGCCTGGCTGCGTGCCAGCTGGCTCTGCACGATGGCGGCCGGCCCATTGCCGGCTGCCGATGCGGCAAGAGGCTGCGCCGCCAGGACGATGGCGCACAGCAGAGCGCCTGGAAGGGTCAATGCTTTCGTTTTGAACATGAGGTTTCTTTCGGTTGAAGGACAACTACGCGGAGATCCCGCAGGCTCGGCGGCCGTGCCGCTGGCGCTGCGATTCGATGAAGACCGGCTCTGCTCGCGCAGACGGCGTTCAGCGACGGGTCGTGGCGCCTGCGGGTTGCGGCGCGCACCTGGGTGAGGCCCCTTTCGATGAGGGCGAGCGAGCCCGTCCGCTGCGGCGCAGCGGGTTTTCGGACATGGCTCCGCCCTGACCTGCAACTCGGCAGGCGTGTCGGACTCAGGGAATGGAGATAAGGTCGCTGCGTGACAGCGGCGTCAGGCGCAGAGCACGCCCCGCTGCAGTTTCACGAGCGCCATCAAAGCCCCTCAGGGCCTTCGTCGGTGAGCGGTATTCGGGATGGGTGCGCACCGAATATGGGCGGTTTTATACCCATGGCTGTGCATATGGATAAATCCCGGGCGCTGATGGCGAGAAACTGTCGGTCGCATATCAAACAGGATGGATCAGTGCTGCACCACAAAGTCCGCACGAGTATGGGGCGAAATACCCGCATGCCCGCACCAACTTCGCGCCGCTCCCACTGTCCTTGGTACCTGAGAGATTCGCATGAGGCTCCGCCCCTGCTTGCTCCTTCGGTGGAGTTGTCGGATGTGTCCGAAAACTCACTCTCCAGCGTCGGCTGTTTGCGAATCCAGTACTGGGCCTGAGCGTGTATGGGAGATTGCGCCTTCGGCGTCCGTGCGGCTGATTTCAATCAGCCTGCACGGCACTCTCCTGGATTCGTGAATTGATCTTGCCAATATCGATCAATCTCCCTATGAGAGGTTTCCCGAGGGCGAATTTCATGCGCCGGTCATGACTTTTGAGGGGATATGGTGCAGGAATATCCTGGGACGTAAGCGCGACGGTCAGCCGGCCTGCGATCTGGACCTGGGGTTCAAGGTGGACGTTTGACGGTCCAGTCCTCAACGCGCAGCGTCACAAGGCGTCATCGCGACGCCGCACTCGAGGCCGCACTCGAGGCCGCACTCGACGGCGCTGACGCCGCCGCGGACGGCAAGTCGCACAACGGCCGGGAGCCGGCTGGCGGCGTCGAGCTGATGTGGTAATCCATCTCGCCCTCCGCACGGGCGCGCACCATCTCGGCGACCACCGCCTCGCGGGTCAGCGGTGCGCCCGAGCGGACCTCCGCGCTGACGTTGCGACAGTTGCCGTCGGTCTTGCGAGGGGCTTGTCCTGTCTTCGGTTGAGACATCGCGAGCACGGGCGCAAGCGAGAGCAGCACGGCGGCTGAAGAAGTCATCAGGCGCATGGGAATCTCCTCATCAAGGAACGAAACGGCCGGGCGCGCGCGGCGCCCGGGGCATCAAGACAGTCCGAAGTTCTTCCGCAGTCCCGCATCGACGGGACCCGCCGGCATGAAGCGGCGCAGCCGCTTGAGCAGCGTGGCCTCGCCCTTGGGCGTGGCCCTCATCCGCCACGGACCAAGCGCCGCATCGACGATCGTCCTGGCCACGTCCTCGGGCCCGGGCGCCTTCCTGACGTTCTTCTCGATCGCGGCCACCACGAGCTGACGCTCCGCGTCATAGGCGGCAATGGGCGAGGCCGCCTGCGGCGCATTCAGGTCCAGATTGGTCCGCGTGAACGACGGCTCGACCAGCGCGACACGGATGCCGAAGGCCCGCAGCTCGTGGTCCATCGTCTCGGACAGGCCCTCGACGGCATGCTTCGATGCCGAGTACGCGCCCATGTACGGCGACGGCAGGAAACCCACCACCGAACTGACGTTCACGATCCTGCCCGCGCGGCGCTTGCGCATCGACGGCAGCACCGCCTGCGCCGTGCGCAGCACGCCGAACAGGTTGGTGTCGAAGAGCGCCTGCGCCTCTTCCACCGCGGTCTCCTCGGTCGCCCCGAGCAGCGTCACGCCCGCGCTGTTGACCAGCACGTCGATGCGCCCGGTCTGGCTCAGGATCGCCTGGATCCCGCGCGCCACCGACGCGCTGTCACGCACATCCATTTCCACCAGCGTCACGCCCGCGATGGGCGAGGCCTTGGCGACATGGCGCACCGTGCCGAACACCTGGCAGCCGCGCTTGGCGAAGAGTTCAGCGCTTGCTCGACCGATGCCCGACGACACGCCGGTGATCACGACAACTGGAGAATCAGACACGGGAATCCTTCGTGGGAGTGGGGAGGAGAGAGGGACGGCTCAGCCCTGCGGGCCGGCCGGCTTGAGCTTGAACCAGATGGCATACATGGCGGGCAGGAAGACCAGCGTCATCACGGTGCCCGCGAGGGTCCCGCCGATCAGCGTGTAGGCGAGCGTTCCCCAGAACACCGAGTGAGTCAGCGGGATGAACGCCAGGATCGCGGCCAGCGCCGTCAGGATCACCGGACGCGCGCGCTGCACCGTGGCCTCGACCACCGCGTCGACCGGCGCGAGGCCGGCCTGCTCGTTGTGATGGATCTGTCCGATCAGGATCAGCGTGTTGCGCATCAGGATGCCCGACAGCGCGATCAGCCCCACCAGCGCATTGATGCCGAACGGCTTCTGGAACAGCAGCAGCGTGGGCACCACGCCGATCAGCCCCAGCGGACTCGTGAGGAAGACCATCACCATCGCGGACAGCGACCGCACCTGCAGCACGATGATCAGCAGCGTGAGCGCCACCATGATCGGGAACAGCGGCAGCATCGCCGTCGTCGCCTTGCCCGACTCCTCGATCGAGCCGGCCTGCTCGATGCGATAGCCGCTGGGCAGCTTCGCGATCAGCGGCTGCAGCTGATGCGAAATGGCTGTCGACACGTCCGGGGGCTGCAAGCCTTCGGCGATGTCGCCCCGCACCGTGATGGTGGGCATGCGGTCGCGCCGGCGCATGACGGCCTCCTCGGGACGGACTTCGATGGTCCCCACCTGCGACTGCGGGATGCGCTGCCCGTTGGCACCGGTCAGCGTGAAGTCGCCAAGCTTGGCCGGGTCGAGCCGGAAATCGCCAGCGGCGCGGGCGATGACCTGCACGCTGCGGATGTCCTGTCTCACCACCGTGACCGGCACGCCGTTGAGCAGGAACTGCAGCTGCTGCGCCACCGCGCTGGAGCTGAGGCCGACGGCCTGCAGGCGGTCCTGCTGCAGGTTGAAATGCAGCGCCGGGATCCGCGAGTTCCAGTCCGTATTCACCGTGCGCATCAGGGGACTGGCGTCCATCACCTGCTTCACTTCGGCGGCGATCCCGCGCAGCACCTCGGGGTCGGGACCGCTGACGCGGTAGGCCACCGGATACGGCGAATAGGGCCCGAACACGAGCTGCGTCACGCGCAGCTGGGCCTCGGGCGCGAGACCATCGGCGATGGCCCGGCGCAGGCGCAGCTTCAGGGCCTCGCGCTCGTCCTGGCTGTCCGTCCGGATGACGATCTTCGCGAACGAGGGATCGGGCAGCTCGGCACCCATCGAGAAGTAGAAGCGTGGCGCGCCCTGGCCGATGTAGGAGGTCACGATCTTGGCTTCGCCCTGCTTGGCCAGCCAGGCTTCGACCTTCGCGGCGGCGCCGCTGGTCTGGCCGATCGAGGAGCCATAAGGCATCTGCACCTCGACCAGGACCTCCGGGCGATCCGAGACCGGGAAGAACTGCTTCTTCACCGCGCCCATGCCCAGCACCGACAGCACGAACAGCCCGACGACCGAAGCGGCGACCAGCCACTTGCGGCCGATGACCCAGTTCAGCATCCGGCGGAAGCGCTGGTAGTTCGGCGTGCCGTAGAGCGCGTCATGCCCGCCCTCGACGCGCTTGAGGTCGGGCAGCATCTTCACGCCGAGGTAGGGCGTGAAGACCACCGCCACCACCCACGACGCGATCAGCGCGATGCCGACGATCCAGAACATGTTGCCGGTGTATTCGCCGGCCGAGGAGCGCGCGAAGCCGTTGGGCATGAAGCCGACGGCGGTGACCAGCGTGCCCGAGAGCATGGGCGCCGCAGTGTGGCTCCAGGCGTAGGCGGACGCCGCGATGCGGCTGTAGCCCTCTTCCATCTTCACCACCATGGTCTCGATGGCGATGATGGCGTCGTCCACCAGCAGGCCCAGTGCCAGGATCAGCGAGCCCAGCGTGATGCGGTCGAAGTTCTTGCCGGTGGCCAGCATCACGACGAAGACCACCGCCAGCGTCAGCGGCACCGCCGCGGCGACCACCAGTCCCACCCGCCAGCCCATGCTGACGAAGCACACCAGCATGACCACCAGCAGCGCGGCGAAGAACTTCATCATGAACTCGTCGACGGACGCGTCGATGTTCACGGCCTGGTCGGTCACCTTGGTCAGGGCCTGGCCCAGGGGCAGGGCGGCATTGATGGCGCCGACCTCCCGGTCCAGCGCCTTGCCCAGGTCCAGCCCGTTCCATCCCTCGCGCATCACGACGCCCAGCAGCAGCGCCGGCTCGCCGCCGTTGCGGATCAGGAAGGTGGCGGGATCCTCGTAGCCGCGCTTGACGGTGGCGATGTCGGACAGCTTCAGCGTGCGTCCCTGCGCCACCAGCGGCGTGTCGCGGATCTTCTGCAGCTCGTCGAAGGCGCCGTCCAGGCGGAGGAACACCTGCGGCCCGCGGGTCTCGACCGAGCCGGACGGCGTCAGCGCGTTCTGGTTGTTGAGCGCGGCGAAGACGTCCTGTGGCGACAGACCCAGCGTGGCCAGGCGCTCCTGCGAGAACTGCACCTCGATGCGTTCGGCCTGCTCGCCGACGATGTTGACCTTCTTGACGCCCGGCACGTGCAGCAGCCGCTGGCGCAGGGTCTCCGCGTCGCGCACCAGCAGGCGCGGCTCCTCGCCCTTGGCCTTGAGCGCGTACAGCGCGAAGGTGACGTCCGAGTACTCGTCGTTGATGAAGGGGCCCATCACGCCGGGCGGCAGGTTGCGCGCCTCGTCGCCGATCTTCTTGCGGGCCTGGTAGAACTCCTCCTGCACCGCGGAGGGCGGCGTGCTGTCCTGCAGCGTGAGCGTCGTGAAAGCCAGTCCCGGGCGGGTGTAGGTCTCGCTGCGGTCGTACCAGCGCAGCTCCTGCAGGCGCTTCTCGATCTTCTCGGTCACCTGGTCCTGCATCTCCTGTGCGGTCGCGCCGGGCCAGGCCGTGATGATGGTCATCACCTTGATCGTGAAGGAGGGATCCTCGGCGCGCCCCAGCTTGAAGAACGAGACCACGCCCGCCAGCGAGATCAACAGGATGAGGAAGAGCGTGATGGCCCGTTCGCGCACGGCGAGGGCCGACAGGTTGAATCGGCCTTCGCTCACGGACGGGCTCCCGCCGTGGACGCCACCGCCGCGCCGGAGCCGACGCGGACCTGCTCGCCTTCGCGCAGCAGATGCGCGCCGAGCGTGACGATCCGGTCACCCTGTTTGATCTGGCCGCCGATGTGCGCGCCTTCCTCGTCCAGGCGCTGGACGGCGACCGGCCGCCAGGACACCTTGGCCGGCTCCCCCTGGACGACCCACACACCCGGCCCCTTGCCGGCGTCGAACAGCGCGCCCAGCGGCACGTAGGCGCCGGCGGCCGGCGACGCCGGGCCCTCCGGGATCTGCACGGTGACCGTGGCGCCGAGCGGCGCGCTGGCGAGCTCGCCCTCCAGCACATAGCGGGCCTCGAAGGTGCGGGTCAGCCGATCCGCCGCGTTCGAGAGCTGCCGCAGCTTGGCGGGCGATGCGTCGCCACCGCGGCCGAAAAGCGTCGCCTGGGCGCTGGAGCCCAGGGCTGGGCGCAGCGTTTCAGGCAACTGCACGATCGCCTCGCGCCGTCCCGCGTGTGCCAGGCGCAGCACGGGCTGTCCCGCGGCGACGACCTGGCCCGGTTCCGCCAGCGTCTCCATGACGACGCCGTCGCCATCGGCCAGCAGCACCGCATAGCGGCTGGCGTTGCGGGCGACATCGGCCTGGGCCTCGGCCGCGCTGAGCTGGGCCTGCGCGGCATCGGCCGCCGCCTTGACCTGGTCATACGCGGACACGGAGATGGCGCCGGTGCCGCGCAGATCGCGATAGCGCGCCTCGTCCTCGGAGGCCTGCCGGGCCCGCGCCCGCGCCGCCGCCACCGCTTCCTGCTGCGCATGGGCGGCCAGCTTCAGGTCCTCGGGATCGATGCGCATCAGCGCCTGGCCGCGCTTGACGGTCTGTCCGGCGTCCACCAGCCGCTCCAGCACCTTGCCGGGAACGCGGAAACCCAGATCGCTCTGGACCCGGGCGCCGATGGTGCCGGTGAACGACCGGGTCGGGGGCGCCGCGGTCTGCACCGTGGCCACGCGCACCAGCGGCGCCTCGGTGCGGGGATCGGCAACTGGCTTCTCGCCACAGGCCGCGAGCAGGACCGGCAGGCTGAGAAGAAGCGTGGAAACGGGAAGGCGGCGCCGGCGCATGAAAGCCTCAATGACGAGTGATCAGGCTTTCATTCTGGAACTAGTGACCAAATTAGTCAATGGTCACTGGGTTGGCGCGGGGAATTTCAGGGTGACAGGCTTCTCAGGACGAGGCTCGACAGATGCCCGGGGGCTTCGTCGGCGAGATGCAGGCTGTGCTGGAGCATGAGCGGGTTGACGCACGGACGCAGGGCCAGGTAGATGGCCATGACGGTCTCGTCGAGCGGGGTCTTGCGCTCGAAGTCGCCGCTGGCGCGGCCTTCCTGGAGCACGTCGCGGAGCAGCTGCTGCACGCGCTGCTCATAGGCGGCGACCACGGCCCATTGCTCCGTGGCGGCCGAGGCCGCGATCTCATAGAGCTTGCGGTCCTGGAAGAGCAGCCTCAGGCTGGCCTCGGTGAATGCCTTGAACAGGCGGCGGATCTTGTCCGGCGGCGATGCCGCATCCGCCAGCGAGGCGGCGACCGAGGACTCGATCTCCGCGATGCACTGGGCGCAGATCATTTCGCCGATGGCCTGCTTGGACTCGAAGAACTTGTAGATGTAGGCCTTGGAGAAGCCGATGGCCTTGGCCAGATCGGACACCGTCGTCTTCTCGTAGCCATAGCGGCTGAAGTGCTCGGTGGCCGCGGCGACGACCTGGTCGCGGACCTCGTGGTCTGCGGGACCCCGCGAGGGGGTGGGAGGGCTGCTTGTCGTTTTCATCACGGCAGCTTACGCGACTCGACCCGGATGGACAACGAGTGACCATTTGGTAATATAGTCACTTCGAACATCCCGTTTCGCCCTTTGAGAGGTCCCCATGTCGCGCAGCCTCGCCGCCGCATCCCTTGTTGCATCGCTGATGGCGGCCGGCCTGGCCACAGGGTGCGCCGTCGGTCCCGACTACGTCCCGCCCCGGTCTGATCTGCCGGAGCGCTTCCACGGGCAATCCCAGGTGGATCAGCGCCAGGCGGCGGCGAACGCCGATCTGGTGCGCTGGTGGGAGGGCTTCGGCGATCCGCAGCTGACGCGGGTCGTCACGCTGGCGCTGGCGCAGAACCTGGACCTGGCGCGCGCCGTTGCCCGCGTTGCACAGGCGCAGGCGGGCGTGGGCGCCGCGAACGCCGCGCTGCTGCCCATCGGCAGCGTCAGCGGCCAGGCGGCGCGCGCCTACCAGTCCGTGGAGACCCCGCTCGGGCGGATCCTCGATTCGCGGCCCGGATTCGATCGCCACGGCAGCGCCTACGAGTTGAATGGCAACGCGAGCTGGGAGCTGGACGTCTTCGGCGGCCTGAGGCGCGAGCGGGAAGCCGCGATCGCCGAGTACCAGGCTTCGGAAGCCGGCGCCGTGGCGGCGCGGCTGGCCGTGGCTGCTCAGACGGCCGACCTCTACATCGCCATCCGCGGACTGCAGGCGCGGCTGGTGATCGCGCGGGATCAGGTCCGCACGCGTCAGGACCTGCTGTCCACCGTGCGGTTGTTGAATGGGAAAGGACTGGCGGCGGATCTGCAGGTCAGCCAAGCCGAGGGCGCGCTGGCGCAGGCGCAGGCGGTGATTCCCGAACTCGAGCAGGGCCTGGACGCGGCGATGAATGCGCTGGACGTGATGCTCGGGAGCCCGGCGGGCACCGGCGCGGCCCAGCTCGAGGACGCGGACGTGCCTGCCGCGCCGGGCATCGCCGGCATCGGCGCCCCGGCCGACCTGCTCCAGCGGCGCCCTGACCTGATCGTCGCCGAGCGGCATCTGGCCGCCTCGAACGCGCGCATCGGCGCGGCCATGGCCGAGTACTACCCCAAGCTCTCGCTGAGCGGCCTGATCGGCAATGCGACGTCGGTGTCGGCGGGCCAGCTCTTCAGCGGCGGCGCAAGCCAGGCGGCCGGGGTTGTCGGACTGCGCTGGCGGCTGTTCGACTTCGGCCGCATCGACGCGCAGATCCGTCTGGCGCGGGGCCAGGAGGCCGAGATGCTGGCGGTGTATCGCCTGGCCGTGCTGCACGCCGGCGAGGACGTCGAGAACGCCTTCACCGCGCTGGTCAAGCGCGAAGGGCAGGCGGCGGTGCTCACGCAGGGCGTGGACGCCCTTCGCCGCGCTCGGGGGGCTGCGTTCGCTGCGTATCAGAAGGGCGTCGTGAGCCTGATCGAAGTGCTGCAAGCCGACGAGAACCTGCTCCGCGCCGCCGATGCGCAGGTCCAGGCGCGAGCCGGATCGGCGCGCGCGGCCGTCGGCGCATTCAAGGCGCTCGGCGGCGGATGGCAGCCGGCCGAGCCCACCGCCACGGCGCTGGCCCCGCGCCCCCGGAACCCCTGACTCATCACCATGGGCCGGCTGGCCCGCTTACAGGAGACAAGCCCAGCATGAAGATCAACAAGGCTCAGCGCCGCGCGCTCGTCGCAATTGCGGCGGGACTCGCCGGCACCGGCGTGGCCCACGCGGCCGCCTTCCAACTCAAGGAGCAGAGCGCCGCGGGGCAGGGCCGGGCCTTCGCCGGCTCGATCAGCCAAGGCGGCGATGCGACGGTGGTCGCGAACAATCCCGCCGCGATGACGCTGCTGGACGGGCGCCTGTTCCAGGCGGACGTCGCGGTCATCGATTACTCGGTCAAGTTCCGTGGCGCGGGCAGCGATGCGCTGGGCCGCCCGTTGACGGGCGGGAACGGTGGCAATGCCGGGGACACGTCGCCGGTGCCCTCGCTCTACTTCCACACGCCGCTGACCGATCGGCTCCACCTGGGGCTGTCGGTGACGGCACCGTTCGGATTCAAGACCGAATACGACGACGGCTGGGTGGGGCGCTATCACGGCATCAAGACCGATCTGAAGGCCGTCGACGTCGGTGCCGCGCTGTCCTACAAGGTCAACGACATGTTGTCGCTCGGGGCGTCCGTCTTCGCCGAGCGCCTGGAAGTGAAGCTGCGCGACGCGGTCGACTTCGGCGCCTTGCTGGCGGCCTCGCGCGTGCCGGGCTTCCTGCCGGGAAGCGCGGATGGCCGCCTGGACATCGATGGTCACAACACCGAGCTGGGCTACACGCTGGGCGCGCTGCTGAGGCCCGCGGATGGGCTGTCGATCGGACTGGCTTATCGCTCGGAGGTCAAGCATTCGCCGGACGACGCGAAGGTCGGCTTCACGGTGCCGGCGGCCGCGAACGCGATCCTGTCCGCCGCGCGGCCCGGGACCTTCGTCGACACGACGGCCAGCACCGACATCACCTTGCCTGCCTCGTGGACGCTCAGCCTCTCGCAGCAGCTGAACGAGCGCTGGACGGTGATGGCGGACTACTCGCACACGGCGTGGGGCAAGTTCAGCAACGTCGTGCTGGACTTCCAATCCCAACTGCCCAGCGAGACGCTGCACTTCGGGTATCGGAACACGTCGTTCTATTCGATCGGCGCGGAGTACCGGGCCAATGATCAATGGACGCTGCGTGGCGGTGTGGCCTACGACCAGACGCCGGTGACCGACGCGGTGCGCGATGTTCGTGTGCCCGATGTCGACCGGCGGTGGTTGTCGCTCGGGGCGACATGGCGAGCGAGCAAGCGGCTGAGCTACAGCGTCGGCTACACGCACCTGTTCCTCAAGGATCCGTCGGTGGATCTGAGGTCGGCTTCGGGGAGCAGCTTGCAGGGCTCGTACAAGCTCGGGAGCAACATCGTGGCGGTGTCGGCGCAGTACGCGTGGGGGCCATGAGACGGTGAGGCAGTGAGGCGGGCGTGCTCGCGCCAGGCGCGTTTGGCAGATGCCTGCCTCTCTCCAATCGGGGTGTCACCGGGCCTGCGGCTTCGGCAGCATCAGGCCTTTGATCATCCTGGAGAAGGCGCCATGTTTGAAGAAGCTCGCGGCACGGTGAAGGAAGTTGCCCAGCTGGGAGTCCCTTGGGAGCAGGCCTACGGCTACGCCCAGGCGGTGAAGGTGGGTCACACCATCTACATCTCCGGCCAGTTGAGCCATGACGAGAAAGGGGCGCTCATCGGACCGGCGGCACTGGACGCCAGCGGCAGGCCGCTGGACTTTTCGAGCATGGCCGTCCAGATGCAGGCGACCTATGAGAATGCGCGCCGGCTGCTGTCCCAGTTCGGCGCCCGCTTTGACCAGGTCGTCGAGGAGACGCTGTTCGTGCTGGACGTGGACGCGGCCTTTGCGGTCGCAGGTGAGGTCCGGCGCCGGTTCTATGGTCCGACGCCGCAAGTGGCCAGCAATCTCATCGGGGTGTCCCGGCTGGCCTTCCCGGAACAGCTCATCGAGATCGCGTTCCGGGTCGATACGTCCATCAGTTGAAGGGCATCGGGGGATCGCCGGTCCCTGACGGTCCAGCGCCGCGGAGGAATTCAAAGCGCCCGGCGCGAGCCGGGCGTTTGGCGTTCTGTATGGGAGCGCGGATCAGCGAGCCGAGACGCCTTCGGAGCTTGAGCCCTTGGCGGCTTCCTTCGCTGCGAATTGCTGGACCAACTGCGCGTACTTGGGCGATGCCTTCAGCTCGGCGTAACGGGCCGCGGCCTTGGCGCGTTGGCCGGGGTTGAGGTCGAAGTCTTCCGTGCGGTCGACGGCGGCGAGCCCGGACTCGCGGTAGATCTGCAGATCGGCGAGCACCTCGGCGCGAGACTTCTGCGATGGGGTGATCGGGTCCAGATGGCTGTAGCTCTGCGCGAAGGCCGGCACGGCGGCAGTTGACAGGGCGATCAGGGCGGAGGCGATCAGGGTCTTGGCGTTCATGATGGTGTCCTTGGAGAGAGCGTGTCGATCGGGGTTCTGCTTCGGTACGGCATTTGCGTTTGCCGATGACTGAAGGTTAGAAGCCGGGACTTCGCCCATAAATGGGCACGGCATCAATGCGCCGTTGTTGGGGGTGGAACAATCAAGGGAGGACCTTGCCACGACCATCGGCCACGAGCGCAGCTCATATATCGTGGCGGAATTGCTTTTCCGGGCGCAGGGCCAGTGCGGGGGATGCGGAAAGCCGGTCCCCTTCCTGCGCAGAACAGATGGCTCGCCCTATCTGAAGGTCCAAAACGGCACCACGGCGCCTCGTCAAGGGGATGGCGGACATGATTTCAGACGACCCGCCTGCGAGCGACTCCGACTCCCAACCCTCACGCGTTGGCTGAGCCGATTAATATACCCATGTTAGGCGATATGAAGCGCGTTGAATCACCGAGGATCGATCTCTCAAGGGAAGGGATGCTTGGACATTGGGATGTTGGTCCGCACGTATCGCAATGCGAATATCAGGTCGGGCGCCGTCTTGTCTACATTCAATATCCCAAAGGCGGGTCTGCCCAGCTCTATATTGAGAGGCTCCGGTACCAGCTTCATGATGCTTGGTGCGACATCGACAACGCGGTTGCATTTGCTGAGGAACAGTCGAGGCCTTTGATTCCAGACTTTTGGGAAGCACATGATCGCAGCGGGAAAGCCGGGTCACGATTTGATGTTTACTCCATCCGTTTCAACTACCCTGACAGTCGTCCTGTATATTGCGTTTCCTCAAGCCACGACTTTGAATACTCCTACACCCGATACGAGGAGTACGACCTGTGGCGAGAATCACCGATCACCGAGCAACTGCCAGAGCCGCCCGATCGCTTCTTCATCGAAGTGCGACGCCTAGGCCCGGGTCTATTTGAAAGGGTTGCTTAACGGGTCGGCGAAGTGGAGAAAATCGGAATGCTGCCGAATCCACCGAGCACTGGTTCGCCCGAGCCGACCGGTCCGAGCGAAGCCTGAGTTCGAAAATGAACTTCAACGTGAAAGCGTAACCAGTGCGCAAGCCGTGACGAGACCGAAAGCCAGTTCAATGGTCTGGAGGCGACGTCGCATAGCGGGACTGTCGCCGACCCCCTTGGTCTTGCCTTTCCTCAGTTCGTAGAAGTGGGCGATGGAGGCGACCAGAACGCCGATGCCAATGGCGACTCGCAAAGGTGTTCCACCCCAGTGAAATGCCAAATAGAGACATGAGAGGATGCCAACGAAACTGGTCGAAAGAAGAGAAACCCAGGGCGCGCTGATTTTCATTGCATCACTATTGGCATTTTGGGTTGGCATGCTTGTAGTCGTACCATGCGTCCGTGACGCCAAAGCCGCCGCCCGAGCTGAACCAATTGCTATCGCCGGGTCCACCGAATTCGTCCTATAAATTGCATTGCAAATAGCCCGATCCCCTGGCTGGCCGATGACTTAGCCTTACCGATCCGACAGCCCGATTGCTGCTTCCGCGCTCTTGGCGCACCCAAGCAAGCCAAGCGCGCGGCAAAATCTGCTCACACTTGGCGGCCCGCCTGCCCGCTTCGCATCCGGTGCCAAAGACGAAAGCGCTTTGGCGATCGCAGCGCTGCAGAGGCCCGAAGGACTCGATTTGAGTCTCCCTATTGGATTCGGCAAGCCAGCGCGCATGAGTTGCTGAGCAAATTGAACTTTGCCTTCGTCGAGGAAATTGCTGGCGGAGCTTCCTGGGCCATCCGCCACGAGGGCGGTGCACAGCAGTTTCTGATCAACCACCTTCTCATGGCCGTTCATCACTACCTGCCAAGTTTGTCTTGAGCATCAAGGACGTGTCTTCGCTCGAGGATCGAAAGCACTGGGTCGCGCGAGGCGAGATCAGGCTCACTGATCGCGCGTCGGGGCGGATCTTGGCGAGATACCTGGGCTTCGTGGCAAATCGCGCCCCTTACGCCTGGGCCAAATCTTGGCCGTGGGAATTTGCCTCGCCATGCCCAGGCGTTGAGCGCTCGTATCTGGACGAGGACGGGCGATTCGACGTCATCAGGTATTTCTTCCGTGAAGTCATGCGAGGATCGCCTTGAGCTACGCTGATTGCGTTGCTCGTCCCTGGACATCGGTTCGTGTGACCTCTCTCCATGGACCTTCAAGCCTCGCCGCGACCGACAAGGCTATTCATGTCTGAGACCGGCTACGGAGTCGGCCCTGCAAAACGCCCACAACCCGCATGAACACTGGTGATGTGGGGTGAATGCCGATGGTCGGAACTCCCAGAATCAAATTGAATGGCAATTGATTTCTGGGGGGCTGGAGGACAGGTGATGGCGACCGACGACTTCTTCCGTGTCGGCTGGATGGCATGGTGGATCCTCGCCACCGCTCGCGGTTCTCGGCCTGCGGATGCCCTGGCCGCAGATGGAAGCGTCGCTGGCGCCGCTGTTCGCGCGCAGGGCCCGCATGGGCAAGTCCCGCGAGGACGCCGACATGTTTGGCCCCACGCTGGTGGTGGCCGGATGGCGCAGCAGCCACTAGCGATGCGCTAAGCTTTGGCCTGAAAGGAGTTCGTCATGAAGGCACCGAACAAGTACGGCGTTGTCCTTGTGGAGCGCAAGGAGAAGCAGGCTCCGAGGACCGGAATGTCCTCTGGAGGTGTGAATCCGACCACTATGGCCGCAGCCAAGAGGGTCATAAACACCCATCGTCAGGTCATCCGCGCACTAGCGAAGCGCTGATAGATGCTCAGCGCCAAGGAAGTCATCCAGATTCATGACCTCATCTTGCTCGATGAGGGTGGGCTGGCGGGGAGTCACGGGGTTGGTGCTCTTGAGGGAGCGTTGGCGCGAGTGATGAACCGAATCCAGTACGTCCAGATGGACGACGTGTTTGAGATCGCTGCCATGTATGCGGTCGCTATCGCTCGTGGCCACTGCTTCAACGACGGGAACAAGCGGACAGCGCTGGTGAGCGCGCTGACGTACCTCGAAACTGAGGGCGTCGTGATGCAGCGGAATGCCCAGCTGGAGGAGATCATGGTTGACGTGGCCATGGGGCTGGTCGGCGAGGAGGAACTGGCGCTTATCCTCTACTCGATGCACAACGGCGGCACAGTGGTCTAGCCTCCTCTTCTCCTGTTGCTAGTGCAGTGCGCTTGAAGTCATAGGACTTATTTGTCAAGGCATGCTTTCATCGCTCAGTAGGCTGGAGCGATGCGGGTTGCCAAGACGATCGAACTGGACGAGCACATCGAGCGGGAGCTTCGTGCGCTCGCAAGAGGGCGCCGGGTGGAAGCACGATTGCAGCAGCGGGCGCAGGTGGTTTTGCTCGCCGCCCGGGGCCTTCAGAACAAGGACATCGCCGCCGAAGTCGGCCTGGACCGGCGCCAGGTGGCGCTGTGGCGGCAACGCTTCCTGAACGGCGGCATCGATGCGCTTGGCAAGGATGCGCCGCGCTCGGGGCGTCCAGCCACGGTCACGGCCGAAATGGGAGTCGCGCATCGTGCATGTCACTCTGCATGAGAAGCCGGCCAACGCCACGCACTGGAGCACCCGCACGTTGGCCGAGCACCTGGGCACGGGCGCCACGACCGTGCGTCGGGCCTGGCAGAGCAACGGCCTGAAGCCGCACCCGAGTAGTACGTTCAAGGTCTCGCGCGATCCCCACTTCGGGGACAAGCTGATCGATGTCGTCGGGCTGTACTTGAACCCGCCCGAGCACGCCCTGGTGCGCAGCTGTGACGAAGAGAGTCAGATCCAGGCGCTGAACCGCACGCAGCCGGGGCTGCCGATGAAGCGCGGGCGCGCCGGCACCGTCACCCACGACTACAAGCGCCACGGCACGACAACGCTGTTCGCGGCGCTCAACACGCTGGATGGCCGCGTGATCTCGATGTGCCAGCTGCGGCATCGCCACGGTGAATGGCTCAAGTTCCTGCGGCTCATGGACCGCCGCACGCCCAAGCACCTGAGCCTGCACCTGATCGTGGACAACTACGCCACGCACTGCCACCCCGATGTCCAGAAGTGGCTGGCGCGGCACCCGCGCTTCGTCATGCATTTCACCCCGACCAGCGCGTCGTGGCTGAACATGGTCGAGCGCTTCTTTCGCGACATCACCGACAAGCGCATCAAGCGCGACAGCTTTACCAGCGTGGCAGAGCTCGAGCTTCGCCATCGATCTGTACGTTGCCCATCACAACATCGATCCCAAGCCGTTCATCTGGACTGCGCGCGCCACCGACATCTTGGTCAAGGTCACCCGGGCGAAAGCCGCACTTGTCGCCCCCGTCGGATAAGTACAGAACAGAGCGGCGCACTGCACTAGCGATGGTTGGCTCGTCGCCCAATCAACAAACCCGACACGCCCCTCCCCCTCGCCTAAGGGGCATGAAGAAGGGGCGCGCGTCCGCATATTCCGTCTACAAGCATCTGAGCGAATGCTGCGGGCGGCGCCTCCTGACTCTGCAATCTGAAGTGGTGCCCATCCGCATCGAGCTCAGGTAAATGAAGCAGCTGAGCGGCCGATGCCTCGTTGCGGCAAGCGCAGGCACTGGACCATAAGAGAGGGAGCGTGATGGGGGAGTTCTTCCAGAAGCACGGTGGCGCGCTGAACCTGGCGAAACAGCAGAGCGTTCCCAACAATGGCTTTCGGCCCGGGCAGCTCGGTGCGATGCACGCTGTACTTGCACACAAATCGGTGCATGACGACCCTGCCATAGTTTGGCTACCGACCGGATACGGCAAGACGTCGCTGATGATGGCCTTGCCGATGCTCATGGGCGCCAAGCGTGTATTGGTCATCGAGCCGTCTGACGCACTGCGAAAGCAGGTGTTCGCGCACTTCAAAGAACTATCTACCTTGCGCCGCATTGGCGCCATCGACGAGCAGACACCAAACCCTGACGTCGCTCGACTAGACGGACGTCCGACCGATGTCGCAGCCTGGGAGGCATTGGCCCAGCACGATGTCGTCGTATCGACAGCATCAAGCGCTACGCCGCTGAAGGCTCTTGGAGCCCGTGAGGACCTGTTCGACGTCATCATCTTTGATGAAGCGCATCACGTTCCTGCGGACACTTGGTCCGCGTTCTTGGACCACTACCGGAAGGCCACTTTCATCCTGCTGACTGCGACGCCATTTCGCCGCGATGGTTTGCCGCTGCCTGGAAAGGTCGTCTACCGGTACCCAGTGACGAGGGCCGTTGCAGAAGGCGCCTTCCAGCCAGTTGCGTTTCTGGCAGCCCCGGAGGTCGCAAATCCGCTCGACGATGAGGCTGTCGATAGGGCAATCGCACAGACTGCTTCAGACCAGCTCAGGGCCGACCTAGCCGCGGGAAAGGACCATCGGCTCTTGGTCCGCGCGGAATCCATCAAGGCTGCCAGAGCACTCGTGCCTATTTATGAGGCACTAGGTCTGAAAGTCGAGGCCATCGATAGCAAGGTTGGCAAGCGGACTCAAGACGATGCGGAACGGCGGCTCCAAAGCGGCGAGCTGCAGGGCATCGTCTGTGTGGACATGTTCGGAGAGGGCTACGACTTTCCGAAGCTAAAAGTTGCGGCGCTACATGCGCCGCACCGCTCGCTTGTTCCGACCATCCAGTTCATCGGCCGCTTTGCAAGAAGTGATGCGACGACCGGAACAGCCACGCTTATCGCCCCGCTATCGCGGATTCATGATGAGCGGGTCGAACTGCTTAAGGAAGGCGTGGACCTTGCTCGCATGATTGACGCAGCCGCGCAGCAGCAACTCTCGGCGGGACTTGCTGGGCAACAGGTGCTGGACCGGCTGCCGGTTAGCCGCCTGACCGAGTCGGACTATGAATCCGTCTCACCCCTCGCGTTTGACCTCTACGCGCATGTCCGTGTGTTCCGCTGTGCGGAGACCCCTGACTTCAAAAAGATTGGCGATGTCGTGGCTGGCGGGCTGCGCATCGTCAAGCAGTGGCTTTCGGCAGATGGCACGGTGAGCCTTGCACTAACGGCTGACGAAAATCCGCCGAGCTGGGCGACGTCTGACGTTCTTGTGAACGTCAGACATGACGCTTTCCTCCTTATCTACTTCCAGAAATCCAAGCATCTCTACATCGGGACCACACGCCGAACGGAGAAGGTTTATCAGAGCCTCATCGGAGCGGTGTGCAGCAACTTCCGGCTCCTGAGCTACGAAGAGTCCAGTAGAGCGAGGGCGGGCCTTGAGGGCGTTCAGTTCTACAACGTCGGGCTGAGGAACACAGCCTTCAACTCTCAGAGTGAGACTTACCGGATGCTCACAGGGCCCGCGGCTGAGCGCGCCGTGACGACCGGCGACGGCCGGGCGTACGTGCAAGGGCACTTCTTCGGCAGTGGCGTCACCGGCAGCAAGAAGGAAACTATCGGCGCGAGCAGCAGCTCCAAGATTTGGAGCAATCAGACGCTCTCGGTCCGAGAGTTCCTGGAGTGGGTGGAACAACTGGATGGTCGCCTAACCGGCAATGCGCCCTTCGCTCAGACCCAGCTCGACGTTGTGAAGGCCACCACGACGCTCAAGGTGCTTCCAGACGTGGTCATCGCGGGAGCCTGGCCGAAGGCCGGATTCAAGGCCAATCCGCGAGTTCGACACCGTGAGCAGAACTCGGCGATGTATCTGTACCGGAGCCTGACGGACTTCGACCTCTGCGATTTTGTGTCGACGCCGGCCAGCAAGCTGAATCGCCCCGGGTTTCCTAGACACCCGTGAGCCGTTGGGAATGACGTCGCTCGAACTCGACTGGCGAAGTGTCGCCGGCGGTGCCGTGACGCCGCTTGGGGTTGTAGAACATCTCGATGTAGTTGAAGACGTCGGCGCGGGCATCGTTGCGCGTGGCGTAAATCTGCTGGCGGATACGCTCGCGCTTGAGCAACTGGAAGAAGCTCTCGGCCACGGCGTTGTCGTGGCAGTTGCCGCGTCGGCTCATGCTGCTGACCAGGTTGTGGTCACGCAGGAAGGTTTGCCATTCGTGCCCAGTGAACTGGCAGCCCTGGTCGGAGTGCACCATCACAGCCTCCTTGGGCTGGCGGCGCCATAACGCCATCAGCAGTGCATCCAACACCAGGCTGGTGTCGATGCGACTGCTCATCGACCAGCCCACGACCTGGCGCGAGAACAGGTCCACCACGACGGCCAGGTACAGCCATCCCTCGTGCGTGCGGATGTAGGTGATGTCGGTCACCCAGGACTGGTTGGGCTGGGCCACCGTGAACTGGCGCTGCAGGTGGTTGGGCGCCACCACGGCTGGTTTGCCGCCGCGCATGCCAGGCCGGCGCCTGTAGCCAGTCTGCGAGCGCAGCCCTTCGAGCTTGAGCAGTCGTGCCACGCGGTGCTTGCCGCAGCGCTCGCCCAGGTCGCGCATGTCCAGCGTCAGCTTGCGGTAGCCGTAGACGCCACCGCTCTCCAGCCAGGCCTGCTTGAGCAGGCCCGTCAGGCGCTGGTCGTCAAGGGCACGCAGGCTCTGCGGCTCGCGCTTCCAGGCGTAGTAGCCACTGGGGTGCACCTGCATGACCTTGCACATGCGGCGAACGCTGTGCTGCGACTCGTGCGCCCTGATGAACGCGTACCTCACCCGGACTGCTTGGCAAAGTACGCGGCGGCCTTTTTTAGGATGTCGCGCTCCTCGGTGACGCGCCGCAGCTCGGCCTTGAGTCGCCGCAGCTCTTCGGTCTGCGACGTCGGCGCCTGACGCTCAGCAGCCGGCGCCGAATACGCCTTGATCCACTTGTACAGACTGTGCTGGCTGACACCGATGCGGGCCGACACGTCGGCCACCCGGTGGCCTCGCTCCGTGATCTGCTTGACCGCCTCGATCTTGAATTCTTCTGGATAGGGTTGCTTGCTTGGCATGGCACCTCCGATTGGGCCTCAGTTTGAGGCTCGAAGGTGTCTACTGAACCCGGGGCGATTCACTGCGCCGTCTGCAGGCGCTCGTTCTTGGAGTTCATTGCCCCTCCCTCTGCTGTTCTTGATCCTTCACACATCGCCGGACTCGCGTCCGCGCGGACACGTACGGTGAACTGTGAAGTTGGGCTGAAGCGTAGCCGCTTGCGGAGTGGGTTCGCAGGTCCACGCCCCACCGAGGTGGGCGGGGTGGATCGCGGCATCAGCCAGCACGCAGGGCGGCTGCAGCTCTACACCTCGAAGTACCTCGTGTGGTCGCGTGGGTCGACCAGGATGATCCGGTCCCAATCGTGGTGGACGACGACCTCTTCGCGGAACAGCTCCCGCTCCTCCTCGTCGAGCGCATACCCGATGTGGTCCACCAGGATCAGCCACCAGTGAGGGTACTTCTGGCGCCGGGCAGCAATCTTCTGCGCCTTCTCGTCGACACAGCGCTGGATGTTGTTCTCCAACTCTTCGAAGAGCCAGCCACAGGCTTGCTGGTCGTCCAGACTCCCCAGTAGGAAGAGGTCGGCCTGCGCGGTGCCAGCCTGCCCGATTACCTCGAGCTCGACCCCTTGCCCGCACGCGACGGACCTCGGCCGCTTCGAGCTTGATGCTGCGAATTCGCGCAGCCCCTTTTCCAGCTTCGGCTGAAGCAACTTCCATTGCTCGACAGGACGAGACAGTCGGATGCGGATGTACCAGCTGGCTTCGGAGGCGGGTCGTTCGAACTTGCCCAAGAGGCGCTTGACGCCTTGCCACGTGGAGATGTTCGCATCCTCTAGCCCGCATGCCACGCCATCCTTGAGGTAGGTCTGGTTGAGCCTTCGGACCTCCACGGCGATAGCGTCGTCGACCAAGAAGTCTGGTGGTACGTTCCCGTCCGGTTCGAAGGTGACCTTGCGGTGGCCGCGATGAAGAAGGTGGCGCTCGGCGAGCTGCTCAGAGGAGTCCATTTAGCTTAGTGGTGGCAGTTGATGAGCAACGACTCGCCGGGCCAGCCGTTGAGGCTTCACCCTTGGACTCATCCCTTATTGACCTCGGCACAGTTGTGAGACGCCGGTAGTCAGCAGCTGCCATCGTCACTCGTAACCTTCCTGCCGACATGTGCCCCGCGCGTGGTGGACCTCCTAGCGCGGGCCATCTGAGGTGGAGCGCGCCCCAGTTATTGCTGGGGACTCGGTTCGGGGCGCGCGGAGGGGCCGGGGTCTGGGATGTCATCGCCGGAGAAATACGTGATCGTCCGTGTCTTCACAGCGTAAACCTCGACGTAGTTCCAGGTTCCGCCGATGAGTCCTCCAACAATCGGAA
>Ga0209051_1001105_pt1 | contig 24770 bp, 20 predicted proteins | sample AraplaCvi_mMS_r2_2_FD_184286 | JGI IMG/M metagenome (GOLD analysis project Ga0209051, IMG submission 184286) | Arabidopsis root microbial communities from North Carolina, USA - plate scrape MF_Cvi_mMS_r2 (SPAdes) (version 2) | ecosystem: Host-associated > Plants > Roots > Endosphere | place...
GAAATCGCCTCGGCGAACAAGCTGCTCGGCTCCTTCGAGCTGACCGGCATCCCGCCCGCCCCGCGTGGCACGCCGCAGATCGAGGTCACCTTCGACATCGACGTCAACGGCATCGTCCACGTCACCGCCAAGGACAAGGGCACCGGCAAGGAGAACACGATCAAGATCCAGGAGGGCTCCGGTCTCTCCCAGGACGACATCGATCGGATGATCAAGGACGCCGAGGCCCACGCCGAGGAAGACCGCAAGCGTCGCGAAGAGGCGACCGCTCGCAACGACGCCGAGGCGCTGGTCTACCAGACCGAGAAGTTCATCAAGGAGCAGCGCGAAGCCGAGGGTGGCTCCAAGGTTCCCGAGGAGACGCTCGCCAAGGTCGAAGGTGCGATCACCGAGGCCAAGTCGGCGCTCGAGGGCACCGACATCACGGCCATCAAGTCCGCGATGGAGAAGCTGGGCGTCGAATCCCAGGCTCTCGGCCAGGCGATCTACGAGGCCACTCAGGCCGAGCAGGCCAGTGCTGGCGGAGCCGACGGTGCCGCGCCCAAGGCCGACGACAACGTGGTTGACGCGGAGGTCGTCGAAGACGACGAGCAGGAGCGCAAGTGACTGGCGATGAGCCGCTTGCGCGAAGAGAATTCGGCCAGGAGAACGATCCGCACGAGCCGGTGACCATCACCGACAAACGGCGCGTCGATCCCGACACGGGTGAAGTTCGGGACGTGGCGCCGGCCCCCGAGGGGTCGGCGCCCGCCTCCGAGCCGGTAGCGGATAACGACGAGGCCGCCGAGCTCAAGGCGACGCTGCAACGCGTCAAGGCGGAATACGACAACTACCGCAAGCGATCCGTTCGGCAGGAACAGTCGGCGTCCGAACGAGGCAAGGCCTTCGCGGCGACCCAGTTGCTGCCCGTGCTCGACGATCTCGAGCGGGCCCGCAAGCACGGCGATTTGGAGAGCGGGCCGCTGAAGTCGGTGGCCGACAAGCTCACCGGCGCGCTGCAGGCCATCGGACTGGTGGCCTTCGGCGTGGAGGGCGACCCCTTCGACCCGTCACTGCACGAAGCCGTGCAGCACGAGGGCGACGGCAGCAACCCGGTGATCGGCACCGTCATGCGTCAGGGCTACCGCCTCGGCGACGGCCCGGTGCTGCGGCACGCGATGGTCGGGGTGGTCGACTCGGTCGACGTTCCCGACACCGACGACGTGTCGAAAGCCCACAACGCACCGAACGGCAACGAGAATTCACAATAGATCGATGGTTCCACAGGACTGGCAGGAAGGGAGGTGACGCAGCATGGTCCAGCGCGAATGGGTTGAGAAGGACTTCTACAAGGAACTCGGCGTCTCCTCCGATGCCAGCGACAGCGAAATCAAGAGTGTCGCCCGTAAGTTGATGGCCGAGAACCACCCCGACCGCAACCCGAACGACCCCAAGGCCGAGGAACGGTACAAGGCCGTCGGCGAGGCCAAGGACGTCCTCTTGGACAAGGCCAAGCGCAAGGAGTACGACGAGACCCGTCGGCTCTTCGCCAACGGCGGTGGTCGCCGGTTCAACGGCGGCGCCGGCGGCGGCAACTTCGGTGGCTTCGGCGGCGAGGGAGTCGAATTCAACCTCGGCGACCTCTTCGACGCCGCCCCCCAGACGGGTGGCGCCAACATCGGCGACCTGTTCGGTGGCCTGTTCGGTCGCGGCGCACAACAGCCACGACCCAGCCGGCCGCGCCGGGGCAACGACCTGGAGACCGAGACCGAACTGTCGTTCCTCGAGGCCACCAAGGGCGTCGCGATGCCGCTGCGGCTGACCAGCCCGGCGCCGTGCACCAACTGCCACGGCAGCGGTGCGCGCCCGGGCACCAGCCCGAAGGTGTGCCCGAACTGCAACGGCGCGGGCGTGGTCAACCGAAACCAGGGTGCCTTCGGCTTCTCCGAGCCGTGCACCGAGTGCCGCGGCACCGGCTCGATCATCGAGGAGCCGTGCGACGAGTGCGGCGGCAAGGGCGCCACGACCCGGACCCGCACCATCAACGTGCGCATCCCACCGGGTGTCGAAGACGGCCAACGCATTCGGCTCGCCGGTCAAGGCGAGGCCGGCCTGCGGGGCGCCCCGTCGGGTGACCTGTTCGTCACCGTGCACGTGCGGCCCGACAAGGTGTTCGGCAGAACCGGCGACGACCTGACGGTGACCGTTCCGGTCAGTTTCCACGAACTCGCGCTCGGCACAACGCTTTCCGTGCCGACGCTCGAGGGCAAGGTCGGAGTCCGGGTGCCCAAGGGGACGTCCGACGGACGCATCCTTCGGGTCCGCGGCCGCGGCGTGCCCAAGCGCGCGGGCGGTCACGGTGATCTGCTGGTCACGGTGAAGGTCGCGGTTCCGCCGAACGTCGAGGGCGAGGCCGCCGAGGCACTCGAGGCCTACGCCAAGGCCGAGCGGGCAAGCGGGTTCGACCCGCGGGCCGGATGGAACGGTGCGTGATGGCCGAGAAGGACCCCACCTCCGCTGCACGCACCTTCCTGATCTCGGTCGCCGCGGAGCTCGCGGGCATGCACGCCCAGACGCTGCGGACCTACGACCGGCTTGGCCTGGTCAGTCCGCAGCGTAGTTCCGGCGGCGGTCGGCGCTACTCCGAGCGCGACGTCGACCTGCTTCGCGAGGTGCAGCGGCTCTCGCAGGACGAGGGCGTCAACCTCGCCGGCATCAAGCGCATCATCGAGCTGACCAACCAGGTCGAGGCGCTGCGCTCCCGGCTGGCCGAGATGGCCGACGAGGTCGAGCGGTTGCGGGCCAACCAACGTCGTGACCTGGCCGTCGTGCCCAAGAGCACGGCGCTGGTCGTCTGGCAGCCGCGGGGCAAGCGCTGATCAGGTCGCCCTGATGGAGAACCTCGTCGTCTCCGGCTTGCCCGCGACCGCGAAGCGGTAGTTGCCCCGGCGCAGGGCGTCGGTCGGCGCCGCCATCGGTTCGATCGCGATGACGTCGTCGTTGGGCGGGGCGAACAGCTGCGCGGCGGGATAGCCCTTCAGGAACGTGACCTCCACGCGGCGGTCGCCGCCGGCGATCGCGAACACCGCGCCGTCGCGCACCTCGTCGAAGCCGTCGTCGTACGTGGTGGCACCCAGGACCTGAGACCCCCCTTCCCAGTCGTCGTGGGCTCCGGTGGGCAGACCCCAGTTGTCGACCGGGCGGTGGCGCATCGCCGGGGTGGTCAGGGTCCATTCGGCGCGCGGGATCCCCGGCAGTTGGACGTACGGGTGATAGCCGAAGCACAGCGGCACGGACGCGGCCGTCGTCGGCATCACGGTGGTCTCGACGGTCAGGGTGCGGTCGGCGAGCGTGATGCGTTGGGTCAGGACGTGCGGGAACGGGAACGACGCCAGCAGGCGGGGGCGCCCGCCGTAGTCCAGTACGGCCGTCAGCGAGTCGTCCGACCGGTCGGAGATCAGCCAGCCGGGGTAGCCCGTGAGGACGCCGTGGATCGGCACGCCATGCTCGTCGGTCCGCACGCCGCCGGTTCCCGGGGTGAGCGTCACCACGGCGCCGTTGATCCCATACTTGCTGGCGCTCAACCGGTTTGCCCACGGATACAGGATGGGCACGCCCATGGTCTTGCCCGCCGTGATGTAGGCGTCCAGCCCGCGCCGCTGGCCGAGGAACTCGTGCTCCCCGTCGCGTAGCGACGTGATGATCAGGCCCGCCATGGGGACCACGGTCGCGGCCAGCGACGACGACGGATCGGTCAGCGTGACGGCTTCGAACTCAGACATCCGGCGATTCTGTCACGCTCAACCGTCGACTGGATCGTGTTGGATGCGGCGCGGATCGGCACCCCTGGCGATCAGCGCCGCCCGCGTCGCCCTCACCATCGCGGGTCCGCCGCAGACCAAGATCTGGCGGTCGCCCCAGCTGCCGTATCGCGTCACCACGTCGGGCAGCGTGCCGGTCTGGCGCACGTGCAGCCCGCGGGGCGGTTCGACGCGCGGGTAGTCGGCCGCCCAGGGCGGATTGGTGGAGTACTCCGAGACCGGGGTGACCGACAGCCACGGGTTGGTCGAGGCAACCTGCCACAGCGTCTGCAGGTCGTACAGGTCGCAGGGGTACTTCGCGCCGAAGAACAGGTGCACCCGCGGATTCTGGCCCCAGCGAGCGAGATTCATGATGATGGAGCGCAACGGCGCGAGACCGGTGCCGCCGGCCACCATCAGCACGTCGCCGCCGTTGCGGTCGACGTGCATGGCGCCGTGCGGGTTGGACAGCCGCCAGCGGTCCCCGGGCTTGGTCTCCCCGACGATGGCGGTGCTCACCATGCCGCCGGCGACCGAACGCACGTGGAATTCGATCGCCCCGCCGCGGTCGGCCGGAATGGACGGGCTCAGGTAGCGCCAGCGGCGCGGCCACTGCGGCACCTGCACCGTCACGTACTGACCGGCGTGGAAGTGCAGCGGCGCGTCCAGTTGCAGCCGGACCACCGACACGTCACGGGTGGCTCTGCGGTGTTCGACGACACTGCCGTCGACGAAGGGTGGCCCCTTCTCGGCATCGGCCGCACCGCGCATGATCCCGACGATCAGCGTGACGGCCTGCTGAGCGGCGTCGGCGAGCCGGTCGTCCCAGCTCTCGATGAGGTGGCTGCGCAGCGTGGTCAGCAGCGCGTCGCCCATGGAGTCGTAATGCCGTTGGGTGACACCGTATTTGCGGTGATCACGACCCAGCTGGGCGAGGAAGGCGACCGGCTCGTCGGCGCGTTGGGCGATTAGCTCGCCGAACAACCAGGTCATGGCCTGAGCGAAGACGGTGCGTTGCCGGTTCATGTCGGGCGGGAAGAGGTCGCGCACCGTGCCGTCGACGGCGAACCAGCGGGTGTAGAAGCGGTGGATCAGCTCGCCGGAGCCGGCCTCTGGATCGAAGGCGTCGCGCAGCGTCGCCAGCGCGTCGCGATCGTCGAGTCCCACGCCGTTCGAGTGTAGGGGCGCGTCACGGATCAGAGTCCGTGGAGGCCCTTGTAGAGCACCAACAGGCCGAGCACGATGAGGATGCCGGCGACGAGGGCGGCGTGCTGTGCCTCCATCCAGTCCTTCAGCCGGGTCAGCGGCTGGTGCAGCCGCTCGCCGGACACCGAGTACGCGAGCACCGGCAACGCCACCGTGGACGCGGCCATGGCGACGTAGTAGACGACGCCGAGGGCGGCCCCCGCACGGCCCAGCCCCTCGGTACCGATCGCCAGACCCGCTGCGGCGCACATGAACAACACCTTCGGGTTCGCCACGACCAACACCAACGCGGTGACCAACGCCTTGCGCGGGGTGATCTTGGCGAAGCTCGTCATCCACTTCGGCGAGTGCTGCGAGCGTGCCCGGGTGACCCACTTGTAGGCGCCGAAGACGACGAGGGCGCCGCCGGCGACGATGCGCACCCACGACGCCCAGCTGGGTGGCTTGTCCAGACCGCCGCCGACGAGGTTGGACACCTCGACGAAGATTTGCGTCACCACGGCCAGCCCCACGACCCACCCGGCCAGGAAGGCCAACCCCGTCGGCCTCGGCCGGGGCGAGTGCAGCACGAGGACCCCCGGGATGATCGACAGGGGTGACAGGGCGACCACCAGTGCCAAGGGGATCAGTTCGGCCAGCATCGCGGTAAACGTAGCAAAGCTCGGGTCACCCGGTTGTACTCTTCCGCTCAGCCCGGCACACGTCTTGGGCATGACCAGGGGGAAGAGTCCATGGTGGTCCGTCGGGTCAGGTCGCTCGTCGCGCTGCTGGTCGTGGTGTCGACGACGGCCATGCTGACCAGCTGCTCGACGAGCTCACCGCAGGTCTCCACCAATCCGGCGGCTGGCGTCTACGCCGGGCCGAATGGCAAACCCGCACCGTTCCGGGAACCGGTCCGGCTGCGGAGCAAGGACGGCGTCCTCGAGGTGCGCCTGTCGGCACACCAGGGCACGGTCAACCTCGACACCGTCAAAGAACCCGTCTCCAACTTCCTGGTGTTCGGCTTCGACCTGATCAAGGGCACCAGCTCCGACGGCTCGACCAAGGGGGACGACCTCTATCCCGCCCCGACCCTGCGGGTCGACCCGGGCGAGCGCCTGATCGTGCACTACGACAACGACCTTCAGGGCCTGACGATCAAGGACTTCTACGATCCGGCATTCACGCCGAAGGGCGGCGAGGTGCCCATCTACCCTCCGACGCTGACCGAGGCGCCGCTGAACCTGCACACCCACGGCCTGCACGTCAGCCCCTCGGGCAACGCCGACAACGTGCTGCTGTCGATTCCTGCGGGCATGGGCAACACCTACACCTATGACGTCCCCGCCAACATGCCCAACGGGTTGTACTGGTACCACAGCCACCGGCACACGATGACCACGCAGCAGACCTACGCCGGCCTGGCCGGGCTGTTGGAGATCGGTCGACCCGACGGCAATCTTCCGCTGGTGACGCAGAACGACATTCCCATGCGCAACATGGCACTTCAGTACAACTACGTCTTCGACCGCAAGGGTGGTGGGCACCAGCTCAACAACTACGCCTGGCCGCAGTTCGTCAGCACCCTCACCCCACCCAAGGGCAATGAATTGGCCGACGGCACCTATCAACCGAGTCTGGCGCCGGTCAACATCGCCGACACCAGCATGGGGTCGCAGTACATGACCGCCTGGTGGGCCGGACCCTTGTCACCCCACAACAACCGCGGCCAAACCCAGTTCATCCCGCAGAACCTGATGAGCTTCGACAGCCCGACGCTGAAGATCCCCGAGAACGACGCCCTGCCCGACAACGAGCGTGACGTCCAGTTCACCGTCAACGGCCAGTTTCAGCCCGAGTTGAAGATCAAGCCGGGACAGACGGAGATCTGGTCGGTGGCCAACATCAGTGATATCGGGTACATGACGGTCCGATTGACCGAGACCGCCACGGGCAACCATCCGAAGTTCGCCATCGTCGGTCAGGACGGCAACCCGTATACGCAGGTCCAGCGGCCCGTCTTCGGAGATGGGACGACGCTGAGCGTTCCGCCCGGGTCGCGCTATGCGATCGCCGTGACGATGCCGGCCAAAGGCGACCTGGTCCTGGAGTTCCCACCGAACCCCGAGGCCAAGCCGCTCGTGCTCCCCGGTGTGGTGTACACCAACAACGGCACCAAGAACACGCCCGCGGTCCTCGGCACGCTCACCGTCGACCCCAAGTACCTCAGCTTCGCCGACGGCTTCTTCGTCTTCCCCACGCAGACGTTGATCCGCGCAACGCCGGACACCAGCGGCCCGGGCCGGACCACGGCCTTCGAACCGGGCCAAAACCTCGGTGCCTACACGTCATTCGTGGACACGTCGGTGATGACGCCTGCCGTGCGACGGGCGATGACGATCACCGACACGATCGGTGGTGACAAGGCCAGCCACGACGATCCCAAGGCCGTCATCTACATGTTCGAGCCGGCAGGATTTCCGAACGTGCCGCTGATTCAGCCCCGGCTCAACTCCGTCGAGGAGTGGACGATCACCAACCAGAACAACGATGCGCATCCAATGCACATCCACGTCAACGACTTTCAGGTGATGGAGATCGACGATCCAAATCGGGGCACGACGGGCGTCGAACCGTGGGGCGTCGACGACGTGAACGTCCCGGCCCCGATCTTCAACGACATGCACGTCGTGACCACCCCGGCGAAGCTGACGTTGCGCCAAGAGTTCCTCGAGTTCCCGGGAACCTACGTGATCCATTGTCACCGGCTCAACCACGAGGACAACGGGCTGATGGCCACCATCAACGTCATCCCTGAGGTGTCCACCTACGCGGTGGCGACACCCGGCTCCAACGGCAAGCCAGCGACGGTGCAAGTCCGGGATGGCAACGGCGACAAGGTCTTGCAGACCGTCGTCCCGTTCCCCAACTTCGAAGGCACGCCGTCGGTGGCGATGGCCGACGTCAACGGGGACGGCATCCTGGACCTGATCGCCGGGACCGGCAAGGGCGTGTCGCCGGAGGTGGTCGTCTACGACGGCAACGACACCACCTACGGCGTGTTCAAGACCGAACTCAGCCGCTTCGCGCCCTTCGACGAGAACTTCACCGGCGGGGTGACGGTCGCAGGCGCCGACATCGACGGAAATGCGCGGGCCGACAACGTCATCGTGGGCTCGGGGCCAGGAATGGAGTCGCAGATCAAGGTGTTCTCGTCCACCCTGCCACGGGAATCGGGCACGGCACCCGAGGTGTTCTCGACCTTTACGCCGTACCCCGGCTCCCAATCCGGGGTGACGTTGGCGACCGGCATGGTCGAGATGGGCTCGGGGCGGGAGAGCATCGTCACCGCGCCGGGAGCGGGCGAGGCGCCGTTGGTCAAGACGTTCCGCTACGACCTCTACGAACCCACCGCCCGCGCCCGCGCCAACGGGACGGCGCCGCAATCACACTCGGCCGGTGGCCGGAACGATCCACGGATGACGTCACAGTTCACGGCCTATGGAGAGGACTACCTGGGCGGGGTCGGCCTCTCGACGGGGTGGGTGGCGGGCGCCCAGGGTGGCGCCAAGAGCATCGTGACCAGTCAGCTCACCGGTGCCGGCACGGTGCGGGCATGGTCGACCGGGTCGCTCCTCGACGGGCAGCCGGACGTCTACCTGGACAACCCCAACCACCACGAAGAGAACGCCACGTACGCCCAGATCGCCTCCTTCGCACCGTTTCCGGGAAACCGTGGCACCACCGTCGCGACGACCAGCACCACCGTCGGCGCGGACGTCCTGGTGGGCGGGGTGACGCCGACAGGGGCCGAAGTCCGCAAGTACACGCTGGAGCGCACGTCCCCGGAGGCGACGACCGTCGACCCGAAGCTGGTGGCGACGCTTCCGGCGATCGCGGGCGCCGGCGATCCCGCACCCGTCGGCGGGCGGTGACGGCGTTCTGCTGAGAGCAGCGTGAGCGGCCAAAGGGGCTGCCGGCGCGGCATCGTCGAGGCATGACCGACGACACACCGCAGCAGTTCACCCGACGACTGCGCGAAGGCCTCTTCCGTAAGCGCGTCCTGGTCCTGGACGGCCCGCTCGACGACGACAACGGAACCGCTCTCGCGACGCAGATCCTGACACTCGCCACCGACGACGCCGATCAGGGCATCGCCCTGTGGATTCACTCGCCGGGCGGGTCGGTACCGGCGATGCTCGCCATCCGTGACGTGATGCGCCTGGTGCCGTGCGACGTCTCGACCCTTGCGCTCGGATTGGCTTGCAGCGCCGGGCAGTTCCTGCTGTCGGCGGGGACACCGGGCCAGCGCTTTGCGCTTCCGCACGCGCGCATCCTGATGCATCAGGGTTCGGCGGGCATCGCGGGTTCCGCCGTCGAGGTCGAAGTCCAGGCCGACGACCTGCGGCACACCCGGGACACGGTGCTGCAGATCATCGCCGAGGACACCGGCCAGGACCTCGAGCGGATCTTCACCGACTCGCTGCACGATCGTTGGTTCACGGCCGAGCAGGCCCGCGCGTACGGATTCGTCGACCACGTCGTCGAGACGTTCGCCCAGGTGATGCCGAATCGTCAGCGACAGTTCGGGATCGGGGCGCCGGCATGAGCACCTACACCATCCCGAACGTCCTGGTGCGCAACGCAGGTGGCGAGCGGATCATGGACGTCTACTCGCATCTGCTCACCGAGCGGATCGTCTATCTCGGCACCGCGATCGACTCCGGCGTCGCCAACGCCCTCATCGCGCAGCTGCTTCACCTGGAAGCCGACAACCCGGAGCAGGAGATCAGCCTCTACATCAATTCCGAGGGCGGCGATCTGGCTGCGATGCTGGCGATCTACGACACCATGCGCTTCGTCAGGGCGCCGGTCGCGACCACGTGCATCGGGCAGGCCGTCGCGGCGGGCGCCGTGCTCCTCGCGGCGGGCACGCCGGGTCGGCGTTCGGTGCTGCCGCATTCGAGGGTGGTGCTGCATCAGCCGGCGGCTCAGGGCAGAGGCACGATCCCCGATCTGATCCTGCAAGCCGACGAGGTCGTGCGCGTGCGAAGCCAGCTCGAGGCGATCCTCGCGAGGCACACCGGCCGCAGCGTCGAGGAGCTACGGCACGACACCGACCGCGACCGCGTGTTCGACGCCGACGGCGCGGTGAGCTACGGCCTGGCCGACCATCTGCTCGACCAGCGGGCCTAGGCCGCCATCAGCATGGGGCCCGCGGACCGATGGATGGTCGGCCTGGCCAAGTCGGCCGAGATGCCCCCGAGCAGTCGGGCCAACTCGATGCCGAGTGCCCCGGTGACCGCCGCGATCATCTCGCTCGACGGCTCCTTGCGCCCGCGCTCGATCTCGGACAGGTACTGCGGTGAGATGCCGGCCCGCTCGGCGACGTCGACCAGTCGCCGGCCCTGGTCTTCGCGACGCTCGCGCAGCTTGCGGCCGAGCACCTCGCGCCAGAGGGGCTCCGGGTCACGTCGTTCGGGATGGATGCGGATGATCTCGCCCATGGCCACATCATGGCCGGACCCGCCCTGCGGTGGAAGGGTGTTCGCTGAGGACGAATCACCAATACCGCCAGGTGACGAACGGTCGGTTGTGGGGTAAGGGTGTGGCATGGCCCCCACCCGCGGTTCGATCTACGCTGCCCATCTGCGACGCGGCGGCACCGTCGCGGTGCAGTTCATCGCGGTGGTGGCCGCCCTGTGGGTGCTCGGCTGGGTGGTGGGCAAGACCTGGGTGATCGTCCTGCCGGTCGTGCTGGCCCTGATCGTCTGCACGGCGCTGTGGCCCCCGGTGCGGTGGTTGCGGGAGAAGGGGTTGCCTCCGGCCGCGGCGGTCCTGCTGGTGCTGCTCCTGGCGGTGGGCGTCGTCGCCGGCCTGATCGCGGCGGTCGCGCCGGCCATCTTCGAACAGTCCGTCGAGCTGGCCGATCAAGCCCAGGCTGGGGTCGTCCAGGTGCGCAACTGGCTCGACGGGCCACCCCTGAACGTCAGCGAGGCACAGCTGAACGCGGGTGTCGCGGCCATCAACGACTGGTTGAACTCCAGCAGCTCCCAGATTGCCTCGGGCCTGTTTACCGGTGTCGGAGCTGCCGCGTCGGCGCTCATCACGCTGTTCACCGCCATCGTCGTGACGTTCTTCCTCCTGAAGGACGGCCCGGACTTCATTCCCTGGCTGCGCCGCAGCGTCGGCATGCCGGCCGCGCCGCACCTCGCCGAGGTGTTGAGCCGCTGCTGGTCGACCCTCGGCGGCTTCATTCGCACCCAGGCCTTGGTGAGCCTGGTCGACGCGGTGCTCATCGGCATCGGCCTGGTGGTCCTCGGGGTGCCGCTGGCCTATGCGCTCGCGATCGTCACCTTCATCGGTGGGTTCGTCCCCATCGTCGGTGCGTTCGTCGCCGGCGGTCTCGCCGTGCTGATCGCGTTGGTGTCCAATGGTCCGGTCAACGCCCTCCTGGTGCTGGCGCTGATCCTCGCGGTGCAGCAACTCGAGGGCAACGTGCTGCAGCCGTGGTTGCAGGCGAAGTCGATGAAGCTGCACGCGGTGATCGTGTTGCTTGCGGTGACCCTGGGCAGCACCGTGTTCGGCATCATCGGTGCCTTCCTCGCCGTTCCGGTTGCGGCCACCGGGGCGGTGGTCATCCGCTATTACGGCGAACAGGTGGGTAAGCGGGCTGGCGAGACGCCACCGGAAGAAGAGGGCGATCCAGACGAGGTCGACGACGAGGAGCCCGTCACGGCAGATGCCAAATGACCCGTGTCACGAGGTAGAAGACGACGACCCAGAAGGCGTTGAGTCCGATCAGCAGCGCGAGGCCTCGCACGTCGTTGCGCCTCGTCGACGCCTCGGATGAGGGCCGCAGCCACCGTTTGAGCACGGGGTTGACGTAGTACGGCATCGCCAGGTAACTCATTGCGAAGCTGGACAACAGGTTTCCCACCAGCATGCCGAGCCACAACGGCAGGTGCAGCGGCGAGAGCGCGAGGGTCAGGAAGACCACCGTGGGGTAGAGGCCCATCCAGACCGCGAGCGACGTCTTCACCTCCGACGGCGGTGGCGTCTCGCGCCCCTGGTCGCCGAAGGCGAACCAGCTGCCGAACGAGTTGTCGACGGTGCGCAGGTGGAAGTCGGCGAACTTCTCGCCCTCGGCCAACAGGTCCCGGCGTTGATCGGAGACGAGCCACGCCTCCAGGTCGGACTCATTCTCGAATCGGTAGAGCGTGGTCCACTCGTCTTGAATGCCCTCGACCGGGCGGAACACCTCAGTGCCCCGAAAACCTGGAAACGTGGCTTCTGCCAACCGAAGTCGCTCCTGCCAGGCGAGGAAGTCCGCGACGTTGTCCGGGCTGACGCGGTGTGTCACCACGACGGTGACCAGCGGGTCACTCGGCCGCGCCCCGCCGCTGATCACCTGCTGCGTGCCGGGACCCTCGAAGAAGCGGGCACCGGAGATCAGCATCTCCTGCCGGGTGGCGCTGTTGATCCACGCCTGCACGTGTGCGATCGAATCGAAGCGGTACACCACGACCCAGTCGGGCTGGACGGCCGTCGGCGGGTTGATCTCGGCGGCAAGGAATCCCGGATAGACCGCGGCTCGCGAATTCATGGTCAGCTGCCACGCTTCGAAGTCCCGCTCGAAACCGGGCCGCACCTTCTGGCCGATGATGACGGTGGCCGCGGTGTCCGTCGACTTGTGGGTGTCCATGGCGCTGCTCACGCGACCGTGGACGGCAGGGCCGACGGCAGCCGGTCGTAGATGCGTTCGGGGGTCAGCGGGAGGTCACGGAACCGCACCCCGGTCGCGTCCTGCACGGCATTGGCCAGCGCAGGCGCCACCGGGTTGATGCAACACTCCGCCATGCCCTTTGCCCCCATCGGGCCGAGGGAGTCGGTCGAGGCCACCAGGAGCAGCTCGGTCCTCGGGACGTCGGCGAAGGTGGGGATGCGGTAGTTCCGCAGGCTCGGGTTGGTCATGACGCCGGTGTCGTCGACGTGGAAGTTCTCGGTGAGTGCGAAGCCGATGCCCATTGCGACGCCGCCCTCGACCTGCCCGCGCACCTGGGCCGGGTTGATCACCACCCCGGCGTCGGTGGCGTGCACGCTGTACAGGATGCGGATCTCGCCGGTGACCCGGTGCACCGCGACGCGGAAGCCGTGACTGTTCGAGGTGACGCTTCGCGGCGAACCATAGGCCTTGCGCGACTCGGTCAGCCGGATGCCCCGAGCACCGGCGGCGTCGACGATCTCACCCAACGTAAGTCTGGTGGCGCCGCAGCGCACCCCGTCGTCGTCCAATGTGCAGTCCTCGAGCGCGGCCCCGCTGAGTCGGGCGGCGAAGCGAAGGATGCGCTCGCGCAGCGCCGTCGACGCATGGTTGACCGCATTGCCTGCGACGAACATGCCCGCACTGGCGAACGCCCCGGTGTCGAAACCGGTCTCGTCGGTGTCGGACTGGACCAGGTGAATGCGATCGGGCGTGGTCCCGAGATTCGTCGCGGCGATCTGCACGTGCACCGTCGAGGTGCCCTCGCCGAATTCGACCGTGCCGACCGCGATCTCGTAGACCCCGTCGTCGCGCAACGTCGCCCACGCGTCGGAGAGGTGGTCGGTCGGCGGTGCCGTTTCGTGCAACGACGTCGCGGACCCCGAACCGATCAGCCAGTCGGAGCCGAGGTCGGCTCCGCTGTCGTCGCGCCGCAGCGCCTCGTCGACCAGGTCGATGCACGCGGTGATGCCGTCCTCTGTGAAGTCCACGTCGTCGGCGTGGTCGGCGATGGCCAGCAGCGGGTCGCCGGGCCGGACGACGTTGCGGCGGCGCAGTTCTGCCGGGTCGATGCCGAGCTTGGCCGCCAGTTCGTGGACGGCGCACTCCACGGCGAACCCGGGTTGCGTCATGCCGTAGCCACGCAGCGCACCGCTGGGCACGGTGTTCGTGTACACCGACCAGGCGTCGAACTTCTTGTTGGGACAGCGATACAGCGCGACGGCGGCGCCGCCGGCGAAGAGTGTCTCGCCACCGTGGTTGCCGTAGGCGCCGGTGTTCGAGACGTTGCGGTACCCGAATGCGGTCAGCGTCCCGTCGGCCTTGGCCCCGAGGGTGATCGTGACCTTCATCGGATGCCGCGGCGAGGCCGAGGTGAACTCCTCCTCCCTGGTGAACTCCCACGACACCGGGCGCCCGGTATCCATGGCGGCGAGCGCGGGCAGGTCCTCCGAGATGAGCTCCTGCTTGCCACCGAAACCGCCGCCGACCCGGGTGCAGAACACGCGCAGCTGATCTGGCCGCAGGTTGAACAGGTACGCCAACTTGAGCTTGGCGATCGACGGGGATTGGGACGCCGTGCGGACGTTGAGTCGGCCGTCCTGCATCCACGCGATGGAACCGTGGGTCTCGAGATGGGCGTGCTGAACCCGCGGCGAGACGTACGTCGCCTCGTGGACCACGTCGGCCTCGGCCAATCCCGCCGCGAGATCACCGATTTCACCGTGCAACTCGAGCAGGATGTTGTGGTCCTTGTCGTGGGCGAACGGGTCGTCGTAGCTGTGCAACTTCGGGGCGCCGTCGCGCATCGCCTCCTCGGGATCGAAGACCGCGGGCAGGATCTGGTACTGCACCACGACCCGACGGCACCCCTCTTCGGCGGCCCGCACGGAGTCGGCGAGCACCGCCACCACCCGCTGGCCGACGAAGCGCACCACGTCGTCGAGCATGTAGGTGTCGTCGGGGTCGACGAGGTGGTCGGTGTGGATGGCGGTGCTGTAGCGCTTCCGCGGAACGTCCTTCCAGGTGTAGACCCGTTGCACCCCGGGCACGGCCATGGCGGCGGACGTGTCGACCGCCACGATGCGGGCGTGGGCGTGGGGGGAGCGCAGCACCTTGAGGTGCAGCATGCCGTCCATCTGGGTGTCCATCGTGAACTCGGCCGTCCCGGTGACGACGCCGACCGCCGCCGGCGCGGCCACGCTGGTGCCGACGGCCCGTCCCGGCTCGGCGTCCTCGATGGCACCGACCCCGTTGACCGCGTCCTCGATCGCGCGGTACCCCGTGCAGCGGCACAGGTTTCCCTTCAACGCCCGGGGAAGGTCCGCCTTCTGGTCGTCGGTCAACGCCGCGGCAGTCATGATCATGCCCGCGGTACAGAATCCGCACTGAAAGCCCGGTGCCCGGCGAAAGCGCTCCTGCATGGGATGCAGGTTCCCCGGCGTGCCGAGGCCTTCGACGGTGGTGACCTCGCGCCCGTCGGCGCGGAAGGCGGGGGTGATGCAGCTGTGTACCGGGCGACCGTCGAGCCACACCGTGCAGGCGCCGCAATCGCCTGCGTCGCAACCCTTCTTGACACCATGGACGCCGAGCGACCGAAGATGAGTCCGCAGACACTGTCCGGGTTCGGGCTCGGCGTCGAAGATCTGGCCGTTCACGGTGTAGGTCATCGGGCGGCCCTCGTGCCGAGTTCGGCGCGGATCTCCTCGGCGAAGTGCCGCGCCAGATGTCTGCGGTGACCGGGGCTGCCGTTGGGGTCGTCGAACCAGGCGTCGTCGTCGATGGCGTCGACGGCGGCGGCCATGTCGTCGGCGGACGGCATGGCGCCGAACGTGAGTCGGATCGGGTGCGTGGTGCCTGCCGTGACGACGACGGTCAGGTCGTCGGCACCCGGGCTCTGAGTGCCCACCATGAAGATGGTCGACCGGCCCATCTTGGTGAGGTGAAGCGGCGGTGGGCGTGGCGTTTGCGCAGCGCCTCCACCGGTATGTGCATGCGGCGCAACAATTCCCCGGGTTGCAGCACGGTCGTGTGGTTGCCGGTGACGAAGTCGGCCGCGTCGACCGTGCGCCGGGAGCCCGTCGCCGACCACAGTTCGTAGCGTGCCTCCAGTGCCACCGTCATGGTGATCATCGGCCCGGCGGGCAGGGCCATGCAGACGTTGCCGCCGACCGTGGCGGCGGTCCAAACCTTGAACGAGGCCAGGAATGCCTCGCAGCTGGTACGGAACAGCGGCGCGGCCGCCCAGTCGTCGGGCGCCGAGAGCGCGTAGAGGTCGGCGATCGTGCACATCGCACCGATCTCGAGACCGTCGGCGGTGACCTGAAGTGAATCCCAGCCCAGCGGGGCGAGGTCGATGAGGCGGCGGACGTCGGGCTGGGGGTCCGAGTACAGCCACGTGCCGCCGGCCAGCCAGGCGTCGCCCGGGCGCCACTGCGGCCCCGGGACGTCGGGAGGATTTCGGATGACGTCCGTGACGGTGCCGATGTCCACGTGGCCTTCCCTTCCTAGACTTGCCTGCTCGACTGTAGGGCAGGGGCAGCAGCCGGCAGCGCAGAACGACGCTGGCGCGGCGAACTCGCCGACCACCCGCAGGGATGGTGCGTGTAATACGTTGACAGGAAATGCATTACGGTGCGGTGACGGCCACGTGAAGACTGCGGACGTGTGGCGGGTCGCCCCCGATGGTGCTCCACGTGGCAGGCGATCCGCTGGTGGCCCGGGCCGCCGCGGGAGGGCGTCGTCGCCGGGGTCGTCGTTCCCGACCGCCGGCCGCACCCGCCGTGGCCGCGCGGCTCGCCGTCGTAGCGCTCGTAAAGTGGCTGCAGTTCTGAGACCATCTCGAATGACCACGCCCATGCTGCGTCGGATCTGCCGGGAGGGCGGGGAGTGACTTTGCCAGACCCTCGCCGCGCGGCAACGCTCGGCGTCGTCCTCTGGGGCGGCTACGTCGTGTGGTCGGTCACGCAATGGCTCGTGGGCCAGACGACCAGTCCGACCGTCGGCCGAATCGTCAGCGACGTGGCCTTCGCGGTCTTCGGGCTGTTCGCCCTGGGGTGCGCCGCGATGGCGGCGGTGTCCAACCGTGGACGGGCGCGGGCGGCATGGGTGTTCGTCGGCATCGGAGCGGCCGCGTGGTTCGCCGCCATCGCCGGCTCGGACCTCCGGTCACCGTTGGGCGCGGTGGGGGTCCCGTTCGCCTCGGTGGCCGACGTGGGCTTCATCGTCTTTCCGATCGCGACGTGCGTGGCGCTGCTGCTGTTGCCCGTCGGACCTGGGGGTCCGTCGACGATGCGGCTGTTGATGGACGGGCTGGTGGTCGCCGGATCCCTGTTCCTGATCGCGTGGATCGTCGTGCTGCGGGACGTGTTCGAGGCGGGCGGCACCGACCCGGTCGTGTTCGCCGTCCGGCTGGCCTACCCGATCCTCGACCTCGTCGCCATCACCGTCGGGGTGCTGGTGGTGATTCGCGCGAGGGGCGCCGCCCGGATGTCGGTGGCGTCGTTGACCGTGGGCATCGTGCTGATGTCCATCTCCAACGACGTGCTGTACCACCTCGTCGAGAACGGCCGCGGCAGAGCGAACCTGCTCTACCTCGGGTGGGCCACGTCGCTGCTGGCGGTGGGACTGGGGGCGCTCGCAGGATGTGGTCAGCGGCGCGCCGGCCACATTCCGGTCCACGACACTCTCTGGCTGCCGTACGTGCCGATGTCGGTGGCCGGGGTCGTCGTGATCGCCGATCTCGCCAAGCCGGCGTCCGCGGTGGTGCTGTTGGTCTCCGCCTCGCTGGTGATCGTCGTCATGCTGCGGCAGTTCCTCGTGATGGGCTCCAATCAGCGCCTGCTGGCCGTGGTCGCCGAGCAGGCGCTGCAGGACCCGCTGACCGGGCTCGCCAACCGGTATCTGTTCAACGACCGACTTCACCATGCCGTCGAGCTGCACCGCCGTGAGCTGTTCGGAGCACTGGCCGTGCTCACCCTCGACCTCGACGACTTCAAGCTCGTCAACGACGGGCTGGGCCACGCCGCGGGGGACGCCCTCCTGGTGGACGTCGCGGCGCGGATCCGATCGGCCGTGCGCAGCGGCGACACGATCGCGCGTCTGGGCGGCGACGAGTTCGCGATTCTGATCGAGAAGGGTCCGGAGACGCCCGACTCCGTCGCGCAACGCGTCGTCGAGGCGTTCGAGCAGCCATTTCTGGTCGAGGGTCACCTGCTGCCCATCCGGCCCAGCGTCGGGCTGTCCGTCGCGCCGGCTCGCGATCGCGACCTGCGGGCGAGCGACTTGCTCAAGCAGTCCGACCTGGCGATGTACGCGGCCAAGCGCACCAGGGGTTCCGGGGTGGTGACCTTCGCCTCGGACACCGGACCGCTGCGTGGTCTGCAGGACGACGCCCCGCGGCTCGGTCTGCTCGGCGACCTCCGCGCCGCGATCGAGCACGGTGAGCTGACGATGGTGTACCAGCCCAAGGTCGACCTGCGGGTCGACGGGCCCGAGGTCGTCGGGGTGGAGGCGTTGGTCCGGTGGCCCCATCCCGAACACGGCCTGCTGACGCCCGCGGAGTTCCTCCCCCTGGTTCGTCGTCACGACTTGATGGCGCCGATGACCACGCTGGTGTTCGACCTGGTCTTCGCGGATTCGGCGCACTGGCGAGAGGCCGGCCGGACGGTCCCGGTGGCGGTCAACGTGTTCGCGCCGTCGTTCGACGACCCCGAGCTGCCCGACCGGCTGATCGCGGCACTGGGCCGATACGGGCTGGCGGCAGCCGAGCTGACCCTGGAGATCACCGAAGAACTCGTCATCCAGGACCTGCCCCGGGCGCGCCAGGTCCTGGAGCGCTTGCGCGAGCTCGGGATTCGCCTGTCGGTCGACGACTTCGGCAGCGGATTCGGCGGACTGCACTACCTGAGGGAGCTGCCGGTCGACGAAGTGAAGCTGGACCGGCAGTTCGTCATGCCCATTCTCGAAGATCGGCGCACCGCCGCCATCGTGCGGGCCGTGATCGACCTGGCCCACGACCTCGGGGTGACGTGTGTGGCCGAGGGCGTGGAGAACGCGGCCGTTGCCAGTCGGCTCCAGGAGTACGGCTGCGATTTGGCTCAGGGGTACCACTTCAGTCCACCGATCGCGGCGTCGCAGTTGCTCGACACGATGACGAACCTGGACCCGCAGACCGCCCGTAGTTGACCGGGCGCCGAAAACTCGTCAGACTTGAGCGGAACAGACTCAACCTTGACGGCGTTGGACAACGCGAGAAGCATTTTCCCCTGAAAGAAACGGAGGTGTCGTGGACTCGTTCAACCCGACCACGAAGACCCAGGCGGCGCTCAGTTCGGCGTTGCAGGCGGCCAGTGCCGCAGGCAACCCCGAGATCCGGCCCGCCCACTTGCTGACGGCGCTGCTCGCCCAGGGCGACGGCATCGCAGCGCCCCTACTCGAGGCCGTCGGCGTTGATCCCGCGATCATTCGCTCCGAGGCCGCCACCCTCGTCGACCGGCTGCCCAAGGCCAGCGGCGCCAACTCGACGCCCAACCTGTCGCGCGAGTCGCTCTCGGCGGTCACCGCCGCCCAGCAGCTCGCCGGCGAGATGGACGACGAATACGTCTCGACCGAACACCTGCTCGTCGGCCTGGCGACGGGTGACTCCGACGTCGCCAAGCTGCTCACCGGGCACGGTGCCTCGCCGCAGGCGCTGCGGGAGGCCTTCACCAAGGTCCGCGGCAGCGCGCGCGTCACCAGCCCCGATCCGGAGGGCACCTACCAGGCGTTGGAGAAGTACTCCACCGACCTGACCGCCGCCGCCCGCGAAGGCAAGCTGGACCCAGTCATCGGACGCGACAACGAGATTCGTCGTGTCGTCCAGGTGCTCAGCCGCCGCACCAAGAACAACCCGGTGCTCATCGGCGAGCCCGGCGTCGGCAAGACGGCGATCGTCGAGGGTCTGGCCCAGCGCATCATCGAAGGCGACGTGCCGGAGAGCCTGCGCGACAAGACCGTCGTCTCACTGGACCTCGGCTCGATGGTGGCCGGCGCCAAGTACCGCGGCGAATTCGAGGAACGCCTCAAGGCCGTCCTCGACGACATCAAGAACTCGGCCGGACAGGTCATCACCTTCATCGACGAGCTGCACACCATCGTGGGCGCCGGTGCGACAGGTGAGTCCGCGATGGACGCCGGCAACATGATCAAGCCGATGCTGGCCCGCGGCGAGCTGCGCATGGTCGGCGCCACCACTCTCGAGGAGTACCGCAAGTACATCGAGAAGGACGCCGCCCTGGAGCGCCGATTCCAGCAGGTGCTCGTCGGCGAACCGTCGGTCGAGGACACCGTCGGCATCCTGCGCGGCCTCAAGGACCGCTACGAGGTGCACCACGGCGTCCGCATCACCGACTCCGCGCTGGTGGCCGCCGCCACGCTGAGCGACCGCTACATCACCTCGCGCTTCCTGCCCGACAAGGCCATCGACCTGGTCGACGAGTCGGCGTCGCGGCTGCGCATGGAGATCGACTCCCGGCCCGTCGAGATCGACGAGGTCGAGCGGTTGGTCCGTCGCCTCGAGATCGAGGAGATGGCGCTGTCGAAGGAGTCCGACGACGCGTCCAAGGATCGGCTGGACAAGTTGCGGTCCGAGTTGGCCGATCACAAGGAGAAGCTCGCTGAGCTGACCACCCGGTGGCAGAACGAGAAGAGCGCCATCGACGTCGTCCGCGAACTCAAGGAGCAGCTCGACACGCTGCGCGGCGAGTCCGAGCGGGCCGAGCGCGACGGCGACCTGGCCAAGGCCGCCGAGCTGCGCTACGGGCGCATCCCCGAGGTCGAGAAGAAGCTCGATGCGGCACTTCCCGTCGCCGAGGCACGCGAGAACGTCATGCTCAAGGAGGAGGTCGGGCCCGACGACATCGCCGAGGTGGTGGAGGCCTGGACCGGCATCCCCGCCGGGCGGATGCTCGAGGGCGAGAGCGCCAAGCTGCTGCGCATGGAGAGCGAACTGGGCAAGCGCGTCATCGGGCAGCGCAAGGCCGTGCAGGCGGTGTCGGACGCCGTCCGCCGGACGCGCGCCGGCGTGGCCGACCCCAACCGGCCGACGGGTTCGTTCATGTTCCTGGGCCCCACCGGCGTCGGCAAGACCGAGCTGGCCAAGGCGCTGGCGGAGTTCCTGTTCGACGACGAACGGGCGATGATCCGCATCGACATGAGCGAGTACGGCGAGAAGCACTCCGTCGCCCGCCTGGTCGGTGCGCCTCCGGGCTACATCGGCTACGACCAGGGCGGTCAGCTCACCGAGGCGGTCCGCAGGCGGCCCTACGCCGTGGTGCTGTTCGACGAGATCGAGAAGGCGCACCCCGACGTGTTCGACGTGCTGCTGCAGGTGCTCGACGAGGGCCGGCTGACCGACGGCCAGGGCCGCACGGTCGACTTCCGCAACACCATCCTCATCCTGACGTCCAACCTGGGCGCCGGCGGATCCGAGGAGCAGGTGATGGCCGCGGTGCGCTCGGCCTTCAAGCCGGAGTTCATCAACCGGCTCGACGACGTCATCGTCTTCGACGGGCTGAACCCCGAGGAACTGGTGTCGATCGTGGACATCCAGCTGGCCCAGCTGCAGAAGCGGTTGGCGCAGCGGCGGCTCCTGCTCGAGGTGTCGCTGCCCGCCAAGAAGTGGCTGGCCGAGCGTGGCTTCGATCCGCTCTACGGCGCCCGGCCGCTGCGCCGGCTGCTGCAGCAGGCGATCGGCGACCAGCTCGCCAAGCAGCTGCTTGCGGGGGACGTGCACGACGGTGACGTGGTGCCGGTCAACCTGACCGCCGACGGCGAGGGCCTGATCCTGGGCTGACGCCCCCGCTCGAGTGGCCACTTGTCACACGCTTTCCTTCCGATTGCGTGCGACAGGTGGCCACTCGGCGTTAGAAGGAAGTACTGGGGACGTCGGTCTCCGTGCCCAGCAGCGCCTCGACGATGCGCGCCGCGACGTCGTCGGGGTCCAGCCCGGTGGGCAGCTTGGGCGGATCACCGGCGATCGCGCGTCCCGCCAGCCCGGTCTCGGTGTGCGGCGGCCGAACGTCGACGACGCGCACCTTGCGCCGCCGCGCCTCGGCTCGCACCGCGGTGAACAGCGCCGCCGTGGCGGCCTTCGCCGCCGAATAGGCGGCCATGTTGGCCATCGGCTTCTCCGCCACCACCGCACTGATGCCGAGGATCACGCCGTCGCGTTCCAGGACGGGCAGCGCGGCCCGGATCAAACGCAGCGGGGCCAGGAAGTCGACGAGCAGCAGATCGTCGACGGTGTCGTCGTCGACCTCGGTCAGCGGGCCGAACGCCACCACACCGGCCGCGATGACCAGACCGTCGAGCCGTCCGTGCCGCTCGGCCGCGGCGGCGACGATCGACCGCGGGGCGTCTGGTTCGCGCAGATCGGCGGCGACCGCATGGGCTCCGGCGATGTCGAGCTCCGCCAGGGCAGACGCCGAGCGGGCGCTGATGGTCACGTCGGCCCCACCGGCGGCCAACCGACGCGCGATGCGAGAGCCCAGGGCTCCGGTCGCGCCGACGACGAGGAAGGCCTTGCCGGAGAGTTCGCTCACCAGACCAGTCTGCGGGACCTCGCAGGTGAACGGCGCCCTCGAGGCGTGACCGGTTTGTGATCACCGCGAGTTCTGGCGAAAGCGGTACCAACCAGTAGGCTAGGGCGCAATGGTCCCGCTCTGGTTCACACTGTCCGCACTCTGTTTCGTGGGTGCGGCCGTGTTGTTGTACGTAGACCTCGACAAACGGCGTGGACTCGGCCGTCGGCGAAAGTCCTGGGCCAAGTCGCACGGGTTCGACTTCGAGCCCGAGTCGACCGAGATCGTCGACCGCTGGAAGCGCGGCGTGATGTCCACCGTGGGTGACGTCGCGGCCAAGAACGTGGTCCTCGGACAGATCCGCGGCGAGGCCGTCTACATCTTCGACCTCGAGGACGTCGCGACCGTCATCGCCCTGCACCGCAAGGTCGGGACGAACGTCGTGGTCGACGTTCGGCTCAAGGACATCAAGGAACCCCGCGAGAGCGACATCTGGCTGCTCGGCGCCATCGGCCCGCGGATGGTGTACTCCACCAATCTCGACGCCGCCCGGCGGGCCTGCGATCGCCGCATGGTGACCTTCGCCCACGCCGCACCCGATTGCGCCGAAATCATGTGGAACGAGCAGCACTGGACGCTCGTCAGCATGCCGGTCACCAGCACTCGCGCCCAATGGGACGAGGGCCTGCTCGTCGTCCGCCAGTTCAACGACCTGCTGCGCGTGCTGCCGCCCATCCCGCAGCCGGGACAGAGCGGCGTCTCCGGCCAGGCGATCGCCAGGCGTGGTGGTTCGCCAAGTCGCCCGGTGGCAGCACGTCCGGCCGAGCTGCCCGCCGGGCGCACCGACGCCCCGCCCAACCGCGGTGACGTCGCCCGCTACACCCAGCAGCGCCCGCCCGTACGCAACGGTCGTCAGTCGCCTCACTATCAGCGTTAGAGTCGCCCCCGCGTAACCTGTCGGCATGCCGCGACCCGTTGCACTGATCACCGGCCCGACGTCTGGCCTGGGCCTGGGTTTCGCCCGGCAGTACGCCTCCGACGGACACGACTTGGTCCTGGTGGCGCGTGACGTCGAACGGCTGGAGCGGCTCGCCGCCGAACTCCGTGCCGACGCCGGGGTGGACGTCGAGGTGCTGGCCGCCGACCTGGCTCTGGCCGACGACCGTCTCAAGGTGGCCGACCGCCTCGCGCTGGGCGTGCGAATCCTGGTGAACAACGCCGGTTTTGGCACCTCGGGTGAGTTCTGGACCGCCGACGCCGACATGCTGCAGTCCCAGCTGGACGTCAACGTCACCGCCGTCATGCAACTGACGCGGGCCGCGCTGCCGCCCATGCTGGCCGCGGGTGCGGGCACCGTGGTCAACGTGGCCAGCGTGGCCGGCCTGCTACCGGGCCGGGGGTCGACCTACTCGGCCTCCAAGGCGTGGGTGATCTCCTTCTCCGAAGGGCTGGCCAACGGCCTCGGCGACACCGGCGTCGGCGTGCACGTCCTGTGCCCCGGTTTCGTGCGCACCGAGTTTCACGAGCGCGCAGGCATCGACATGGAGGGCACGCCGTCGTTCATGTGGCTGGAGGTCGACGACGTCGTGCGCGATTGCCTGGCCGCGGTGGCCAACGGGGAGGTGGTGATCGTCCCGGGTCTGCAGTACAAGGTGCTCACCACCGCGGGACGCGTGGTGCCCAGGAGCCTGGTCCGGGCGGCGACGAAAGTGGTGGGCCGCGGCCGGGGACGGACCTGAGTGCGCGCAGTCCTCGCGCTGCTCCTGACCCTCGTGGTCGGTGCCGCCCTCGTCGCCTGTTCGGATGACCCCGAGCCCAGCCCGTACGCCACCCAGGGCGCCAAGATCGGCGAATCGCTCGCCGTGCTGGGCTGGAACGTCTCGGCGGCCAACCTCCGGTTCGACGGCGACTACGTCCTAGTCGACGTGGACGCGTCACCGTCGCAGGCAGGAGGTCGGCACGCCCCGGCCGACTCGCTCCGGTTCGGCCTCTACGGAGCGCTGGCCCACCCCATCGAGAGCACCGCGCTGGGCAGTTGCGCCAACGTGACGACCCTGAGCCTGCAGCCGGCCGTCGCGCCGAACCCCGACAAGCTGTCCGGCACCGTGTGTTTGGGCCCGCTTCGCGATCAGACCCAGGTGCGTGGGGTGTACGTGTACTCGCCCCAGGACCGAATCCCCGGCACCATCGCCGCCTATGGTGCCTCGTTTCCCGTCGGGCTGAGCCCCACCACCGACACCGAGACCGGCCTGGTCCTCAAGTCCACCAGCGTCGACGCCTTCGACGCCGACGGATCACAGCTGGCGCCGGCCGCGTTGGGGGAGCCGAACGCGTTCACGGGCAACGGTTACATGTTGCTCGGACTCGACATCAGCGGGCTGGCGTCGCGCTACCGCGACGATTCGGTCCGGCGCGGCGGCCCGCTGATGGTGCAGGTCACGCCGACGCTGCCCGGCAAGGGGCTGTCGTATTCGTGCTCGGTCT
>Ga0209051_1001106_pt1 | contig 24753 bp, 10 predicted proteins | sample AraplaCvi_mMS_r2_2_FD_184286 | JGI IMG/M metagenome (GOLD analysis project Ga0209051, IMG submission 184286) | Arabidopsis root microbial communities from North Carolina, USA - plate scrape MF_Cvi_mMS_r2 (SPAdes) (version 2) | ecosystem: Host-associated > Plants > Roots > Endosphere | place...
TGGCGACCCGGCTGACGGCCAAGAGCGCCACCGTCGACGCCACCGGCCGCTGGCAGATGAACGAGGTGCGGCTGACGCAGTGGTCGCGCGTGGCGACCCCGCTGAGCCAGCCGGCCGCCAACGCGCCGCAGCCCAAGGACCCCGCGGCGCCGCAGGACAAGCTGTCCGAGAACCCCGCCATCCACGAGGTCCTGCTGCCGCGCTTCGACTGGCAGAGCCAGTTGCCGGCGGGCGTGGTGTCCGCGGCGGTGCAGCCGACCTGGAACATGTCCACGCTGGAGCTCTACCGCTACACCCGCCACCTGTCCTCGCAGGAGCAGTCCTCGGCGCAGCCGGAGATCCAGTTCTGGCGCAAGGCCTTCTATCCGTTCGCCTGCATGGTGATGGTGGCGCTGGCGCTGCCCTTCGCCTACCTGCACTTCCGCTCGGGCGGCATCAGCGTCAAGGTCTTCGGCGGCATCATGCTGGGCATCAGCTTCGTGGTGCTGAACGCGATCACCGGCCACCTCGGGCTGCTGCGCGACTGGACCCCCTGGCTGGTGGCGTCCGCGCCCAGCCTGCTCTACCTGGGCATCTCGATGGCGGCGTTCTACTGGCTGGTGCGCTATCGATGAAGGGCGGGAGCGCCGCCCGCCGGTCCGGCACCCGCCGGACCCTTCCCCCGGCCGCGATCCGGCCGCTTCAACCGACGGAGGACTGCTGATGGACGGTCTGCTGCTCTTCGCCCACGGCGCCCGGGATCCGGCCTGGGCCGCCCCGTTCCAGGCCATCGCCGCCGAGCTGCAGACGCGGCGGCCCGACCTGCCGATCGCGCTGGCCTACCTGGAGCTGATGACGCCCGACCTGGCCACCGCCGCCGGCGCGCTGGCGGCGCTGGGCTGCACGCGCATCCAGATCGTGCCGATGTTCCTGGGCGCCAGCGGCCACGTGCGCCGCGACGTGCCGCCGCTGGTGGAGTCGCTGCGCGCGGCGCACCCGCGCGTGCTGTTCGTGCTGCATGACGCCATCGGCGAGCAGCCGTCGGTGATCCGCGCGATGGCGGGCGCCACGCTGGACCTGATCTCCGCCGTCACCCTCCCCGCCGACCCGCTCAACCCGGCCACGCCGACCGTCCTTCCCCTGCCGTGACCCCGCCATGAACCTGCACCAGTTCCGTTTCGTGCAAGAGGCCGCGCGCCGCAACCTCAACCTGACCGAGACCGCCAAGGCGCTCTACACCTCGCAGCCGGGCGTCTCCAAGGCGATCCTGGAGCTGGAGGAGGAACTGGGCGTCGACATCTTCTCGCGCCACGGCAAGCGGCTGCGCAGCATCACCGAGCCCGGGCGGCAGGTGCTCAAGTCGATCGAGATCATCATGCGCGAGGTCGGCAACCTCAAGCGCATCGGCGAAGAGTACTCCAAGCAGGACGTGGGCACGCTGTCGATCGCCACCACGCACACGCAGGCGCGCTACGTCCTGCCCGGGCCGGTGACGCAGCTGCGCAGGCAGTTCCCGCAGGTCAACATCGGCCTGCACCAGGGCAGCCCGGACCAGGTCGCGAAGATGCTGATCGACGAGACCGCCGACGTCGGCCTGGCCACCGAATCGCTGTCGCAATTCGAGGAGCTGGTGACGCTGCCGGCCTACGAGTGGCAGCACGTGCTGGTGATGCGCGCGGAGCACCCGCTGGCGCAGCTCGAGCGCATCGACCTGGAGCACCTGGCCTCGCAGCCGCTGGTGTCCTACCACCCGAGCTTCACCGGCCGCACCCGCATCGACCGCGCCTTCGCGCAGCGCCACCTGACGCCCAACATCGTGCTGGAGGCGATCGACTCGGACGTCATCAAGACCTACGTGCGGCTGGGGCTGGGCGTGGGCATCGTGGCCGAGATGGCGGTGCGCGAGGACCCGCCCGGCGGCGAACTGGTCTCGCGCCCGCTGGGCCACCTGCTGGGCCAGAACGTGGCCCGCATCGCGTTCAAGCGCGGCGCCTACCTGCGCAACTACGTCTACAGCTTCGCCGAGCTGCTGTCGGACCGACTCAACCGCACGCTGCTGCAGCGCGCGATGAATGGCGACGCCAGCGACTACGACCTGTGAATCCCTGATCCCGAAGGTTTCCCGACCATGCGTGTCCACACCCCCGTTCCCGCGAGCCGCCTGCCCCATCTGGGCGTGACGGTGTTCAGCGTCATGTCGGCGCTGGCGCAGCAGCACCAGGCGGTCAACCTGGGCCAGGGCTTCCCCGATTTCGAGGGCGACCCGGCGCTGCTGGACGCGGTGAACGCGGCGATGCGCGCCGGTCACAACCAGTACCCGCCGATGCCGGGCGTGCCGGCGCTGCGCCAGGCGATCGCCGCGAAGATCGAGACGCTCTACGGCCACGCCTACGACGCGGACACCGAGATCACCGTCACCGCCGGCGCGACGCAGGCGATCCTGACGGCGCTGCTGGCGGTGGTGCATCCCGGTGACGAGGTGATCGTGCTGGAGCCCGCCTACGACAGCTACGCGCCCAACATCGCGCTGGCGGGCGGGGTGATGGTGCCGGTGGCGCTGGATCCGGCGACCTTCCGCCCCGACTTCGACCGCCTGCGCGCCGCGATCACGCCGCGCACGCGCGCGATCATGATCAACAGCCCGCACAACCCCAGCGGCGCGGTGTGGAGCGAGGACGAGCTGCGCCGGCTCGCCGCCCTGCTCGACGGCACCGAGGCGCTGCTGATCAGCGACGAGGTCTACGAGCACATGGTCTACGACGGCGGCCAGCACCAGAGCGTGTCGCGGCTGCCCGAGCTGGCGGCGCGCGCCTTCGTCGTGTCGAGCTTCGGCAAGACCTACCACGTGACCGGCTGGAAGGTCGGCTACGTGGCGGCGCCGGCGCCGCTGATGGCGGAGTTCCGCAAGGTCCACCAGTACAACGTGTTCACGGTGAACTCGGCGATGCAGCACGGCATCGCCGCCTACATGCGCGATCCGGCGCCCTACCTGGGCCTGAGCGACTTCTACCAGCGCAAGCGCGACCGCTTCCGCGCGGGCCTGGCCGGGACCGGCTTCGCGCTGCGGCCCTGCCCCGGGAGCTATTTCCAGAGCGTCGACTACGGCGCGTTGCCGGCGCCGCTGGCGGCGCTGGACGACATGGCGATGTGCCAGTGGCTGACGCGCGAGATCGGCGTCGCCGCGATCCCGCTGTCGGCGTTCTACAGCCGCGGCAGCGACGCGAAGGTGATCCGCTTCTGCTTCGCGAAGAAGGATGAGACCCTCGATCTGGCGCTGGAGCGGCTGCGCAAGGTCTGAGGCCGCGCGGCCGCCGCTCCCGGGCGCCCAGGCGCCCGGATGCTCTGGGGCCTTGGCGCTTCAGCGGCGTTTGGGTTCGCGCGGCACCTCGTCCTCGACCAGCGACAGGTCCAGGTCGATCGATTGCGTCAGGCTGGCCCGCGCCGCGGCGACGCCCGGCGCCGATGGCGGCGACTGCCACACCATCGTGGCCATCTGATCCGGATGCGACGTGGCGTCCAGCGGCAGTACCACGTCGATCTCGTTGCCGTCGATCTCATGCTCGGCGCGATCGCGCGCCACCGCGTAGAGCAGCAGCAGGTCGCGGTAGGCCGGCAGGCCGAGATCGCCGCTGTACTCCTGATGTTTGGACAGCAGGTCCTGCAGCAGGCTCATGCTGCCCTCGGGCTCGGACCACGCCGCCTCGAGCCGGTCGATCAGCTCCGGATGCCCTTCCAGCCCATCGCCCTCGTTGAGATCATCGCTCCACGACGGCGCACGCGCGTGGAACTGCTCGGCGAAGCGCGCGCCGACGCGGTCGAAGGCCTCGCGGTCGCCGCGGCGCTGGTAGAGCTCCATCAGCTTGAGGAAGGGCAGCCCGCTGGCCGCGTCGCGCAGATTCAGACGCGAGGACAGCAGCTCGATCGCCGCGTCGTCCTGGCCCAGCACCATGAAGAAGTCGACCTGCTGCTCGAGGTCGATCAGTTCCTCGACGGTCACCATGCCGCCGGGCGCGCCCAGGTCCGAGGTGAACGGTGCCGGGCGCGTCTCGTCGCGGTCCAGCTGCAGGCTGAGCGGCTCCATCGCGTCGAGCGCGGCGAGCGCATCCAGCGCGTCGTCGGCCGCCGTGGTGGGCGGACGCGCCGGCACGCGTGGCGGAGGGGGCGCCACTGGCGCGGGACGCGCGGGTTCCTCGGCCACGCTCAGCGGCATCGGGATAGTGGTCGGCGCGGACGAGACCGGCGGCCCATCCACCGAGACATGCGACATCAGCGGCGCCGGCGAGCTCTGCGGGTCGGTCGGCGTGAACGGCGACGGGCCCGTGGGCATCGGCGGATGCGGCGCCTCGCCCAGGTCCTGCTCGCTGTGCCGCGAGTCCGTCAGCCAGTGCTGCGCGTCGCGCTTCTGCAGCCGGTTGCTGCGCCACAGCAGCAGGCTGCTCGCGGCCAGCGCCAGGCTCAGCAGGCTCAAGCCCAGCACCCAGGCCGACGACGCGCCGCCGCCCTGGCTGGCGGCCCGCTCGCGCGCGGCCTGCAGCTCCTGCCGCAGCGTGTTCATCGCAGCCAGCGTGCGCTTCTGCTCGGCCTGCATGTCGGCGATCTGCTTCTGCATCGCCAGCATCTGGTCGCGCGCCTGCTCAGCGGCGCTCGCGGCGCTGGCGGCGGCCTCCGCGGCCAGCAGCGCGGGCGCGGGGCTCTGCAGCGCCTCGGCGGGTTCGAGCGCCAGGCGCGGCGCGGACGCGCGCGCGATGGCGGGCGCCTCGCGGCTGCCCTTCGATTCGCGCAGCGGCCGCTGAGCGGCCGGGCGGGGCGAGGTCTCGGCGCCGTCGGGGGAGCGGCGCGCGCGGCGGGTCCGCTCGGGCGTGCTCGAGGCCTGCGGCTTCGCCGCGGCGGCCAGTGCCAGGCCGGAGCCCGATGCCGGCGCGACGCTCGCGGAGGACTCGGGCGTGCGCACGACCTGGCCCTCGCGCTGCGCCTGCAGCGCCGGCGACACCGTGGGCATCGGCGGCGGGCCGGCCTCGGCCATCGGCTCGGTGTTCAGGCCCGGCGGATCGATGAAGGCGGTGTACTGGCGCGTCAGCCGCGAGGCGCAGCCCACGCTGAGCTGCACGGCGACGATGGGCTCGTCGATGCGCTGCACGCTGCGCAGGCGCACGCCGGTGACGCGGCCGGGCTCGCCTTCGATCTGCCAGTGCAGGCCGGTGGCGGAGAGCGGGTTGTCGCCGGCGGAGACTTCCGCGCGGACGCAGTCGGGGGTCAGCGATTCGCCCGGATTGAGCTGGACGGGGAACAGCAGATTCAGCGGCTGGCCCAGGGACGACGCGGCCTGGGGTCGGCCGACGCCCAGGCTCCAGGCCGCTGGCGCCGATACCGTGAGGAGGGCAAGCACGAGAACGCTATGCGCCGGCAACACGCCGCGCGGGTCGTGATGATCTCGATCCATTCCCGCTGTTTGCTCGTTGGAGTTGCGTTTCACTCTAGCACGGCGCTCCCCGGGACAAACCCGGAAAAACGGCCCTCCTTCGCCCCGGATGCGCATCGCCCGCGCATCATTCGCGCCGCGGCGCGCTTGCCGGCGGGGCCGGCGCGCGTCCCTCACAATAGGCCGATAGAAGGCCGCGACGCACGCGGTCCGTCCGCATCTTCCAGGAGACGGCTGGCCTGTCACGCCAGCGACAAAGCATGAACAGCTCGGTTCTTACAATTTCCGAACGCAACAACATCGAGACGGGGCCGTGGTTTTCCAAGCTGTCACTGCCGCTGCGCAGCGACATTCTGGCGCGCGCCACGGTCAGACGTCTCGCCGACGGCGCGCTGATGTCGGTGCGCGGCGAGCCGGCCGAGGAATGGATCGGCGTGGCGCGCGGCGCGGTGCGGGTGAGCTCGGTCTCGCTGTCGGGCAAGCAGGTGACGCTGACCTATGTGGAGCCGGGCATCTGGTTCGGGGACATCGCGCTGTTCGACGGCCTGCCCCGCACGCACGATGCGAGCGCGCATGGCGAGACGACGCTGCTGGTGATCCGCAAGCCCGATTTCAAGGACCTGCTGCAGCGCCACACGGAGCTGTACGAAGCGCTGCTGCGGCTCAACTGCCGGCGGCTGCGGCTGATGTTCGACCAGGTGGAAGACCTCAACACCCGGCCCCTGGCATCGCGCCTGGCCAAGCAGATCCTGCTGCTGGCGCGCAGCTACGGCGTGTCGCAGGGCGAGGAGATCCGCATCGGCCTGCAGCTGGCGCAGGAGGACCTGGCGCAGCTGCTGGGCGCGTCGCGGCAGCGCGTGAACCAGGAGCTCAAGGGCTTCGAGCGCGAGGGCGCGGTGCGCGTGGAGCCGACGCGGCTGGTGGTGTTGAGCAAGGAAAAGCTGCTGGCCATCGCCAACCGCTGAGCGCGCCGCGGGTCTGCGCGGCGCGCTCGGGCGAGGGCTCGAGACACCCGTAGAGAACCACTTCAGGAGACCTTGTGGACGACGCATTCACCGGCACCCGTGCCCCGTCGCAACCGATCGACGCCGAGTCGCTCGCCGCCTGGCTGGCGCGCGAGATCGAGGGCTTCGCCGGCCCGTTGACGATCGAGCAGTTCAAGGGCGGCCAATCGAATCCCACCTACAAGCTCATCACGCCGGGCGCGACCTACGTGATGCGGGCCAAGCCGGCGCCGGTGGCCAAGCTGCTGCCGTCGGCGCACGCGATCGAGCGCGAGTTCGCGGTGATGCGGGCGCTGTCGGGCAGCGACGTGCCGGTGCCGCGCATGCTGGCGCTGTGCGAGGACGAGGCCGTCATCGGCCGGGCGTTCTACGTCATGGAGTTCATGCAGGGCCGGGTCTTGTGGGACCAGACGCTGCCGGGCATGGCGGCGCGGGAGCGCGCGGCGATCTATGAGGAGATGAACCGCGTGATCGCGGCGCTGCATCGGGTGGATTTCCGCGCGGCGGGCCTGGAGGGCTACGGCAAGCCGGGCAACTATTTCGAGCGCCAGATCGGCCGCTGGAGCAAGCAGTACCAGGCGACGATCACGGGCCCGAACGAGGCGATGGACCGGCTGATCGAGTGGCTGCCGGCGCACATTCCGGACTCCGCGCGCGACGAGCGCGAGGTGGCGATCGTGCATGGCGACTATCGGTTGGACAACCTGGTGTTCCATCCGACGGAGCCGCGCGTGCTGGCGGTGCTGGACTGGGAGCTCTCGACGCTGGGGCATCCGCTGGCGGACTTCAGCTACCACTGCATGTCGTGGCACATCCGCAAGAGCGGTGCGGCGCGCGGACTGGGGGGCGTGGATCTGGCGCCGCTGGGCATTCCGGGCGAGCTGGACTACGTGCGCCGCTACTGCGAGCGCACGGGGCGCGGGGATGCGGGCGCCGTGATGAAGGACTGGAACTTCTACCTGGCCTACAACCTGTTCCGGATCTGCGCGATCCTGCAGGGCATTGCCAAGCGGGTGGAGGATGGCACGGCGTCGAGCGCGCAGGCGCGCGAGGCGGGAGCCGGCGCGAAGCCGATGGCGGAACTGGGCTGGCAGTTCGCTCAGAAGCTGTCGGACTGAGCGCGAGTCCCCTCAAAGAGCGATTTCGAATCGTTCTTCAGAGGGAGGGAAATTCCACGCTACAATCTGAGGCTTCGTCGGGGCGTAGCGCAGTCTGGTAGCGCATCTGCTTTGGGAGCAGAGGGTCGCGAGTTCGAATCCCGCCGCCCCGACCACCTCTTCAAAAAGCCGCAAGGAGTTCTGCTCCTTGCGGCTTTTTCATTTCACAGGTTCTTCCACTGCTGGTTGGTGCCCGTGCCGCAGGCCCACTGGATCACGCTGGCGCCGTCCGCCGTGCTGACCGCATTGACGTCCATGCACAGGCCGCTGAACCGCGACTTGAGCCGGAAGTAGCCGCTGCCCATGTCCTCCGTGACCCACTGCTGGCTGGTGTTGCCGTTGCAGGCGGCCTGCACGAGGGCGGTGCCATTGGCTGTGCTCTGGCTGGCGAGATCCAGGCATTGGCCGCTATGGCTGACCTTGAGGCGCGACCAGCCGCCGCCGGCGTCCTCGAAGCTCCACTGCTGGTTGCCGCTGCCGCTGCAGCCCCACTGGATCAGCGTGGTGCCGGCGCTGGCGCTGGCGCCTCGCACGTCCAGGCACTTGCTGCTGTGACGGGCCTGCAGCATGCCGCCCGCGGGGGTGCCAGAGATGAGGCCGCGGCCGACGCTGCTCATGTAGACGCGGCCCTCGGTGTTCATGTCACCGGTGATCAGGCTGCCATTGCCCGGGCCGCCGAACTGGTGGGTGTCGTCATTGATGCGCACCCAGTTCGCACCGGCGTCGGTGGAGCGGTAGATGCCCCGCTTGCCCGTGCCCACCGTGCCCCAGATGAAGACGGTGGGGTAGCTGGAGCCGCTCATCGCCTTGCCGAAACCGACGGCGCCGGCATAGCTGACGTTGGCGATGTTGGCGAACGAGCTGCCGGAGTTCGTCGAGCGCGCCAGGCCACTGCCGTTCAGTGCCACCCAAACGTCGCCTTCGCGGCCGGGGGCGGTGCGCAGCAGTGCCGATCCCCATTGGGCGATGGTGGCGGTGGGGCTGAAGCTGGCGCCGCCGTTGGTGCTCACGCGGATGGTGCCGTTGTCGTAGACGTAGAACTTGTTCGAGTTCACGGGATCCGCCACGGGAGCGATGCTCCCGGTGCCCAGGCCGCCAACGGCAGTCCAGGTCGGCGAGCCGGACGTGAAGTTGGTGGACCGGTAGGTGGCGTAGGTGCCGTCGGAGTTCCTGAAGGTGTGCAGCAGCGCGCTGCCATTGGCGGCGAGCGCGACGGTGCCAAAGGTACCCCTGATGCCGGGAACGTCGGTCCAGGTGGCGCCGGTGTCGCTGGATCGCTTCATCGAGTTGCCCACGCGCACCATCGTCGCGGTCGCGCCCGCTGCGACGGCCAGACCCGAGGTCGTGCCGATGCGCGGCTTGTGGACCTGGCCGTAGCTGTCGATGCTGCCGGTGTGGCGGAAGCCGTCGAAGTCACCGATGACGGAGACCAGCGGCCCGCCCGGCACGCTCACCACCCCCAGCGGCACAGTCTCCTCCAGGCCCTTGACCGTGAAGGTCCAGGCCGGGGCCGCGGCGTCGACGTTGGCGGAACGGAAGATCCCGTTGCCGGACGTGACCCAGGCGGCCTTGCTGTCGAAGGGATCGAACTCGATGTCCGTGGCCCAGTGGATGGACTCGGTCGAGATCCAGCTCACGCCATTGGGGTCCAGGCTGTAGCCCTTGGCGACGAGATCGGTCCAGGTGGCACCGCCGTTGGTGGAGAGGAAGAAATGGTCGCCCCAGACATTGGGGTTCTGTTGCATCCACGTGTTGCTCGTGGAAATGATGACGCGCTGGGCATTGGCCGGGTCCACCGAGATGCCGGAGAACGGGCGGGTGATCCCGCTCGGCGTCACGTTGGTCCAGCTGCCGCTGGCGACGTTGTACTTCCACACCTGGCCGGCATCCAGCGGCTCGGGCGGGTTCACGTTCGTGCCGCCGTTGCCGTCGGGACTCGGACCGGCGCCGTTGGCGTAGGTGACGAAGAGATTGCCGTCACTGGCCAGCGCCGCTCGCTGCGGCAGGTAGGCAGCAGGTGCGTTAGGCACGGCCGCGAAGCTGGCACCACCGTTGTCGCTGCGGTAGAAGTTCGTGCCCACCGAGCCGTAGCGCGACACGCCCACGAAGATGCGCTGGGCAGCGCCGTTGACGACGCTGGTGGGATCCATCAAGACGAAAGCGACGCCCGCGCCGTTGGGCGTGCTCGTCACGGGCAGCGACGTCACGCGCGAGAAGGTCGCGCCAGCGTCCGTGCTCTTGAAGAGGCCGTTGGCGCGCGAGCCGGCGTAGACCACGTTGCCGTTGCCGGGGTCCACTTGCAGCCGCTCACCGTTGCCGCGGCCCATGCCATTGCCATTGGCACGCCACAGGTTGCTCACGTCCGTGATGCGGCTCCAGGTGGCGCCATAGTCGGTGGAGCGCATCACCACCGTCTTGCCATTGCTGAAGTAAGGCACGCCGGCGACGGCGTAGACGATCGCGCTGTTGTTTGGATCCAGCGCCAGCGACTCCACGTGGTAGAGGCCGACGTCGTCTTGGGAGAAGCCGTCCAGCAGCGGAATCCACTTCGAGTTCGTGACGTCCCAGCGGTAAGCACCGCCCACGTCGGTGCGGGCGTAAAACAGGTTGCGCTGCGTCTTGCTGGGAATGACAGCGGTCACGTAGCCGCCGCCGCCAATGGCGACGTTGCTCCAGCGGTAGGACTGGGCTTGGGCGTGGGGGGCGCCCGTGAGCGCCAGAACGGACGCCACCAGGGGCGCGAGGATCCAGGTCTTCATGCGGTTTGTCTCCGTGTGCCGGTCCAGGCGCCGGCGTGTTGACAGGACATTCCGCGTTGGCTGCCTCCCTTCAGGCCGGACTCGCGCCACAGCACCTTTTGGTCATACCAAAACGGAACAGGGGCATGTTCATCGTCAACATCAAATGAGAAATATGGGGTTTGCGCCAACAAATACGAAGTTTTTGCAACCAGAACTTCGTCTTTTGAAACTTTTGGTCAGGCCAATTGCTTTTGAATGGCCCGCCAGGCACTAGAACTTCCCAAGCATGTTGAGGAACACCCCGCGGCTGCGATAGCTCAGGTCCGTCAGGTCATCCGAGAAATCGGTGAAGTTGTAGCCCAGCCCCACCTTGAAGTTCTCGTTGACGTGGTAGTACCCCGCCGTCAGCAGACCCGTCTTGCGCTCGCTGAGCTCGCCGGCCCGCAGCATGCGCAGCTCCACCAGCCAGTCGTAGCGCCGCACGACCTTCCAATCCACCCGCGCGATCGCCAGCTGCGCGCTGCTCTTGAACCACGGCGCGCTGTCGTCGCGGCTGGGCCGCAGCTCGCCGATCCGCCACGCCAGCTTGCCGCCGATGGTCCAGCGCGCGCTGACGTCGTAGGTTGCATCCACCGCCGCCACCTGGCTGCGCTGCTGGTAGTCGATGCCCGTCGTGCTGACCATCGTCTGCGTCACGTCCGTCGCCACCACCTGGCCCGGCGACGACAGGTCGTACAGGTAGGTGTACTTCAGCAGCACGTTGAGCTTGTCGTTGCTCACCGGCCGGAACGCGTAGCCCAGCACCGCCTCGGTGTACTTGGCCGCGGCCAGCGCGCTCGCCGCGCTGTCGCTGTCCGCCCAGTTCAGCTTGCCCAGCCAGCGCGCGTTCGGGCCGTCCTGCACGCTGACCGAGTTCTTCAGCAGCCAGCTGCGCCGCGTGTCCAGCCCCGTGCGATCGCGCCGGTACTCCACGCCGCCGGCGTACTTCAGACTCGCGTCGCTGAAGCCCACCGAGAAGCCCAGCGCCTCGCGATCGGTCTGCCCCGCGTTCTCCGACTCCAGCCGCCCGTTCTCCGCGCTCACCGCCAGCGTCCAGCGATCGTCCGGCGCGTACTGCACGCCGTAGGCATGCGTCAGGCCGCTCAGCACGCCCGTCGTCTGCTTGTGCTCGGTGTACGCGCTCAGGCCGTCGGCCAGCCGCGACTTGATGCCGCCGACCAGCGTGCCGCCGCGCGCGTTCAAGGTCTCGTCGGTGCGGCCGGTGTCCAGCGCGTAGGTGACGTAGACGTTGGAGCGGTCGTTGTACTGGTAGTCCACGCCCGCCTTGCCCGCCGAGCCGCCATTGCCGCCCGAGGCCTCGCCGCGCAGCGACAGCTTGTCGTTGACGCGATAGCGCACGCCCGCGCCGACCCGGTCGTTGTCCTGCCGCGTGCCGGTGCGGTCCATCGTCTTCTGGCCGAAGCCGTACACGCCCCAGCCCTGCCCGCTCTCGTAATCGACCTGCACGGCCGCGTCGGTGCGTTCGCCGCTGACCACGCCCGAGCTGGGCAGCAGCGGCGAGGTGTTCACCGCATCGGTGGACTTGCGGTCGGCCCGCAGTCCGCCGCTGACCGTCCAGCGCTCATCGACGCGCCAGGCCACCTGCGCCTCGCCGGCATCGGTGTTGTAGCCGTTGAGCTCGTCCTTGTGATCGCCCTTGAGCCGCAGCTCGACCTGCTCGCCCACCGGCGCGGTGAGGCTGAGGCCGGCCTGCCGCGTCTCGTTGGCCGCGACCTGGCCGGGCGTCGAGAAGCCCGCCTCTCGCAGCTGCGCGTAGGCGCCGACATGCCCGCTCTTGGCCACGCCGAGATCGGTGAGATCCGCCTGCCCTTCGACGCGCCACGCATTCGCGCCGCGGGTGTCGGTGGCCAGCGTGTTCTGCGAGAACCCGAAGCCGCGATCGAGCGAGCTGGTCGTGCCGATGCCGGGGCCATCGCTGCGCGCGGCCTCGATCTTCAGCGTGGTGTTCTCGCTCTTGCGCAGCAGCAGGTCCACGCTGCCCAGGCGCTGATCGCCGCCGGTCTGCTGCTGCTTCGCGGCGGTGACGCCGACGCGCACCGCGTCCGTCACCCACCAGGCCGTCCGTCCGCCCACCGCCAGCGTGTCCAGATCGCCCGACAGCGGCGTGTACTCGTAGTCCACGACCAGGAAGGCCGGCTGGCCGCTGAGACCGCCCGCCCGCACCAGTTGGCCGTTGTCGGCCACGCTGGGCAGTGGCGAGGTCAGCAGCACCCGTCCCTGCAGGTAGTCGACGTCGTAGTCGCTGCCCGGGATCAGCGCACGGCGCTGCAGCACGAAGCCGGAATCGCGGTCGCGGATCTCCAGCCACACCTTCTCGGCGCCGCGGCTCACGTCCTGATGACGCAGGTAGTACAGCGAGCCGCCCGTGCCGCGGAACTCCTCGCGCGCGGCCAGCGTGCCGGGCTCGGCCGCGTACAGGTCGGCGGTGAAGCGCGCGTCGCCGAAGCTGGTCGCCTCCTCGCCGACGAGGTGCCCCTTCAAGCCATACAGCCCGCGGTTGATCTGCGCCAGCGTGTTGTCGGCGCCCAGGTTGATCTTGAAATTGCCCCACATCGCATGCGAGCGGCCATCGTCCACGCGCAGGTACATGCGTCCCTGCGTGGGCGCGTCCTCGACGCTGGTGGAGTCGTCGCCGAAGGTGCCCCAGCTGTCCACCGGATCCATGCGGCGGAACAGCGAGGTCGGGTCCTTGCGGTCGAGGTTGCGCAAGAGCTCACCCAGCGGGCGTTCCTCGGTGTCGACGCTCGCCGTCAAGGTCCAGCGCTCATCGAGCATGCCCTTGCCGTAGAAGGCCAGGCGCCCTTCGGTCCAGGTGTCGTTGTTGTAGCGGTTGCGCTCCTGCGTCACCAGCGCGGCGGGGCCGGTCGTGCGGTCATGGCCGATGGTGAGATCCGCCTGCCCGACGAAGAAGAAGTCCCGCGGCGGCAGTTCGAAGTCGCGGCGATAGATCCGCTCCTGGCCCTCGGCGCCGCGCACGACGATCTCGCCGGTCTGCACGCGGCGCGGCACCAGTTGCTGCATCACGAAGCGGCCCTGCGCGTCGACCGGCACCGCCAGTCCGAGCGCCCTCACCTGCTCGCCCGCCGCGATGCCTTCGCCGCTGGCCGTCACCGTGCCGCCGGTGACCGGGATGTTGGCGATGGACAGCCGGCTCTCGCCATAGCCCGCCAGCAGGCGCTGCGCCTCGGCCGGCTCCTGCTCGAAGCCCGGCGCATGCCGATCGGCCAGCGCCAGCGGGATGTCCTCGGTCTCGTCGAAGCGGCCATCGCGGTCATAGACCCGCACGCGCCAGTAGAGCTTGCGGCGCGCCATCGGCCCCTGCGCCCACTCGGCGGGCACGGTCCAGGCCGCGCGCAGCTCGCTGTCCAGCGGCACGGTGGTCAGCAGTTGCGGCCGCATGTCGCCATCGGCGCTGAACACGCGCAGCTCGCCGCGCGTCAGGAACAACCGGTAGTTGCTGTAGCCGTTGAAGCGCACCGTGCCGCCAGGCACCGCGGTGGCGGGCCAGGCGGTCCCGTTCAGGCGGCGCAGCTGCACGAGGTTGTCGTACTGCAGGCGCAGCCGGTCGCGCTCGAGGCGCACGTCGATGCAGCGCTGGCGATCGGCGCTGGAGCTGTCCGCGCCCACCACCGGCTGCCCATCGATCGTCAGGCGCAGCGCCGCATCGTCGGGCGCATACGGCGTCAGCATGCCGCAGGCGCTCGGGTCGACCAGCGTCACGCTGGACACGGTCTCCACGGTCGCGGGCGCCGTGTCCTTCCAGTAGACGCGCACCTCGACGCGCCGGTTGGCGGACCAGTTCGCGCGGTCCTCCCGCGGCGAGGCCAGCGGCTCGTCGGGACCGCGTGAATCCGCCACGTAGGCCTGCGCCGGCAGCCCCAGCTGCTGCGTCAGATAGCGGCCCACCTGCTGCGCGCGCGCCAGGCCGAGCGCATGGTTGTCCGGAAAGCGCGGACGCAGTTCCGGCTTGATGCGCTGCACGTCGGTGTGGCCGACGATCTCGAAGCGCAGCCCCTCACGGCCGCGCACCTGCGCGACGATCGCGTCCAGCCGCGCCTTGTCCTCGGGCTTGAGCAGGTCCTCGCCCGAGTCGAAGTGCGGCGTGTGCGACTCCTCGCGCGGCTGCTCGGCGCCAGGCACGGTGCGCGTCGTCTCGTCGCGCCGCTCCTGCAGCGCGCGCGGGTCGCCGAGGATCACGGTGAGCTTGGGCAGTTCGCGCTCGCTCGACGCCGGCAGATGATCGCGTCCATCGATCTCGACGGCGCGCACGTCGGCCGCGCAGCGGTCGCTGAAGCGGCCGCGCGCATCGGCATGGCAGGCGCCGTCGTCGCGGCGCGCGGCCTGGCCGTCTTGCGCCGAGGCCGGCAGGCCGATGGCCAGGCAGGCGGCCGCCGCGGCGCTGGCCAGGGCCGCGCGGGGGAATGTCGATCGGGTCATGCGTGTGGCACGAAAGAAGGGAGAAGACAGGAACGTCGTCATGGCGTCCCCCTGTCAGCGGTTCAGCAAGGCCGGCATGCGCTCGACCTCGACGTCCAGGTTGAACAGGCTGCGGCCCTGGGACTGGCCGAGCGCCTTCCAGCGCGCCAGCAGTCCGGCCTTGAGCGCCGCGATGCGCTCGTCGCCGAGCGCGCGCGGCTCGTCCGCCGCCGGCTGGTAGGCCAGGCGCAGGATCGAGGGCCGCTCCGTCAGCGCCGCCACCGCCTGGTCCAGACGCGCCTCGTGCGCCGGCAGCAGCGCGAGCTGCCCGTCGGCGAAGGCGGCCGCCTTCAGGTCCAGGCGCACGACACGGTGCACGGTGGCGCCGAAGTTCAGCTTGATCGCCTTGCCGCGCGTCGCGCGTTCGGATGCCGGGTTCTCGGTCGTCACGCGGTAGCCCGAGGGCAGCGTGCGTTCATCGACCTTGAGCACCAGGTTGCTGCCCGTGCCCTCCTTGGGCACCGCCGCGCAGGCGATGTGATAGCGGCCATCGGCATCGGTGCTCACCAGCAGGCCGTTGACGGTGGCGATGCGCACGTTGGGGATGCCGGGCTCGCCCTCGTCCTGCACGCCGTTGGCATTGCGGTCGTCGTAGACCTTGCCGATGACGTCGGTGCAGTCGAACAGCGCATCCGGCACGACCCGCACCGACGCGGTGGCCGTGTTGGACAGCGCGCGGCCGCCGGGGCCCTGCGTGGCGACCACGCTGTTGACGTACTGGCCTTCGCCCACGCCCACGCCCACCGCCAGCACCATCGACACGCGCTTGGTCTCGCCGGCGAGGAAGGACTGGTCGGCCAGCGTCAGCTGGCGTCCCACGATCGCCGGCTTCACCGCCACGATCGGGCCGCCGGGCAGCGTCTGCACCGTCAACGAGCCCTCCAGGTACTTGAAGCCCGGAGGCAGCGTGTCCAGCAGCGCGACGTTGCCGATCGGGCCGCCGCTCGCGTTGCGCGCGGTGATCACGTACGGCACCGGTTCGCCCTTCTTCACCGTCAGCTTGGAGGTCGACTTGCGCAGGTCGATGGCCGTGCCGTCACCCTCGCGGTCCAGCGGCAGGTGGTTGTTGACCACCTGGTGCGCCGCGCCGCCGGATTGCCAGTTCAGGAAATAAGGCGTCGCGGGCCCGGCCACCGGAGCGGCCGCGGCGCTGACGACGCAGGCGTCGCTGCCGCTCAGGCGAACGCCGCGGCTGGCGGCGTCGCGGGCGCCCGCGGTGCTGGGCGCACTGCAATTGACGGCGTCGAGCGGGCCCGCGGCGGCCGGGTAGGTCGTCGACGGCAGGTAACCCGCCGGCGGTGCGACCGTGACGGTGTAGCTGCCCATCGGGGCGCCCGGCAGCAGGAAGAACTGGTACGAGCCGTCGGGACCGGTGGTGACCGACGCGCTGCCGCCAAGCAGGTGGAGGGCCGGATCGAAGCCCGCCGGACCATTCAGCGTGACCACCGCGCCAGGGACCGGCTCGGCGCTCAGGCTGTCATACACCACGCCGCCCGGGTCGAGCGGCAGGTCCTGGCGGACCACGGCCGTGCCCGCGCCGATGGCCAGCGGAATCCAGCCGCGGGGCGCCATGCCGGCGACGGTCGGGAACGCGCCGCCGGGGCCGTTCAGCGCCGGGTCGGTCGGCCAGACGCCGCCCACCAGGCGCCCTTGCGGATCGCGGAAGCGCACCTGGTAGGAGCCCGGCACGACGTTGTCGAAGCGGTAGCTGCCATCGGCCGCGGTGACGCGGGTGTCGAGCACCTGCGCGCCGGTGTTGGCGCAGGTGGTGCCGCCGTCGAGGCAGGCCACCAGTTCCACCGTCCAGCCCGCCACGGCGGGCTCGCCGTTGCCGGCCAGCCGGTCGTGGTCGGTGTCGCGCCAGACGCGGCCGCTCACCGCCGCCGGCGAGGTGGACTTCTCGAAGAAGTCGTAGCCGGTGCCGTTCGCCGCCACGGCGGGCAGCTTCACGTTGAGCCGGCCCGGGGCCGGCACGCTGCCACCCAGCGAGCCCGGGGTTTCGCCGGCATGGATGGAACCCGGCACCGGCGATTGCACGATGGTGTAGCCCGCGCCGTTGTCCAGCGGCAGGTCGGCGAAGCGATAGCTGCCGTCGCGCGCGGTGACGGTGCTGCGCGTGACCGGCTGGCCCGAGGCATCGGTGCCGGTCAGCGTCAGCGTCACGCCGGCCAGCGGCAGGTCGCCCGGCTCACGCTTGCCATTCCCATTGACGTCGTTGAACACCGTGCCCGCGATCGAGGCGCCCTGCTCGCCGAAGTCGTAGCCATCGCCCGAGCCGCCGGTGTAGACCAGGCCGCCGATGCGGTCGTTGCCCGCGAGCGCGCCCGCCGCCGTGCCGTTGAGGCGGCCCACGGTCTCGGCGCCATCGGCGTAGGCCGCCGGCTGCGTTTCGGTGATCACATAGCCGGTCGCATCGGACGGCAGCACGCCGTCAAAAAGGTATTGCCCATCGGCGCCGGTGACGGCCGTCAGCGTCACGGGCAGTCCGCCGGCGCTGGTGCCGCTGAGGGTCAGCGTCACGCCTGCGATCGGCGGCTCGCCCGCGTCGCGGCGGCCGTTGCCATTGCTGTCGACGTAAACGTGGCCGGAGATCTGGCCGCCGCGCTCGCCGAAGTCGTAGTCCGTGCCGGCCTCTTCCGAAGCCAGCGCGATGTCGCCGAACCGGTCGTTGACGCCGCCCGGGTTGGCGGTGCCGCGCGGCGCGGCGCCGACCAGGCCCAGGTGCTCGGGACCGTCGCCGGTGCCCGCGGGTTGCGTCTCGTCGAGCTGATAGCGCCCCGGCAAGAGGCCCGTGGCCGCGAAGCCGCCATCGGCCGCCGTCGTCAGCGTCCTGGTCACGGCGCGTCCGAGGAAGTCGGTGCCGCTCAGCGTCACCGTCACGCCGGGCATCGGCGGCTCGCCCGCATCGCGCTGGCCATTGGCGGGCGCGACGTCGGCGTAGACGTGGCCCGACAGCGAGGCCGCGCGCACCGAGGCGAAGTTGTTGCCGCTCGAGCTCGAGCCCGGCGCGCCCAGGCGGATCTGCTGGATCAGCGGCGCGTTGGAGCCCGACGGGCCCGCGTCGACGCCCGCGCCGCTGGCGGGCACGCTGCCCGGCGCCGAGCCGGCGCCAGTGACCGTGCCCGCGCGGGTCAGGCCCGGCAGGTAGCCGGCCGGGCGCGTCTGCGTCACCGTGTAGGTGCCGGGCGCGACCTTGTCGAAGACGTAGTCGCCATGGGCATCGGTGACGGTGGTGACCGACACGGCGTTGCCGTTGGCATCGGTGCCGGTCAGCGTGATCGTCACGCCGGGGATGCCGGGTTCGCTCGACGTGGCGCCCTGGCTGCCATCGCCGTCGCGGTCGTAGAAGCTGCGGCCGCGCAACTGGCTGCTGGTGAGCTCGCCGAACAGGTAGTCGCCCACGCTCGCCGGCGTGCCGGTCAGCGGGATGACCACGCCCTCGATCACATTGCCGCCCGGCTGCGCCGTGCCGGCATGGCCGTTCGGATTGGCCTTGCCCGGCGCGTAGGTCGCAGGCTGCGTCTCGGTGACCGTGTAGCCGCCGGCCGCCGACGGCGGCACGTTGAGGAACTCATAGCGGCCCGGCTGGCCGGCGATCGGCGTGGCGACGATGTCGACCGCCGCGCCGGTGCTGGACGTGCCCGTCAGGTGCAGCGTCACGCCGGGGATGCCGGCGTCGCCCGCGGCGGGCAGGCCGTCGTTGTCGGCATCCTCGAAGACACGCACCGTCACGCGCGGCAGGCGCTCGCCGAAGTGGTAGCCGGTCGCGGCGGTGCCGCTGCCCAGCGTGATGCCGGAGATGCGGTCATTGACGGCGATGCTGCCGCCAGCCGTGCCGGCGGTCTCGCTGCCATCGGCGAAGCCGTCGGGCTGCGTGGGCTCGGTCACCGTGTAGCTGCCCGGCATCAGCGTGGCGAAGCCGTAGCTGCCATCAGCCGCGGTGGTGGTGCTCGCGCTCACGGCATTGCCGAACAGGTCGGTGCCGGTGAGCTGCAGCGTCACGCCGGCGATGCCGGGCTCGCTCGCGCTGAAGGCGCCGTTGTAGTCGCGGTCCTGATAGACGCGGCCCGCCACCGAGGCGGCGCGCACTTCGCCGAACAGGTTGCCGGTGGAGCTGCCGCCCGCGCCCAGCACGACGTTCTGGATCACGTTCGCGTTGGAGCCGTGGGTGCCGCTGGTGATGCCGGCGCCGCTGGCCGGCACGCTGCCGGCGCTGCTGCCCGCGCCACTGGCGCCGCCGGCGCGCGTGATGCCCGGCAGATAGGCCGCAGGCTGCGTCTCGGTGACGGTGTAGGTGCCGGCCGGGACGGAGAAGCTCCAGGCGCCCGCCGCATCGGTCGTGACCGTGCGGGTGACCGGCGTGCCGGTGCCATCGGTGCCGCTGAGCGTCAGCGTGACGCCGGCGATGCCGGGCTCGCCCGCGTCGGCCTGGCCGTTGCCGTTCAGGTCGTCATAGACGCGGCCCGACAGGGTCGCGGTCTGCACGGTGATCGTGCCGGTGGCGAAGTTGTTGCCGCCGTTGGGATCGGTGCCGCCATTGGTGTCGCCCGAACCGGTCGTCACGATGGTGACCGTGTTGCTCAGCACCGTGCCGTTGGCCGGCGAGCCCGCCAGCTGCACCGGGATGCGCAGCGTGGCCGCGCCGCCGGAGGGCATGCTCGCGATCGCGCAGCTCGTGGCGGTGGCGCCGGCGCCGCCGGTGCAGGTCGGCGCCGCCGGCGTGAAAGTCCCGGCGGTGACGGTGAACACCGGCGTGCCGGTGAGCTGCAGACCCGCAGGCAGCGTGTCGGCGACCTGCGTGATCTCGGCCGCCTGCGGGCCGTTGTTGCGCACGTGGATCAGCCAGTCGAAGGTCTGGCCCTGCGCCACGGTGGCCAGCGGCGTGCTGGTGCCGCTGATGACGGCCGCCTTGTCCACGGCCTGCACGTCGGCCTTGTAGCGGAAGGTGGTCGGCTCCGAGACGTTGTTGTTGGCTTGCGGATCGAAGGCATCCAGCGCCGCGTTGGCGAAGCGCACCGAGGCCGCGTTGGGGTAGGTGCCCTTGTCGGCGCCCTGCAGGCGCACGCGCACCTGCACCGTGCTCCCCTCCCCGGTCGCACCGCCGCCGGTGCCGCCCAGGGTGGCGATGGTGCAGCTGATGCTGCCGCCGGCCACGCCGACGGTCACGCCGGCGGTGTTGCAGCTCACGCCCGCGGGCAGCGGCGTGACGAGACCGGCGAAGGTCGGCGCGCCGGCCGTGGCGGGCAGCGTGTCGGTGAGGACGACGTTCTCGGCCGTCGACGCGCTGCTGTTGGTGACGGTGAGCGTGTAGGTGACGTTGTCGCCGACATTGACCGGGTCCACGTCGTCGACCTTGTTGACGATCAGGTCGTAGGACGGCGAGGTCACCGCGGTGTCCTGCGTCGCGGTGTTGTTGGCGGCGCCGCCGGCGATCTCCGGCGTGGTGGTGGACACCGTCACCGTGTTGGTGATGCTGCCGCTGCCGCCCAGCGACGCGGCCAGCGCGGCGCTGGCGCGCACGCGCACCGTGACGGTCTGCTGCGAGCCGCGTCCGATCGAGCTCCAGCCGCACACCAGCGTGTTGTTGCCGGGGCCCGTGGCGCTGCCCGCGGCGGGCTCGGTGGTGCAGGAGCCGCCGCCGCTCGCGCTGGCCGAGAGGAACACCAGGCCGGCCGGCAGCGTGTCGTTGATGGCGACGTTGTAGGCGCGGCTCGCGCTGGTGGCCGAGGGGTTGCTGGCTGTGATGGTGTAGGTCAGCAGCTGGCCGGCGGGCACCGGGTCCGGGTTGTCCGTCTTGGTGACGGCCACGTCGGCGCGCGCGATGAAGTAGGCGGTGGCCGGCGTGTTGTTGTTGGCGTTGTTGTTGGCGAGGTTGGGATCGGCCTCGTTCTGCGCCAGCGCGAAGGCCGTGTTGTTCACCGTGAACTGCGGATCCGACACGGTGCCGTCGCCGAAGTGGCGCACCGTCACCTGCAGACGCGGGCAATCGACGCCGGCCGTGCACACCGGCAGCGCGGCGATCGTGCAGTTGTTCAGCGACACCGCGGAGCCCGACGGCGACAGGCCGCAGCTGCCCATCGTGGCGCTGCCGGCGATCGCGTTCAGCGCGTATTGCGCGGGGCTGGCGTTGAAGACGTTGTTGAAGGTGTCCGTGACGGCGACGTTGGTGGCCGCCTGCGGGCCGGCGTTGACGACCTCGATCTCCCACACGATGGGCGAGCCCGCCTCCTGCCGGTTGCCGGCGCTGTCGCCCAGGCCCACGACGCGCTTGAGCACCGAGACATCGGCCTGTGCGCCATTGGCCTGCGGGTTCACGCCGACGCTGGCGCAGTCATTGGCGGCGACGTTGTCGGCCGGCGCGTTGCCCGAGCTGACGCACATCTGGTTGACCAGCGTGCCGCCGCCGGCGGTCGCCTGCGCGTTGATCGTGACGTTGCTGGTGGACGCGCCCACGCCCAGCGCGAGGTTGCTGCTGGTGCAGGTGATGGTGAGCGGTCCGGCCTGCGGGAAGGTGGCGCCGGCCGAGGACAGGCAGTTGAAGCCGGCCGGCGGCGCGATGCTGTTGACCTGCAGGTTGGCCGGGACCGTGTCGGTCAGCGTGATCGTGCCGGAGGACGAGATCGCGCTCGGGCCGAGGTTGGTGGTGGAGATGGTGTAGTTGAAGGCCTGGCCCACCGGCACGGCGGACTGCGGCCAGCTCTTGGCCTTGTTGGCGCGCAGGTCCGCGGCCGGATCGACCACGGTCGTGTTGACGGCGCCGTTGACCGGCGTGACGCCGGTGGCGCTCACCGTCGCGGTGTTGACGATGCCGATGCCGCTGGTCAGCGCCTGCACCGGCGCGCTGATCGTGCCCAGCGAGACGTTGTTGCCCGCGCTGCCGCTGCCGCTGCGCGTGCAGGTCAGCGTGCCGCCGGCGGAGGGGCAGGTGCTGGAGGCGGTGCAGGTCCAGCCGCCGCTGCTGAAGGTCGCGGGTGCGGCGGCGCAGAAGTTGGCGGGCAGGTTGTCGGTCAGTTGCGCCGCGGTCGGGAAGTCGCCGCTGTAGCGCACCGCGAACTGGAAGTTGAAGGCCTGCCCGGTCTGCACCGGATCAGCCACCGACTTGGTCTTGGTCACCGACAGGCTGGTGCCGGCCGTGACCGCCGTGTTGGCGCTGGCCACGTTGTTGCTGTTGTCGCCATCGCCGACGCCGCCGCCGCTGGCGACGTCCGCCGCATGCGTCAGCGTCGAGCTGCCGCCGGCACCGATCACGCCGCTCACGGTGATGACGCTGCTGCCGCCATTGGCGATCGCGCCCACCGCGCAGCTCAGCGTGCTGCCCGACAGCGAGCAGCCGCCCGGCGTGCCCGTCAGCGCGAAGCCCGGCGGCACGTTGTAGGTCAGCGTGGACGCGGGCGAGGCGTCGGGGCCGTTGTTGCTCACCGTGAAGCGCACGTTCTGCGTGCTGCCGGCCGCGGCCGTCGCCGGCGCCGAGACGGCCACCTGCAGATCCGCGCCGTTGTCGACGGTGGTGGTCTCGCTCTGCGAGCTGCCGCCCACGACGGTGCCGGTCACCGTCAGCGTGCCGGCCGCGATGGTGCGCACTTTGATCGGCAACTGCACGGTGGCCTGCGCGGGCACGTTGATGCCGGTGCAGGTCAGCGTGCCGGGGCCGGCCTGATTCAGCGCCATGCCCGCGCAGCTCGCGCCGGCGGGCAGCGTGCCGGTGCCGGCATAGCGGCCGCCGGCCGGCACGTCGAAGTTCAGCGTGACGTTGCTCCTCGCCAGGCCGGTCGCGTCGCCGATGCCCACGGTGTAGGTCACGGTGCCGCCGGCGGCCACCGGGTCCGGGCTGTCCGGGATGCCGGTGATCACGAGCTGCGCGTGCGCGGCGCCGGCCAGGCCGAGGCCCAGGCCAGCGACGAGCGCGGCCCGCCGGAGCGCGGCCCGGCCCAGAGCGGGCGCGAGCGCGAGGAGATTCAACAGTCGGTCAAACGTCATCGTCGTTCTCCGGGCAGCGGCAAGCCACCCGTGCTGAGACAGGAAGATCGGAAAGGGATGGAATTCGCGAGCGCGGTGCGGCGGGACCGGGACGAACGTCCACCGGTCCCGGCCTCCTGCGGACCGCAGCAGGCGCGAGCACCTCAAGCGAGGGGCGTAAGGTCGCGGATCAGCCGCGGCGAGTCTTCACACGTTCATCACCGGCGTAGAGCGGGCGCCTTAATGCGCTTGTCACGGCCGCTTCATGAGGCGCCCGCGCGACACATTCGTCACCGCGCGTCCTCGGTGGCGGCCAGCGGCGGCGCGTCGAAGAGCACCCGTCCGGCCAGTGCGCCGATCACGGCGCCGCCGATCGGCGCGAGCCAGAACAGCCAGAGCTGACCGAGCGCCCAGTCGCCGGCGAACAGCGCCACGCCGGCGCTGCGCGCGGGATTCACCGAGGTGTTGGTGACCGGGATGCTGATCAGGTGGATGAGCGTGAGCGCCATGCCGATGGCCAGCGGCGCGAAGCCGGGCGCGGCCTGGCGCGAGGTCGCGCCCAGGATCACCAGCAGGAAGCCGGCCGTGAGCACGGCCTCGGTCAGCGCCGCCGCCGCCATCGAGTAGCCGCCCGGCGAGTGCTCGCCATAACCGTTGGCCGCGAAGCCGCTGGCGGCCAGGTCGAAGCCGGGCTTGCCGGTGGCGATCAGCGCGAGCACGCCGCCCGCGGCGATCGCGCCCAGCACCTGCACGGCGACGTAGGGCAGCAGGCGCGAGCCGGGAAAGCGTCCACCGGCCCACAGGCCGATCGACACCGCGGGATTGAAGTGGCCGCCCGACAGCGGCCCCACCGCATAGGCCATCGTCAGCACCGTCAGGCCGAAGGCCAGCGACACGCCGAGCAGGCCGATGCCCAGTTGCGGAAAGGCCGCGGCCAGCACGGCGCTGCCGCAACCGCCCAGAACGAGCCAGAACGTGCCGATGAACTCGGCGGCAAGAGCTTTCTTCATGAATCCCCCTCATTGCAAACCGGCGGCATGATCCGGCGCCACCGCGCGCTTGGGGAGAGCCGTTGACCTTTGTTGACAATCGCCGGCGTCAGCCGCGCGGCAGGTCGATGAAGAACGCGTTGCCGGGCGCCGCGTGCTGCGCCTCGGCCGGCTCCGCAAGGCGCCATCCGGCCTGGCCGCCGTGATGCCGGGCGACCGCCTGCACGAAGGCCAGGCCCAGGCCGGTGCCGGGCGCGCCGCTGGCGCCGCGTTGGAAGCGCTCGAACAGGCGGGCCGCGACCTCCGCGGACAGCGGCGTGCCGCCATCGATCACCTCCAGCCGCCAATCCGCGGCGCGGCCGGCGCCCGGCGCGCCGCTCGTCAAGCGGCACCGGACCGCGCCCCCGCCGCCGTGCTTGAGCGCGTTGTCGATCAGGTTCGTCAGCGCGCGCACCAGCATCCCGTGGTCGCCGCGGATCAGGCACTCCTGGGCGGGCGCCACGCCGTCGAGCCGCTGGCCCTGCCGCTGCGCCTGCGCCCAGCAGCCATCGACCGCTTCGACGAGCACGTCGCGCAGGTCCAGCGGCTCGTCGCGATAGCCCTGCGCGGACTCGGCCCGCGCCAGCTGCACGAAGCCATCGGCCAGTGCGAGCGCGCGCCGCATCTGCGCCTGGATCGCCGGCAGCGGCGCCGCCTGCGAGGCCTCGCCCTGCAGCTCGATCAGCGCCAGCGTCGCCGACAGCGGCGCGCGCAGGTCATGCGACAGGAAGTCCAGCGCCTCGCGCCGCTGCCGCTCCAGCGCGCGCACGTGCAGCGCCGCGGCGGAGAGCTCGGCCATGCGGCGGTCCAGCAGGTCGCCGCCGGAGCGGGCCGGGCGCGGACGTTCATGCGGGGGCAGTTGTTGCCGGATGCGGTCGAACTCGCGCGCGAGGTAGGCCAGCACCACGTCCAGCCGCCGCCAGGCCCACAGCG
>Ga0209051_1001107_pt1 | contig 24728 bp, 20 predicted proteins | sample AraplaCvi_mMS_r2_2_FD_184286 | JGI IMG/M metagenome (GOLD analysis project Ga0209051, IMG submission 184286) | Arabidopsis root microbial communities from North Carolina, USA - plate scrape MF_Cvi_mMS_r2 (SPAdes) (version 2) | ecosystem: Host-associated > Plants > Roots > Endosphere | place...
CGCCGAGTCGGGGATCGCGTACATCTCCCGGGACACCACCGCGCCGCCTTGGGAGTAACCGAAGATGATGATCGGGTCGGTGCCGGGCGCAGCGAGGGCGGCGGTCAGCGCGGTGTTCAGGTTCGTCACGCCCGTGCCGACCGACTGGTTCCAGGTGTCACAGGAAAAGCCAGGGCACCAATTCGGGATGAATCCGATCGGAAAGAAGCTCGCCGGGTAGTCGACGCCCTGGAGGTTGCATCCATCGGTTGAGCTGCAGGGTGTGCCCGACACGTTGATGTAGCGGTTGGCCGCATTCTCCTTGTAGCCGGTCACCGCGTTCGGAGGCAGAATGTTGTGGGTTCCCGTGCCGGGCACGATGAGCGCAGTCGTGGCACCGAAGGCCAGCGCCGCGGCGAACGCCGAACCGACGGCAAGGGCGATCGCCCCGATCATCGCGACCAGGACAACCCCTATTGAACGAATCGTGCGACGCACCTGACGACCTCCACTTACGCGCCTTCGAGTCTCGCGAGCGCTGACTCCTCGGGCATGGTCGCACAGAGCATCGTCCGGCACGGGTTGATTGACAGGCGCGTCAGCAAGCTGTGGAACGGCTGAACGGTTCGCGGTGGTGACCAGGAACCGCCCAGGAACGAGCTCAAGTTGGGCCAACATAAGTGGGCGAACGGGCGGACGAAACGTCATAGGACTGCGCCCAGGCAGCTGCGCAAGCGTCGAGTGAGGCCACCCGGGACTCATTGACAATTCTCAGGCTGGGCACCGCGACATCTCAGGTCCATACCGCAAAATTCGTCAATCGGCACAAACGGATTGGCCGAACAATAGCGGAGGTTCCGTGGTGGCGCTCTCAACCTGGTTAATGCCGATTCTCGCAATCACGCTGCTAGCGCTAAGCACTAGGGACCTCCTCAAGGGTGGCATTTCCGCAAATCAGAGAAAGATCGACAATCTCGTCGACGACTGTCTGTTCCAACGCGATGAAAGTGCGTCGACTAACACGCAACGACTGATCGGGCCGGCTACTCATGAACTTTTGATTAGCTAAGGCGAGGTGTCGAATGAGTCAGAGGCAAAATTTTGACATTATTCATCGATTTTAAATCCTTCCACCCCAACTGCTGGCGCGTTTCATAACGCCTGTGTATGCACCGAAGTAAATGCGCCGGCCACATCGTTGACGTCAGCGCGTGAGCTCCTAGGTACAAGCGATGATTGCCCCGTCCTCCGAGGCATCCGAGGTGATCGGTTCAACGACATCAATCGGAATCGTCGTACGGTTGTGACGAATTCTCGCGGCACAGATCAGGCTCAACACCGCACTAAGGCCTGTCGTCGTGATCGCGGCAACGAATCTAGGTCAGCGATGAACTAGCTATCTGGGAATTACCCAATCGTTCTGAGCCTATAGCAAAGGAGTTCACCGGCGACAGCGCGAGCAACCCGAAGGCAGCCCCACCTCCGTGTTTGCAGACGCGCCAGGTTTGTCCAAACGGTCCAGGCCTCCCACTGCTCATTGTGCCGACCATCGTCCCACCTCAGCCAGCGTTTCCTGTTGACAACCGCCTCACAGTCTGGGATGTTTATCGCAATTAGCTTGGTCAAACCGCTGGGGGAGAAATGTCGACCATCACCACTCGTTACACGAAGTTCCAGGTGGGCGCGGCCGCGGCCGCGCTGACCGCCGCCACCGTGCTCACGCCTGCAGCGATCGCGCCGACGATCGCCTATGCCGCTCCGAGCGCCAATACGATCTCACAGGAAGTCGGCGCAGGTTTCGTCGGCTTGGCCGCAGTTGGCGACCCGATCGTCACACCCGCCGCCGCAAGTCCATGCGCCACTGCGGATTTCTCCGTGGGCTGCTACGCAGTGGAGGGGTTCAATAGCGCCGCGCAGTCCTTCGTCCGAGGTGCAGTCGTCTTCGTAGGAACCGCAGCCTACGTCGTAGCAGCAGGCACCGGGCAGCTCTTCAAGCTGGTTGGTAGCGTGATCCCAGGCCCCATCGGCAGCTTCTTCACTAGCGTCGGCGACGGGGTCAGCGCCTTCGCCAATCAGATTGCGATCACATTCCAAGTCGGGCCGTACCAAACCGCTCAGTAGTACCTAGCAATTAGAGACAACTCGCCAGCACGTGCCATTAGGTGCAGCACTGGCGAGTTGTTCTCGTTATGGGCGTTACCCGATGCCGATTAACGCAGATTGCAATCGACCTACGGAGAATGTACTGAGTGGGCTCTCTACCATGGCGCAGGTCCAATGACGGCTCCACCAGCGAGGACACACGGACGACCGCAGACGAGGATTACCAGAGACCGCGCTTGTTGGGGCGTCGCCCCGCTACGTGGGCAGGCCTGCTGGTGCTGGTTGCCGCTATCGTAGCCGGCGTCTGGCTCGGGTTCGAAGTCCAAACAGCCAAGAGCGGCCTTGAGCAAGCTCGTGCCAGCGCCCAGAAAACGAAAGATGCTTTGCTGCAAGGCAATACAGCCGATGCCGCGCACTATGCAGGTGACGCTCAGTCCCAAGCACAATCGGCTCGCGACGCAACTCACACTCTGCCATGGAAAATCGCGTCTCTTGTTCCGTGGTTGGGCAGCCCTCTCAGAACGGGGCAGCAGATCTCAGACGTCGTACTCCGCCTGACCACCGAGGTGCTAAAACCAGCTGCGGAAATCGGCAAGGCGATAGCACCCAGCCAAATGCTGGCTGACGGCAGGTTAGACGTTGAGACGCTACGCCAAGAAGAGCCCGAGTTAAAGATGATTGCCGTTGCCGCAGCGCAAATTGACTTGGACGCAAAAGCGATTTCGAAGCCTCGCTACCTGGCCGTGGTCACCGACGCGAGAAATAAACTGCAATCTCAAACGGCCGATATCGCGCAACTGTTGGGGGGAACCGCCATCGCCGCCCAGTTGGCGCCGTCCATGATGGGCGCAGACGGTGCGCGCACCTATTTCATGGGTTTTCAAACCAATGCCGAAGCCCGGGGTACTGGCGGCTTGCTTGGCGGCTTCGGAATCTTAAGGTTCGAAAACGGTAAGCCGAGCGTTGACGATCTTGGACCAAACACTGAACTGTTTGATAAGTCGTTCGACCCCATCAGCCTGGGGCTCGATTTTGATAAGCAATACGGTTTTACGAAACCAAGCACTGACATCAAGAACAGTAACCAAAGCGCCCACTTCCCTTACGCGGCAGAAATCTGGAAGTCGATGTGGGCCCAACAATCTGGCATGAATGTTGATGGAGTCATCGCAATTGACCCGGTTGCCTTGAGTTACATCCTCGGCGCTACGGGGCCTGTCGTAATGCCAGGGGGCGAGAAGGTGACTAGCGCCAACGTCGTCGAACTTACCGAGTCAACGGTTTACAACCGATTTCCGACAGACCAAGCTGCGCGGAAGCGCTATTTACAGGACGTGGCCGGTGAAGTGGTTAAGAAAATCAGTGCACCGGTAAAGAACCCGCGCACTCTATTCGACGCCCTGGGCCGAGCGGTCTCTGAGCGCCGAATTATGGTCTGGAGCTCGTCAGCGACCGACCAGAAGCTTTTAGAACAGACGCCGCTGGCCCACATAGTCCCGGACGATTCGGCGCCGTACGCGGGAGTCGTCATCAACAACCTGGGCGGCAACAAGATGGATTACTACCTACAGCGTGGGATTGAGTACGTCGCCGACGGATGCGGAAGCGACGCGCGCCTGTCGACCGTCACGGTCCGATTGACCAATACCCTTAAAGATGCGGCTCCATTATCAGAGTATGTCGCAGGACGAATGGGATTCTTCACGGGATTGGCAGACAATATTCCGAAGGGTGCGATGCTCACTTCCGTACGCCTCCTCGCAACGAAGGGCGCAAAGCTGATCAGCGTCCTCGCCAACGACAAGAATATCCGTGTCTTCGGCGCGTCGGAGCGAGGGCATCCGAGTTTTGAAGCTCAAGTTGCGATACCGCCCGGCAAAACCGCTGTCTTGACCTTTCGGCTTTCTGAGCCGATCGTTGCGGGCGCAGCGCGTGTACCGGTTCAGCCACTGGTCGATAACGTAGTTCCGGAGATTGCGGTTCCACAGTGCGCCGGCTAGTGAGCCCACCGACGGTACACGTCACGGCGCGGTCTGCAACAGCCAGACAAATCGCATAGGTCAACCTGCTCGTATAGGCCTGATAGATCCGCAGAATAGCTCCTCGCGATTTGGGTTGCCCGCGAGCAGTTAGGCGATCGACACCCGACGAAAGGAACACCGACCTCCTGTATGCTCTGCCGTCCTAAAGAGTCACGAACATCGACGTGATGCAACCCTTGCTGCACGCCGCAGGGTCAGGGGGTTGCTGGTCACCGAAAACCTATTCAACCGTCGATTTGCACCGATACCGGCTGCGAAAATACGTTCGCACCACGACTGATGGTCGCAATAGCCATGAGCGTTCCTGAGCAACATGACGCTTACGATCACCCGTAAACTACAGCCGTGACGAGACCGCATGGATCAAACGTGCGACGCTGTCATATGACGCCACGCGCACGGCGCGGCAAACGCAAGAGGGGCTGAGTTGAATCTTCAAGAGTTTGCGAAACTGCTACGCTCTCGCTGGCTTACCGTGTGCGCCACGGCACTTGTAGTCGTCCTCGGGGCGGTTGCGTATACGTTGCTCACCACCCCCCAGTATGAGGCCTCGACAAGGCTGTACGTGTCAGCCACGGGAGGCTCCACGGTGATGGAGATGTACCAAGGCAATAGACTCTCGCAGGAGCGCGTGCTTTCATATAGCGAACTGCTCATGGGCGCCACCCTCGCTCAGCGCACAATTGACAAGCTTGGTCTCGAACTGAGTCCGGACGAGTTGCAACAAAAAGTCACAGCGAGCGCGAAAGCCGATACAGTATTAATAGATGTAAAAGTGGTGGACGAATCACCTGTTCGGGCACGCGACATTGCAAACACTTTGTCGGACGAATTCGTCGTTATGGCACGTGAGCTTGAAACCCCGGAGGACGGTTCCAGGCCGGACGCACGCGTCGTCGTAGAGCAGCGAGCCGCCCTTCCCGATCGACCAGTAATCCCCAACAGACCGCGCAACATTGCGGTAGGTCTCGCCCTTGGTCTGTTACTGGGAATCGGGCTGGCGGTGGTCCGTGATTCACTTGACAACACGGTGAAGAATCCTCAGACGGTGGAAGACATTACGGGTGTCGGGCTTGCCGGCAGTATACCTATTGACAAAGAACGGAGAAAAGAGCCGGCGATAGCCTTCGATCGGGATAGCTCTTCGATTGCCGAGGCATTTCGCAAGCTTCGGACAAACCTACAATTCCTTGCCGTAGATAGTCCGCCTCGCGCAATCGTCATCACCAGCTCTACGCCGAATGAGGGCAAATCGACCACCGCGATAAATCTTGCGCTTGCATTGGCTGAGGCCGAGCACAACGTGGTCCTTGTCGATGGTGATATGCGGCGACCGATGTTACACAAATATCTTGACCTGGTGGGGCCCGTTGGATTCAGCACGGTGCTTAGTGGCCGACTGTCACTTAGTGATGCGTTACAGGCCACAAGTTTTCCCAGACTCACCGTTCTCACCGCGGGCGCCGTACCACCAAACCCGAGCGAACTCCTGGGGTCACTGGCGGCCAAGAAGCTACTGAACGAACTGCTCACACGGTTTGATTACGTGATCGTGGATTCATCCCCTCTTCTTGCGGTCACCGATGCCGCGATTCTGGCGGCCAGCGCTGACGGGGTGCTGATTATGGCGCGGTTCGGCCAGACTAAGCGTGAGCAGTTATCGCACGCAGTGGGCAGCCTTGAGGCAGTCGGAGCTTCGATCCTAGGCGCGGTCTTCACGATGACGCCGTCGCGTGGTAATGCGTCGTATTACTACAGCTACTACGGGGAGGACAAGACACCGACTCCTCGCAGTCACGGAAAGCCCCCTGAGGCGGCGTCACCTGTAGATGGCATGCCGCACCCCCATCCGGCACCGACCCAGGCTGAGCCGAACGCGATGCATGCACCAGACGAAGGACGCAGTCGGGAGACCTGACAAGTAACAGCCGCTGCCGTCGGCGCACGCGGCGCAACTCGCAACTCATACCACCGACCGTCGAATAGGGCCTACCCTGACGTAAATCGGGCGTACGATTTCTCGTCTCGCCGACTCGCCGACTCTGTTTGGCCTAGTTCTCGCCACGCGAATATTGCGGCTGATACTCCCATACAAACTCTGGACCAAGCGATTTGCGGCCGAAGTGCGAACTCTTTAAGGCGTCGGGGCCGCATGAGCTGACATGTAGTGCATCGCTGCGTGGACGACGCAATAGCAAACTCACCCCCTCAAATTTGAATACCCTGTCGGGCGCAGCTTGCGGACCGCCAAGAGCGATACCCAATTCTGAAAGTAAGTCACGTCATGTAGAGGGCGCTAGCTCGAGAACGGGCCGGCACCTTCGTTGTATGCACACTCGCGACCAGAAGTTGACCAACCGCTAGGTTTTTGAGCCGCCGCGACCGCCACCACGCCGTCGATAGTGGCTTCCCCAGGCGCTAACCGATTAGTGGCGGCGAAGTCATGCTCTACGGGGGCGTCGTGACCAACCTCAAACCAATTCGCCATCAATAAAGGCGTACCACCAGCCGATGGCGGCGGGGTAGGTCGATTTCGCGAGTCTGTCAGCGCGGAGGACGATCGCGGTTGGGCGCGACGAATGTCGTTGATCGCAATGCAATCGTTCTGCCGCTACCAGCATCTACGAAATGAGGACTCATCATAATCCCTAACACCAGCCAAAATAAGGGCCATGCAGCAGGGAAACTTCCGAGCCAAGCCAGTACCATAACCGAGACCGCAATGCCCTTCAGCGGTATTCGAGAGCGGATGGCAAATCCGAACACCAATAGTAAATATAAAACCCCTACAACACCGAATTCGAGTAGTACTACCGCGACTTGCGAGCTTGGATTGTTGCTGAGAGTAGCCGGGACATTCACTTCATAATAATTCCTGAGCTGAAAAAAGCTGCCAAGATGATGCCTCTGATAGACGGCGATGGCCTCGGTCTGAAACGAGCCCGCACCGTAACCAAAATAACCAGAATCTACAAGCCCAAGCACGCCCACTGCCCCGTGCACGATGCGGTATGAAGTCGTCGTGTCCATAAGTGAGATTGGATCCTGAACGGCTAGCCTAAGGAGCTCAACCCCCCGAATCGACTGGGAGGGCAACAAACCCACGACCACGATAGCCACGACCGTCAAAAGCGCAGCTAGAAAGCTACGCCCTATCGCACCGTACTTCACCGCGGGACTCGTCAATAGGTAGAGGGCTCCAATCACTGCCAGGCCTAAATAACCCGTGCCTGAAAGGGATATCAGCACCGCCGCTATGACTGCAAACAGCGGCCAAATCTCAGCCTTCAGCCCCTGCTGCAGCAAGCGACGACGAGCAATCAAACATAACGCGAGAGTGAAAACCATCGAAAATCCGAAATCGGTGGCTTCCGGGGCCAAGCTTGAAGTGCCCCGCACATCTAGCGAAAACACTGTTGGTACAATCGGTCTTACGACTGAGTAGTAAACTGATCTGTCGATATATCGCAGTGTCCCGAAAGCAAGCCAAATTGGAATTGTAAATTTTAAGGCTCTCCATAGTGTGGCGGGTGTCAGATATTGGCAAGCAAGGAAGATACCTGCGCACAGGATGTAGGCCCCGGATCGACGTAGATAAAGAGAAATTTCGAAGTTTTCTCCACCGTATACGTTGACCATGAAATATCCTGCGAACAGGATCAGAACCCACTGAAACGATGTGACATGGACGTTCGACTTCAGAGCCTTATAACCGACCCAAAGCCACGCAAGTAGCCCTGCCCAAGGTTGAATCTGCGAGGGTGTCGAAATGGGGCCAAAGCTGATGTAAGGCAATAGGCAGGCGACGACTATAACCGCTAGCGAGGTGCTTACTTGACGACTCTCGGATTCAGGAATAAAAGCGTCATCGGCTTTCGACTGGCCCGTCAACACTCGCTCAACCCTTAAACCATGCTCGCGCAAGGATTGATCCACCGGGCGGTTTTAGAACTATCGGGTGTAGCCAGATCCCCAAACGTCTACGCACGACCAAAATCATTGCACCAAATGCCATAACCGAGTAACCAACCTGAACCCAAGCCAATGCCTCCACGCCAAAGGGCGCTGCCACCAAACTTCCTACGGCGGCGATCGCCACCGCTGCCAGAAGAATCACCAAAACGCGCTTCTCGTTGCCTGTCATTTTAAGAACTTCATCGACAGGGCCACAAAGCGCTTCAAATGCGGTCCCGCACAGAAGGATTGTGAGCAGCGGCGCGGCTGAGGCAAGATCACTTCCGAATGCGATGCTGACGATACGTTCCCCGGCGACGGCACTGACGATCAAGGCTAGGCAAGCTATGAGGAAAGCCACCGCTGCCACCCTGCCGCATGTCTCCTTGATTGACCTTGCATCCCCACGATCGAACGCACGCACGATTGCCGGTCTGACAGCGAATCGGACAGCGGCAGTCACGGCACCGACCGCAACGGCGAGACGTGCTGCGGTCCCCAAGTAGCCAGCCTGGACAGGCGCCAAGAGTACGCCAGCGAGGAAAGTTGGTAGCCATGCTCCGACGTAGTTGAGTGCCCTTGCGACTGATAGCTGACTTCCAATCCGAACCAGGTAGAGCAGAGTTTTAGTGTGGGACCACCTTGGCCGAAGCTTGACGAAAACAAGTAGAATTGCGATGGCGGCTGTCACGGAGCCAGCGCTGCAGGTCACAAGCGCAACGCCCCTGAATGAGGGCGCACTCGTCAACACCACATATGGCACGGTGCTTACCAACAGGCTCAAATTCATTGCCGGGTAATAAAAGAACGATCCTAGGGCCTCGAATCCCGCTCCCAGCAGCATCTGCGCGGCGTTGAAAACGAGACCGTTCGCAATTACGAAGGCAAGAACAAACATTGCCTGGGTAAAGGCTATTGGTTGAAGATCAAGAGACCACAGCACTACGCTTCCGCAGACTGCGACCAGTACCGCCGTGCCGAAAGCGACCACGAGCGTCGCGCCAGCGAGTGGTGCTACCTCGTCGCGGCGTTCGCGCTGAACTCGCTTCGGCGCTTCTCGCACGAACGTTTCTGATGCACCAAGCCCAAGCAGCGTGTAAGTGGACCACACTGCCCCCAGAACCAACATGTATCGGCCATACTCATCTCCAGTGAGATGTCGTGCCAAGATCGCCAACACTGCGAACTGGACTGCGATCGCACTGTAGCGAAGCGCTACGGTCAGTAGCACTGACCACCCGCTTGTGCCAGTGGTGAGGATACGGCGGACCGCGCGAGCCGGCGGCTACAGGCGGCCCCGCCGAGTCCACGCAACTTCAGAGTGGCTTGGGTTCTCGGTGCGCGATCAAGCTTCACATCCGCCAACTCAGACAACTTGGCCCCAGCAGTAAGAAACTTCATAGCGGGAGGCCCCCGCCAAGTTCGGAATGCCAATCCGAGAACGCGTCGCGGAGCGAATATTGCGCTGTGAATCCTAAGTCGGCAAGGCGGCCAGAGCTCAAATTGGTGTCTTGATACAATTTTTGTATTCGTCTCGGGTGCACGCCGAAACGGGTACCAAGTGGATCCAATAACGCAAAGGGTGCGGCAGCAGCCAATGCTGTGCGATACGGGAGGGTTGGCGGACGACGGTTCCATCCCCAGGCGCCGTTAATCGCATCGACGATGTCGCGGATCGTTGTCGGCTCTGGATAGACTGCATGATAAAGATCGTGGGGTCCGTCGTCATCAATAAGCTGGATCAGCAACTGCACCAAGTCCTTAACGTAGATGCACCCCTTCACCGTGTCTTGACGTCCGATGTACGCGAAACGGCGACGGTGCAGAGCATTCACCAGTCGCTTCAGATTTCCATCATCACCTAGCCCGAAGACGACACCGGGCCGAACGATGCGCAAACGGCGCCCCGGCCTTGCGGATTGCCAGGCTCGCAAAATTTCTTCGGCTTGAAGTTTACTGCAACCGTATGCTGTATCTGGATCGCAAAGGTCACTCTCCGAGCGACGCCATGGCCCTGCGGCGAACGTCATCATTGTGCTTGTGAAGACGATGTTTTGCACTCCGGCAACATCCGCGAACCGGCAAAGTTTCCGAGTCGCCTCAGCATTATTGACGAAGTATTCGCGCCATGGGTATCCGGGTTCTTTGCAAACAGCTGCTAAGTGAACGATCGTTGGAGGGCAAGGCTGCCCCGAAAGGCTATCTTCGTCCAGCTCGGCCAAATCTACACATAGCGCATTTTCGCCAGCAAAAGGATTTACGGCGCGGTCGAGTTCGAGCACAACTCGTCCGCTGCGGCGCAGAGCCGACGTGAGCGACAGTCCGATGAATCCGGCGCTTCCCGTAACTAGTATCGATTTGTCAGCGCTTGTCATATCGACCAAACTACGAAACAGCCCTTGGCCATACGGAATACCGAAAGAATTATCATCGACTCACCACTACATGCGTGTTCTGTTGTGTCGATGCTGGTTGCTGTCGACAAAATAAAGAAACCAACCTTCCCAGTGCCCTTGAAGTTGCCAGCCGTGGCGCGGTCCCCGTCACGCGCGTCCCCGGGACTGGCCCCAACGGCTCGAACGTAGTGGTGGGCGATACCGCAATGCCTGCTCGCGCCCCCTGCGTAAGCAAAGTAAGTTCGTTAAGATGCAAGAGAAACTCCGGAGTTAGATATTGTTCCCGCCGCTCCTTAATTTCTTTTGCCATCTCCGCTACCCCCACTAACTTGTCTTGCGCATAAACTTCGCGGCGGCGCAACCACTCTATGACTCGCTGTTTCCGCGAAGAACGTATTTGGTTGTCCTTCTCAACCGCCTCAGATTTCCAATTTCGTGCAAGCTCAACGCGCCGTCCTCCGATACCTAGGAAACTACTCAGCATCGGGTGTCTTTGGAGCGTATCGAATTTTCGCCCCATCAGACTTGCCTTCGTGAATCGTTCGATGCGTACCGGCGAACGGTACCTACGGTATCCCTCAACGCTTAGCTGTCCATCGCGTCCAATCACTCGAAAGCTATGGTCTCGCGGTGCCACAACGCTGCAGGTAATTCGGGCTACTGCGCCATTCGCAAACTGCAAGTTGGCGACTGAATAGTCTGGCGTGCCAACAAAGCCGGGCAGACCCTGCGCTTTGCCCTCGATGAGCTCACTAGAGAATGCCGTAACCGAAACTGCTGGTCCGAGCAATGCGCATATCCATACAAGGTGATAGCCCAAATGCTCAAAGGTGCAACCTTCGCGAACTTCCTCTTGCAGTGGCCACGGAGCACCGGTACGACTGACAACACCGTCAAATCCCATGAGATGGATTGGGCTGTCGTCCAGCTCCGCATAGACCAACAGCGGTTTACCGATCAGGCCCTCGGACACCGAGGTCAAGACTGTTCGCGAAGTGTCACTATATATATTCGATGGGGCGCCATATAGGCGTACACCTCGTTCGCTCGCTATCCGAAAAAGTTCCCGCGATTGGTCTAAGTCCTTAGTCAGCGGTTTCTCACTGTACACATGTTTGCCAGCGTTCAACGCCTTGCGCGAGACCTCAAAGTGGGATCCGATATTGGTTAAATTGACAACGGTCTCCACTTCTTCGTCTGTAAGCACCTCTGAGTAACTTGTGTATGCGCGGAACCCGTAGTATTCGGACACCCTTTTCGTACGTTCGACCACTCTGTCATAGACGCCCATTATTTCCAGTTCAGGATGAGCGCGGAGAGTCCTCATGTAAATATCGAACACATAACCGCACCCAATGATCGCAATCTTCATTCCAAGCTCGCCCTTCATTGGCGGTGTCAATCAACGATGTCTAGAGATCTAAGATAAAACTTCTACTTCCCAGGTGAGCCGGGTGCGCTCCGCATCACCTAGCGGCTCCAAAACGATCTCGCTCCCGGCGCGGGTTTCCAAATAGTGGCTGGACCACTCACCAGCGGCCACGGTCGCAACATGTCCTTCCAGGACAGTTAAACGTACATTTGCCCCACCGTCCATGAGCAAAACGCTTTTATTGTCGCAATCGTCAATTACCCAAGCGTCCGAGACGATTAGCCTAACGGCCGCGCCGGAGGCCCGACCGAACCAATTGTCAACCACGTGAACAAGATTGGATGATACGGTCAGCGTGCGATCCACTGAACTACCGTCTTTCAGCTTTAGCTGCCCTCGCACGCTTCCCCCGTCCTCGAATGGGTCGGATTCCACCAACTCTGCTTCGCTCATTTTGCCCACCCGAAAACAACCTGTGTACTCGACTGGCTCGATCAGCTTCCAATTCGGACCATTGTGGCTGGAGGCCGAGCGTTCGAATGCCCGCCTTGGTCCCGTCGAATACTGAAATGTGCCGGGATCGACAATGAATCGCTTATTCCAGACATCTATCTCAACCGCCAAGAAGTCGGCGTGACCGTGGCCGGGGCACCATCTCGGACCAATGGGCCCACTATCCATAAGAACGAAAACCGCATCTGACTGCAGGCGCGCGTAACCCGCTTTGGACAGCAGTTCTAACGGGGCAAAATCGCGGTCGCCCGAAATGTCGCGCGCCCGTGGGATCTCACCGATCCAGCTATCATTGAATAGTGCGATATCCCCGTCTGGATGCGTCATCATATGCCAGGCACGGACCGCTTCTGAGTGCAGTTTCTGTGCGACCTCGCGGGTTTCCGGCGACAGACATGCCGCCTTAGAAAAAACCCCCAGCGACATAACTGCCAAACCTTGATACATGGCGGAACGCTCTGCAGTGAGTCCGTCTGCAAGAATGCATGCCTTCATAACCCTACGAACTTCGCGGTCCAGGCGGGTGCAGATGCTGCGGTCCGGGCGACCTACGAAGCTAAAGTACATGCACAGCGCCGCCAAATTTCGCTCGACGTGATTATTTCTAAGGTCGTGCTCGATGTTGCCCAACAGGAATGCCACATTCCAACGCAGAAAGGATTCAATTTCGTCATGAAAAGGTTCCGCCAGTTCGCGCTCATGCGAGGCGAGGGCGTAGCCGCTCAAGACTGCCAGTATGCGATGTGAAACGCTGTACGGGAACCAGTAAGACGAAAAGCACCCGGGCACGTCGAAACGCGCCTTTATACGGTGTGAAGCTATCAATCTCCGAACTGCGCTCAGATGTTTGTCTGTTCCGACCACGAGCATGGGACAAAGAAATCCCATGTGGGCGAGCTTCTGTCGCCACAGATGAAAGTCGGTTTCTTCGTCCAATTCGTGATGCCAATTGATGTCCTCCACACGGCCAAATTCGACCTGTCGGTTGAGGAGGGCAACTTTTCCGTCGGCCACGTCGTCGATGGAGTCGATGTATTCTCCGATATAGAACTCTGAGACTGAACGCGCCATATCGAGCGACGATAGGTCACAGTTGCCGGGTCGAAAATTCAGTAGTGGAACCGACGACTCGATCCATTCCACGTGTTTGGCATACAACCTTGGACTACGCCGAGCCACGAGGTCCCGCGCTATCCGCTTTACCCGATAGAGCGCCATTCTTGGTGTCACGCGGGACGCAGCACGAAGCGTCGCAGCGCTAGCCACTGACCGCCGCCCCGTCGGACGATCCCTGAACTGGGGATATACCCGCCCGAGCGGCGTCGATGGACGCGGTCAAAGTTTCGATCTTGGTCGCACCGACCAACGGAATCGTAATATGCGGATGCTGAACCATCTCGATAATCCTCGCCCGGGCGAAACTTTGTGAATCCCGCCGGTCGACAAGTCCCTTGGCACCGCCAAGAATCTCGCGAGCAACTATGAGGACGCCTGCCTTTGCCGCCTCTTCTACAACTTCGCGATATTCCGTTGCTCCCGGCTGAATGGGAAGTTGGAGCACACGCACTCGCGCATCTGCAATGCAGGCCATTGCAGTTTCACTGTCGTCGGCAGACACGCCTAGCATTCCGATCTTTCCTGCTTGTCGTGCAAGATCCAGAGCCGAAACGGCGTCGCCGGAAGCGATGACTTCGAGAGGAGGGCTGTGAAGGAAAAAGACCTCGATGCGCTCTCTTCTGAGCCGGCTAAGACTGCCGTCCAAGCTTCTGACCAGAAATCGAGCATCCCAACGCGTAGGCATTTGCTTCGCCCGAGCGCCCGCAACTCTCGCCTTTGCATTCGCAGACCGTCGGGTCGATGCGCGGATCGCGCCCTTAAGCGGAACCATCAACTGCCTGTGCCAGGCAAGGTACTTCCCAGCCTTCGACATCACCGTCGCGTCTTCACGTCCACGCAGCGCCTCTGCAAGAAGACGTTCACTATCACCCTGGCCATAGATGCTGGCGGTGTCGAAGACGCGCACACCTTCATCCCACGCCCTTAAGAGAAGCGCGCGTGCCTCGGTGGACGACGCCCCCCCTACAGATCCCAAACGACTACAGCCGAGTCCCAGTGGTAGGGCACCCGAGGGCAGCAGACTGGACATGAATTCCCCCAAACCCGATATCGCAGCGCAACAGACACGGCCCGCATTTAGTATCGGCAACCCCCCGATCGAACTCGAACCACGATAGAGGACTAGTGACCGCTTTGCACGTCACAAGCGGGATTGTAGGTTTCCGCGAGGACACGGTTCACTGCGAGGACTTGCTGTAACCACCGACCGGTCGATGGTTGCTGCCGCGCAGTTCAATCGGTCTCAAGACGGAGGATAGGAGGGTGGTTGCATCGACGGCATGCGCAAGATTCGCCAGGTTCGACCTTTCGTTGCAGCCGGGTGACCCTAGCTCAGTACTCCACGCCTATCCTTTGACCGCTAGGCTCTTGATCCATGCGACGCAACCCGATGACAAGATTAGCGGTGTTGGCAACTGCCGTCGCAGCGACGTTTCTGACTGCTGCACCGCCCCTAGCGTTCGGCGATCGCCCCAGCTACCTAGTCGACTCGAAACCGATGGACCTTTACGCCGCACCGACGTCTTACGCATTCAGCAACCCGGTGGAAAATGTCTATCGTTTTGAAGTACGTAAGGACGATTTTGGATGGCCGGGCGATTCCAAGAACGGCAAGCGCCGTTCTGAATTGGTGTCTCGCGGCGACCAGTATCGAGCAGGAGAGACGTTATGGACAGCCTTCTCATTTGTAGTCGGCCCCGCTCACAGCCCATTCGATGGAGGCAGTGAGCAAAATTTTATTCATCAGTGGCATTCTGTCGATATCGATGAAAATCGGGCACCCGTTATGCGGGTGGAGCTAAACCACGGCAATCTAGAGATTCGTACTCAGTCCGATGGCTCCGACAAAAGCATCGTCCGCTACCGAGCCGTCCGCCCGAAGGATGGAGTCGTACACAACCTCGTCATCTCGGGTCTGCTCGGCCAACGGGGTCACATTGCGGCCTGGCTCGACGGGGCGGAAATCGTGAACACCGATGCGCCAATCGGATACTACAACGACGACGATGGCGAACGGGCTCTTGCCTACCCGCAATGGGGGATCTACCAGAGCAACGTAAAAGCGCCAGCTGTGATTTACGACGCTAATTTGACTTGGGGCACGGCCGAGCTATCGGACTTGATCACCGCGCCTACCCCTGTCCCCACGCCCCCCGGCGGGTGGGTTTGATCCATGAGACCCCCGACGCTTACTAGACGGCACTTTGCCATATACGACAACCTTTCCTGATCTGCGCAGACTGCGTCAGACTGCGAATTCGTAGATGGAACGTGCGATGTCCTGCCGATCAGAGAAGCGAGCGAGAACGCCTGAAAGAGTGCTCCCACTCATGGGCAAGTGCCTTTTCACATGGCATTCCTTAACTTGCCCGGGCTATGGGAGTGCTGATCGTAGACAAATTCGCGCTTGTGCGCTATTCGACGACTATGGCGGTGGCGGTCTCCTACACATCCCCACCACGCTGCATTACTGATGCCGCTTAACTCCTGCCTTACAGGCCGGCGCGCCGTTCGTAGGTCTACCGGGTGGCGGGCGGCTTCCATGTGGTGACGGTCCGACCTCGACGGGCGCGTACCACACCCACCCCGGATAGGATGATGGACGTCAGGATGTGAACTGCAGCTGACAGCGGCCCCAAACTCAGAAAACTGGCGGCCAGAACGGCAACAGCAGTCGCAGCGACTAGGATTGCTGCGGCGAGCGCGCCCATTGTCAGCCATAATGCAATCACCGCGCACGCGTAACCGCATATGATGAAAAAGGCTCCGTGCCACTTAATGATTCGGTGGGACCACCATCTCCAGCGATCCGCATACGACAACTCCGACAGGGCCGGACGTATCGCGACAATATGTGTATGAAACACCCGTGTGGCAATCCTTAGGCGTCGAGCGTAATCGTCAACGGCCGACGCCACCAGCCGCTCATGGGCCACCACTAGATCATTTTTAATTAGTCGATAGTGGTTGAAAACCACCGCCATCGACACCGTCATGTCGTCAAGAACCGTATCGGGAAACTCGGGGTAAAGCGCCTTGCGGATTGAGAATATCGAGCCGTCAGCCCCCATGACATTTCCGGATCGGGACTCAAGAGATTTGATCCGTTCTTCGAGCCGCCAATACAAACCACCTGCGTGGGAGGCTGCCGTACCCTCGTCGTCGATGTAAAGTAACTGACCGCAGACGCCACCCACAGATGGGTCCGAATAAGAGCGTCGAAGTTCGTGTAAGGCGCCGATAGAAAGCTCGACATTTGCGTCGGTGAAAACTAGAAATTCACGCGTGGTTACCGAAGCAAGCAGTTTCATCCCGTGCGCTTTACCGCTCCGGCCTGCGCCTCGAACCACCCGAATACCAAGCCCCGATGATTCGAGCATATCTGCCGTGCCATCGGATGAACCGTCGTCATAGGCAAGTATCTCTAAGCGTGGGTACTCGGCCAGTAGGGCCCGCATATTGGCTATCTTGCCGGGCATTGCCTTAGCCTCATTAAAGGCACAGAACAAAAGGGCGAACTCGCGACCACCGTCAGAGGAACAATTTGACGTAGCTAGAGGACGAAGCGGAAGCACGCGAAGTACACATGGATACAAAATATACGGATATATTGTTGCCGCTGCACACACGACCACAACGACCCACAGGATCTCTGCGAAACTCGATTGCGGCATTGTCAGTCCTTTCGGCTGCATGACGAACATGCACAGGCGGCGGTTGCTTCCGGCGGGCGAACGTAAATGCGTGTCGACGCGCGGCGTCAGTATGACGTCATCTAGACCTTGCGGCAAATGAATCGCCTACCAGGTTCGGCGCTGCCTCCGATCGGATAACCGCAGAGGACGCCGGGTAAGTAACGGCGACGATGGAACCAAGTGTTAGGAGTCAGAACGACGTTAGAAACACTAAATGGTCTCAGAGTTCTGAACGCATCTTTAGATTCTCAAGGCTTGTCGACATGTCTTGTCGCGGCAATAAGTGCTGAAGCGCGACGGCGAAAATTGTCACTCAGCGAACCATGACATTCATGTGGCGCTTGCCTGGCGCGGCTGCCTGTACTGCCCAGGCAGGTGAGTTGAGAAGGTGTGACGACATGCTGTAGCGATCGTTGATTGGCGAGGGTCTCCCGTCGCGGAGTGGCGCCGCTAACAACTCACTGCCATGAGCAGGAGACCTTCGTAGTCCACGCTTAGGCCACTTGACCCCGCACGGGCGATGGTTGCTCGACCGTCCCATCGTCGATGAGGGCTGGCCCATCGTGCGGGCCGCCGTGCACTTCCACGGGTCCTGGCCCACGGGCAAACGCTGGGCGACCCGCTACGAGGAGATGGGCGAGACCGGCATGGCCGATCGGTCCAGCCGGCCGCACCGTAGCCCCAACCGCACCTGTCACAGGGTGCTGCGCCGCATCGTGGACCTGCGGGGGCGCCACCGGCTCTCATCCTTAGCGATCGCCTCCCGGTTGTCGATGCCCGTGTAGACCGTGCACGCAGTGTTGGTGCGGTGCCGGTTGAATCCACTGTCCCATATCGACATCCGTACCGGTGACGCGATCCGACGCTACGAGCATGACCATCCCGGATCGTTGTTTCACATCGACGTCAAGAGGCTCGGCAAGATCGCCATCGGTGGAGGATGGCGATTCGTCGGCCGCGTAGAGGGCAGGAAAACAAGTGCAGCCACTCCAGGAGCCGCCCGCAACCACCACAACAATGCGTTGATCGGCACGCGTTCGTCCACACCGTCATCGATCACCACTCCCCGGTGGCCTACGCCGAGATCCACAACGACGAAACCGCTGCCACCGCCATCGGGGTCCTACGTCGCGAGGTGGGGATGGATCGCGATGCGCGGGCTCACCGTCGAACGGTCCTGTCCGACGGCGGCAGCGCCTAGCGATCCCACGCCCGGCGTGAAGCCTGCGCTGAACCGCACAGTCGACGCAAGCGGACGCAGCCCGACGGACCCCAGACCAACGGCAGATCGAACGGTTCTACTGAGGCAACAGAACTACTGGGTTCGGTGCGGTGTACGCCAAGCCATCAGGCGGACAGGGTTTAGCGCCCTCGGCCGATGCGACCTGCCACGGAGGCGCTGCCTCGGGTCTACGCAGGTCGACCGGAACCCAGGCTAAGACGATCTTTGCCGGCCGTATGACCGTGCGGTCCTCGATCCACCTCACACGCCGTCTTGGCCCGACGCCAAACGCACTCGAGGAACGTCCGGCACACGTTCACTGGTCAACTCGGTTCTACGGTAGCCACGTCCGATCTCACTCAACCGTCAAGCACATACCCGCACCACGCGCGAATCCCGGAGGGCATGTCTGGTTTTGGCCTACCTGACGGCGAACCTGGGGCACTCGCCGCGAGCGCATCGTGCGTGGAACGCGTCGGCGACTGGGACTTCACAATCGACCTCCGCGGAACACCGCTGAGCACGTGGAGCTGACTGGTGCCTCGCAGTCAACCCGCAGGGGAACGGCCTCGTGAGCTCAGGTCGTTTGCCTCTCGCAAGCCGCTGTGACCAGACCATTTGCTGGGCATAGGTTGTTCCTCCGCCTTGCTGAGCCCACCGGTCGATGATAGCGTCGCAGCTAGGGAAGCCGACCTGGACTTGCGCTAGTGGTCTGCCACGCAAGTCGAGTGCCGGGGGGGATATTGGGGTCGATTTTCGATTGGTGAATGTCGTCCCCAATGTAGGAACTCTATGGGGGAGATATATGCGGCAGCGTGCTGTTTTGACGGGCGGCGCTGGCTTTGTCGGATCACATCTTGCTGAGCGTCTGATCGCTCATGACATCGATGTGGTATGCCTCGACAATCTGGTGACCGGGTCGGCCGATAATATTGCACATCTTCAGGGGCACAACGGATTTCGCTTTTTGAAGGTCGACGTGAGCGACTATGTATCAGTCCCTGGACAAGTCGACTACGTGCTTCACTTTGCGTCGCCAGCATCGCCGATAGATTACGCGGAACTGCCAATACAGACGCTGAAAGCAGGCTCACTAGGTACACTTCACGCCCTGGGTTTGGCGAAAGAAAAAGGCGCTCGTTTTCTCTTGGCGTCCACCTCGGAGACTTATGGCGATCCGCTTGTACACCCGCAGCCCGAGACCTACTGGGGCAACGTAAATCCGGTTGGTCCAAGGTCGTGTTACGACGAGGCAAAGCGTTTCGCCGAAGCTCTTACCGTCTCGTACCGTAAGAAGCACGGCGTCAACGCCGCAATACTGCGAATCTTCAACACCTATGGCCCCCGCATGCGTCCCAACGATGGGCGTGCAATCCCGAACTTCATAACACAAGCTCTTGCAGGCGCCCCTATGACAGTCCAGGGCGATGGGACCCAGACTAGATCAGTTTGCCACGTAGATGACCTGGTGGACGGTGCGCTTCGACTACTGTTTTCAGACCTCGCTGGACCCGTGAATATCGGCAACCCTCATGAGATGTCCATTCTTGAGCTGGCCGAGTTGGTCAAAGAACTGACTGGATCAGACTCCAAGATCGAGTTTATACAACGCGCTGAGGACGATCCTTCGCAGCGTCAACCGGATATCACCCTCGCACGCACCGAGTTAAATTGGGAACCAAGAGTCGACGCGCGCGCCGGCCTGCTCGAAACAATAGAGTGGTTCCGACTCGGTGGTAACACGGCTTCAGAGAACACGCTTCGTCCTCGCGCCCAAGGGATCCAATCTGAGTCCGCTACTCCACGCCACAAGGTGGCCGTCATTGGGACCGGATACGTAGGCGCTGTTACGGCCACCTGCCTCGCCTTCCTCGGTCACACTGTCTGCGGGTTGGATAGCGACTCAAGCCGGGCTGGGCAGCTCAACAACGGGCAGGCGCCGTTTGTCGAGCCCGGATTACCTCAGATTCTGCAGGCGACCCTTTCCTCAGGGCGCCTAAAGTTTACTGATGAAGCGGCCGTGGCACTGACAGACGCCGATTACGTTTTCCTCTGCGTGGGTACGCCACCAGGCCCCGACGGATCCCCGGACCTTACCCAGTTGGAGAGTGCGATCCAATCACTGGCTCCGTATCTCCGTGCGGGTGTTGTCATCGTAAACAAATCGACAGTGCCGGTTGGATCGGGTAACTGGACTCGAACGATTCTGGAAGATGCCCTAGATGGCAACCGCGAGTTGTCGTTCCGGGTCGTCTCTAACCCAGAGTTTCTTCGAGAAGGCTGCGCCATCGATGATTTCCTTTATCCAGATCGAATTGTTTTGGGTGGCGCGACGAGTGATGTTAACCGCGTCGCCGAGCTGTATCAGCCCGTCTTGGACCAGACTTTTGAAGGGGGGCGCACGGACGTCCGCCCCGCCTTGATCACGACAGAGTTGGCATCTGCTGAGATGATCAAGTACGCAGCGAATGCCTTTCTGGCGACAAAAATCAGCTTCGCCAATGAGATGGCTCAGATGTGTGAGCTCTTCGGCGCCGACGTGCGACAGGTTTTGCCTGCAATTGGCGCAGATCATCGTGTCGGCAACGCGTTCCTAAGCCCGGGCGTCGGGTGGGGCGGTTCCTGTTTTGGCAAAGACGTGTCAGCGCTGATTTCGTCAAGCCAGGAGTACGGCTATACGCCATCAATGCTGCAAGCGACTGTACAAATTAATAAGACACAGAGATCTAGCGCCGTGCGGAAGCTCCAGCGTGAACTGCACATTTTGAAGGGCCGTCGCATAGCTCTTCTAGGGCTTACCTTCAAGCCCGGAACTGATGATCTTCGCGACGCGCCCGCGCTTGATATAGCGCGTCGATTGATCGCTGCTGGCGCGGTGATATCCGCATACGATCCGGTCGTCAAGGTCTTGCCCGAAGAATACAGAGCGATCCGCCTGACCGGCGACGTGTACGAGGCGGCTGACCGTGCGGATGCAGTAGTCCTCACAACGGAGTGGCCGGAGTTCAAACTGATCGATGCCCCCGGCCTGCGTCGGGCAATGCGCGGAGACCTAGTCATTGATGGCCGAAACTGTCTGCCACAAGCCCTATTTGCCGCAGCTGGCCTTCGACTGGTCGGTTTCGGCTGGTGAGCGGAAACGCCCCCAAATCTCAGGAGTGGTAATGACGATCGACATGCCGCCCACGCGGCCTGCAGCACCCTTTCTGGCCCAGCAACCGACGCCGAGAACCGGCCTGCCCAACAACGATACTGCTCAGGCCCAGAAACAAGGCCTCCAGCATCGGTTCTTTTTACAGCTGGCGGACATTGTTACGTTGACAGCTTCCGCATATTTGGGTGCGGTGATATTGAGTCAAGTCAGCGCGGATCGCGCTGGAGCGCTGAGCTATTCCGATGTTGCTCTTGCAACTGTCGCGATGGCTCTCGCATTTCATGTGCATGGGCTGTACCGCAGACCTGCATCTCGACTTAGGCCTAGCGACTGGTGGCGTCCAGCTGTGATCGCCCGTTGTCTGCCTACTGCAGCCCTACTGGCCCTGGCGGCAGACGCATTCATGACTGGCGATAGACGCATGATGACGTTGACAGCTGCGGTGGCGATGACACTCCCTGCCGTGGTGTTGGTGCCGTTTGGTCGCCGCCTTGTCGTCAAGCTGTTCGATCCCACCGTCACGCGGATTCTGGTCGTCGGGACGGGGCCTGTCTCAGATCGGCTGACCTCGAGGCTCCGGAGATGTCCCGATACGCTTGTAGTTGGGCACGTGGACGACAACGCGTTGCCAAATACTGACTTACTTGGTGAACTAGCTGATCTGCCCGCGGTGTGCGCTGCGCACCACATCGATCGCGTAATCATCGGCTTCCCTAACACCAGCGACGCTATTGTGCTAGAGGCGTTACGAAGGCTGCAAGGCCAAGTCCCGGTATCCGAGATCCCTCGCTATTTCGAACTGCATAACTGGCGTAGCGAAGCTGAAGAGCTTCACGGCCTCACTCTCATGCACCTGCCGACGGCGTCGCTCGGCGTTAGTGCCCGGGTCTTGAAGAGGTTCATAGATGCGTCGCTAGCAACCTGCGCGCTGTTGTTTGCTAGCCCCGTCTTACTCGTTATCGCGATCGCGATAAAGCTGGACAGCCCTGGTCCGGTCTTTTTCCGCCAGGAGCGAATTGGGCGCGGCGGCAATCCATTTCAAATCTTCAAGTTTCGGTCGATGACCGCCGATGCCTGGGATCGGCGCAACGCGGTTACCCAGATGAACGAGGTGGATGGACCGCTTTTCAAAATGGAGAACGATCCGAGAGTGACCCGAGTGGGCGCCTTCATAAGGCGAACAAGTCTCGATGAGCTGCCCCAGCTAATCAATGTGGTTCGCGGCGAGATGTCGTTGGTAGGGCCGCGACCTTTGCCCACCGAGGAATCGGACAAGATTGACGGTGCCGCGCTTTCACGCCTTGACGTGAAGCCAGGTATCACTGGGCTTTGGCAGGTCTGCGGGCGCAGTGACTTGACTTACGCCGATCTTCAGCACCTTGACTCAGTTTACGTACGGTCATGGTCATTGATGTGGGATATCCGTATTATCTTTCAGACGCCAAAAGTGGTACTAGCGCGAAGAGGTGCTTACTAGCGACTGTCCCTGACGCGTCTGATTGGCATCTGGACCCTGATCGTCGATGCCAAATGGGAGATTTGTGCATCTGCTATACGTCTGCACCGGGAACATTTGCCGATCACCGACGGCAGAGCGATTGTCTCAAGCCCACTGCGCCACCACTGGGAACTTTCGACTTGATGCGTCGAGCGCTGGAACCCGAGCGGTTATCGGCAGCCCGATGCAGGCAGAGGCCGAATCCGTACTAGCACGCTTGGGCGGCAATTCCTCAAACTTCACCGCCCGGCAACTCACGGCGAGAGTCGCTTCGGGTGCCGACCTTATTCTGGCCATGACCCGAGCCCATCGCGATGCGGTACTGGAATTAGCCCCGCAGAAGCTGCACCGCACCTTCACCCTTGCAGAAGCGTCCCGCCTCATCTCCGACCACGGCGTGCGCACCGTCGCCGACCTCGCCGCGAGAAGGTCTTCACTGACCGCGGACGAAAGCCTCGACATCCTCGACCCCATCGGTCAATCCCCAAAAGTCTTTGCTGAGATCGGATCGCAGATCGCTCACCTGCTACCCCCCATTCTCGAGGTTTGCCAGAACGAATGAACGGCATCGTCGATTCCCTGACCAGCACCTTTGAAGGGGATTGGGGCCGGGGGGTCTCCTGAGAACCCCAGGGTTATCCCCGATACACGATGCGTTGCCGTGGGCTACTGTTCAACCATCGGCCAGGGGGAGCTTGCGCCGATGACGTTCGGGGGAAGTCATGCTCAACAATCTGCTGGCACTACCGGGTAACGCGTGGGATGCCTGGATGCACCACGGCCACTACGCGCAGCCGACGCCCGTCAGCATCGACGGTGCCTGCGCCACCTGCGACTATCCGTTCGGGAATCTGTCGCACGTCTGCCTCGGCAGCGGCGAGCAAATCGCCAGCTGAGCTCAGTTCACCGGCACGTGCAAGATCGGCCGCGGATCCTTCGCGCCCGGACCGTCGAAGTGCCACCACTCCCCCGAATACACGGTCAAACCGCCGGCCTCCATCGCCGTGCGTAGCAGCGCCCGATTGGCCTGCTGCTCCGCGGTGAGCCCGTCCTTGGCGAAGGCCAGGCTCTTCGGCGTGAAGTCGTCGAACCCGGTGCCCATGTCGAGCAGCCACCCGTAGTGCCCGTCGGCGACGGTCACGTCGACCGACCGTCCCGCCTCGTGGCTGCGCGCAAAATCGCTCGGCCGCGCCACCCAATTGGGGTTCGGCACCTCCTGGAACATCCGCACCTGCACGTCATGCGGACGGTAGCAGTCCCAGAACACCAACCGCATGCCTTGTGCCCGAAGCTGATTCGCCGCCCTCGCCAAGCCGTCGGCCATCGACTCGTGCACCAGACACCGCGCGTCCGGCGGGTAGAGCGCCACTCCCGTGAAGTTGTCTGCCGTCGCGTATCGCAGGTCGACGGTCGCGTCAGGGACCACCGTGCGCACGTCGACCAAGCCCGCCGCCTGCGCCTTCGCCGACACCGGCGGCGGGTCGGCCCCGGCCGGCGTCACGTTGATCATGGCGGCGCACATTGCGCCGACTCCGGCTGGGATCCATCTTCTGGGCACGGACACCCCATGAGTCTGCCGTGCCGGCCCAACCGCACGCAGGGATACTGGGCGGGACACCGCGTCACTGCACGTGCGGCATGACGCCATCCGAGGAGGGAAGCCTGATCACCGCACGTCGCGTCG
>Ga0209051_1001109_pt1 | contig 24656 bp, 16 predicted proteins | sample AraplaCvi_mMS_r2_2_FD_184286 | JGI IMG/M metagenome (GOLD analysis project Ga0209051, IMG submission 184286) | Arabidopsis root microbial communities from North Carolina, USA - plate scrape MF_Cvi_mMS_r2 (SPAdes) (version 2) | ecosystem: Host-associated > Plants > Roots > Endosphere | place...
CGACGGCGGCCTCGTCGTGGTTGCCGCAGACGGCGACGGCGCCGGCCTCGACCATCTCGCGCACCTGGTCGACGACCCACGCGGGGTCGGCGCCGTAGCCGACGAAGTCGCCGAGGAAGGCCCAGTCGGTGGCGCCCTGGGCGCGCGCGTGGGCGAACACGGCCTCGACCGCCTCGCGGTTGGCGTGCAGGTCGGTCACCAGGGCGATCTTCGTCATCGGGGCTTCATGCTGTCGGCCGCATGTTGCCAGCAGTCGGCGACGGTTCGCGTACGGGATTACGCAAGCTGGGCGTCAGCTGGGTCTTCGGGCAATTACCGGTCCGCGCCTGGGGCTTCCGGGGATCGCCCGGGCCAGAATGCCGGTTTCGCGCCCGGCCGATCACGCGTCTGTCACGACCGGAGCGCACACTGCGCCGCTTCGCGTCGCGCGCCCCGTGCGCGGCGGGGCAGGCGCCTTCCGCCTGTCCACGCCTGTCCCGGAGCCTTGCCCATGTCGCCCATCCTGCGCCTCGTCCCTGCCGCGATCCTGACGCTCTCGGGCGCGCTCGCCGCCGCCGCGCCGGCGCCCCGCCTGGCCGGCACGGTGACGGGCGCGGCCGGGGGCGTGGTGACGAACGCGCGGGTCTGCCTCGACCGCAACCGCAACGCCCGCTGCGACGCGGGCGAGCCGTCGACCTTCAGCCGCGACGACGGCTCCTATGCGCTGCGCGGCGCGAGCCCGCTCGCGGCCGAGCTGAGCCTGGACTCGACCGAGATCGACCCCGCGACCGGGCAGCACCTGCGCCCGCGCCGCCTGTACGCGCTGCGCGCGCCGGCGGGCTGGCACGCGATCTCGCCGGTCTCGACGGAGGTGCAGGCGATGGCGGACGCCGGCGGCACGCCGGCCGCGGCCTGGCAGGCGCTCGGGGCCCGGCTGGGCGTGACGCCGGCCCGGCCGGAGGGCGATCCGGCCGACGCGTCCGACCCCGCGCTGCAGCGCGCGCTGGCCGACGAGTCGGCGCGGCTGGCCGGGCGACTGGCGGACGCGCTGGAGGCGGCGGGCGCGCGCGGCGACCGCGCGGCGGCGCTGCGCGACCGTCTCGCGCTCGACGACATCCGCACGGTGGTGGTGATCTACGCCGAGAACCGCAGCTTCGACAACCTCTTCGGCGGCTTCCCGGGCGCGCGGGCGAGCCTGCAGGGCGCGCCGCAGAAGGATCGCGACGGCACGCCGCTGGCGAAGCTGCCGGCGGTCTGGAAGGGCCTGACGGAGACGGGCCAGGCGCCGGCGGTGACGGAGGCGCAGACGGCCAACGTGCTGCCCAACGGCACCTTCCAGGTCGACGCGGCCCGGCCGGCGTGGGGCGGCCCGGCGCTCGGCAACGAGACGGTGACGCGCGACCTGGTGCACCGCTTCTTCGAGAACCAGATGCAGATCGGCGACGGCTCGAACGACCGCTTCGCGGCCTGGGGCGACTCGGGCGGCCTGGTGATGGGCACCTTCGACGGCGGCCGCACGGCGCTGTGGAAGCTGGCACGCCAGTACACCCTGGCGGACGCCTTCTTCCAGGGCGCCTTCGGCGGCTCGTTCCTGAACCACCAGTACCTCATCTGCGCCTGCGCGCCCGACTACCCCGGCGCGGACACGTCGCCGGCCCGGCCGAGCATCGCGGCGCTGGAGCTCGACGCGAAGGGCGACTACCTGCCGCGCCTCGCGCAGGCGCCCAACTCGCCGCCCTCGGCGCTCGCCGGGCCGCCGGTGTGGGTGAAGAACGGCAACCTCGTGCCCAAGGACTATTTCGGCGCGGGCGACGGCTTCCGCGCGGTGAACACGATGCAGCCGGCCTACCAGCCGAGCTTCGTGCCCCCGGCCAAGGACGAGGCGGCGGGCCGGTATGCGGATCCGGCGGCGGCGACGACGCTGCCCGCGCAGACCCAGACCACGATCGGCGACCTGCTGTCGGCGCGCGGCGTGTCGTGGGCCTGGTACTCGGGCGGCTGGAACGCGGCGCTGGCCGACCGCACGACGGTCTACGACGCCCGGCGCGGCAGCTTCCAGTCGCACCACCAGCCCTTCAACTACTACGCCTCGTTCGATCCCGCGGCCAACGCGAAGGCGCGCGCCGCGCACCTGAAGGACGAGGAGGACCTCGTCGCCGACGCCGCGGCGGGTACGCTGCCGGCGGTCGCCTTCTACAAGCCGATCGGCACCTACAACGAGCACCCCAGCACGACCAGCATCGCGCTGTCCGACGCGCACCTGGGCGAGCTGGTCGCGCGGCTGCAGAAGAGCCCGCAGTGGCCGCACATGCTGGTGGTGCTCACCTACGACGAGTTCGGCGGCCAGTGGGACGAGGCGGCCCCGCCCCGGGGCGACCTGCTCGGGCCGGGCACGCGCATCCCGGCGATCGTGGTGTCGCCGTACGCGCGCCGCGGCTTCGTCGACCACACGCCCTACGACACCGGCTCGGTGCTGCGCTTCGTGACGCACCGCTTCGCGCTGCCCGAGCTCGCGGGCCTGCAGGCCCGCGACGACGCGCTGGTGGCCAACGGCGGGCGCCCCATGGGCGACCTGTCCAACGCGCTGAGCTTCGCGCCGGCCGCCCGACAACCCTCCGAGAAGAAATAGGTCTCCCCCGATGCTTGCGCGCCCCTTCCGCCTCCGCTCTGCCGTCCGCACCGCCTGCGGTCTCGCCGCCGCCATCGCCGCCGTGTCCTCGCTGGCGGGCGCGGCGCCCGCCGCCAAGGCCCCGGCGCCGCGGCTGTGGGGCGCGCGGCCGTCGGTGACGGAGCTGGAGGCGCTGGGCCGGCTGATCTTCGACGACGCGAGCCTGTCGGCGAGCGGGCGCCTCTCGTGCGCGAGCTGCCACGACCACGCCGCGGGCCTGGGCCCTGGTCCGCATACACCGAGCCCGTTCACCGACGGCGACCCGGCGCACGCCGGCACGCGCGCCATCCCCGCGCTGCGCTACGCCCAGTACACGCCGCGCTTCACCGAGCACATGGTGGAGCAGGAGGAGGAGGGCCCGGGCGAGGACGAGGGCCCGACCGGCGGCCTGATGTGGGACGGCCGCGCCGAGACCGCGCGCGAGCAGGCGCTGATGCCGCTCTTCGCCGAGAACGAGATGGCCAACACCGACGTGGCGAGCCTCGCGCGCAAGGTCGCGTCGGCGCGCTGGGCGGCACGCTTTCGCCAGGCGGTGAGCGCGCCGGGCCGCAACGTCTTCGACGATCCGAAGCTGACGGTGGACTGGCTGGGGTATGCGCTGGAGGTCTACGAACAGGGCCGCGAGTTCCGCCCCTTCGACAGCCGCTACGACCAGGCGCTGGCCGGCAAGCTCAGCCTGACGCCGCAGGAGGTGCGCGGCCTGCGCGTCTTCATGAACCCGCAGAAGGGGAACTGCGAGGCCTGCCACCCGGCCAGCCGCGCGGTGCCGGGCGCGGCGCCGGTCTTCACCAACAACAGCTTCGTGGCCGCGGCCGCCCCGCGGCGCGCGGGGCTGCCGCCCATCGCGGCGTCGTCGGCCTCGGCGGCCTATCCGCTCGCCTCGACCGCGCGCGGGGCCGAGGTCGACCTGGGCCTGTGCCGCTCGGGCCGCGCCGGGCTCGCCGACGACCCGAAGTACTGCGGCATGTTCCGCACGCCCACGCTGCGCAACGCGGCGGTGCGCACGACCTTCTTCCACAACGGCTCGCTGCACTCGCTGCGCGAGGTGCTCGAGTTCTACAACACGCGCGACATCGACCCGGGCCGCTGGTACTCGAGGAATCCGGACGGCAGCGTGCACCTGTACGACGACGTGCCGCCCGAGTACGTCGCCTCCGTCGACCACGAGGTGCCGTTCGACCCGCTGCCGGGCAACAAGCCGCGGCTGGAGGAGAAGGACATCGACGACCTGATGGCCTTCCTCGAGACCTTGACGGACGCGGACCTGGTGCCGAAGAAGAAGTGACGCGGCGCGCGCTCGAGCGTCGGGCGCCTCCGCTTCAGGGCCGGGGCTGGCCGCCCGGGCAGGTCGGCCGATACGTCTCCTGCTCGCCCACGTAGCGCCGCCATTCCTCCTGCGCGAGGTCGCGCCGCGCGGCGCTGCAGGCCTGGGCCATCCAGGACGCCAGGTCGACGTCCCACAGCAGCACGCGCCGGGCGGGGCCGTCGGCGGCCAGGCGCCGGCCGTCCGGGCTGAAGCGCAGCCGGTTCACGGCCAGGGGCGTGCGCGCCGTGCCGTCGCCGCTGAGGACGGTGGCGCCGTGGCTGAAGCGCGCCACGACCTGGCGCGAGGGCACGTCCCACAGCAGCACCGCGCCGTCGTCGCCGCCCGAGGCGAGCGTGAGGCCGTCGGGGCTGAAGGCCTCCGCGCGCACGATGTTCGTGTGGCCGGCCAGCGGCACGCCGACCGGCTTGCCGCCGGCGCGATCGAGCAGGACGAGCCGGCCGTCGTAGGCGCCCGCCGCGAGGAGGGCGCCGTCGGGGCTCAGGGCCAGGGCATCGGCGCCCCCGCCGAGCTTCACGCCGCTGCCCGCCTGCGCGCCGGTGCGCGCATCCCAGGTCCGGATCTCGCCGGCGTCGCCCACCGTGAGCAGCTGGTCGCCCTGGGGCGAGAACACGGCGTCGCGGGCGAAGGTCGCGTCGACCTGCAGGGGCGCGGCGGCGGGGCGTCGCTGCGCGAGGTCCCACAGGACGACCTGCGGGGCGCGCGGCACCGCGGCCAGGGTGCGGCCGTCCGGCGAGAGCACCAGGTGGTCGATGGCCGCGGAGGCCACGGCGGTCGGCGGCAGCGGCGCCGGCCCGGGGGCCACGCTCCAGATGGCGAGGCGCCCCTGGGCATCGCCCGTGGCCACCTGGCGGCCTCCGTCCAGCAACGCCATCGCGCCGCCGCCGGTGACCGGGCCGATGCGCGCCCTGGAGAGCGGCCGCGCCGCCGCGTCCCACGCGACCAGCGTGCCCGGACCCGAGAGCGTCTGGAGGTGGCCGGTGGCGGCGTCGAACGCGAAGTCCTGCAGGTCGCCGTCGACGGGCAGGTCCTGGCGCAGCGGCGCCTGGCGCAAGGGGATCACGGCGACGCGTCCGCCCTCGCCCGAGACCAGCAGGGCCTGCCCGTCCGGCGTCCAGCGCAGGTCGTCGAGCGAGCCGATGCCGAGCGGGAACGGCCCCTCGGCCAGCTTGCGGGTGGCCACGTCCCAGACCGCGACGTTGCCGCGGTCGGTGGCCGCGGCCAGGCGCAGGCCGTCGGGGCTGAACGCGACCGCGCTCACGTGCGTGGGTGCGTCGGGCAGCGCGATCGCGGTGCGCTGGAAATCGGTGATCCGGCGCAGGCTGAGCTCCCAGCTGCCGGAGGCCAGCCAGCGGCCGTCCGGGCTGATCGCGAGCGTGCCCGTGTCCTTCAGGAAGTCGGACTGGATCGGCTGGCCGTTCGCGGTGTTCCACAACACCGTGTCGCCGCCCAGGGCGGCGGCGGCGAGCAGGCCGCCGTCCGCGCTGAAGGCGAGGCTGGTGACGCCGCCCATCGCGTCCTGCTCGAAGATGCGGCGCGGCTGCGCTTCGCCCAGGCGCCACAGGCTGATCTGCGCGTGGAGCCCGTCGGGGGCGAGGAGGCCGGAGGCGAACTGGCCGTCCGGCCCGAAGGCCAGGGCCCCCACCGCGGCCGCCTGGGCGGGCACCTGCAGGTCGGCGCGGCGCTGGCGCGTGCGCGGATCCCAGAAGGCGATGCGTCCGTCCGGGCCCGCGACCGCCAGCGTGGCGTCGTCGCGGCTGAGGGCCAGGGCGCCCACCTGCGCGAAGCCGCTGGGCAGGCGCTGCGGCTCGGCGTTCGCGTCGGCGAGGTTCCAGAACGCCAGCTCGCCGTTCTTGCCGCCGCCCACCAGCGTGCGGCCGTCGCGGGTCAGCGCGAGCGTGCTCCAGGTCGTCGCCGTGCCGGCGCGCAGCAGGGAGATCGGCCGCCGCTGCACGGTCAGCGCCTCGAACAGGCTGCGCCGCGCCTCCACCGTCGGCTTCGCGTACACGGCCTCCAGCGCCAGCAGCAGCGGCAGGTCGGGGCTCGTGCCCAGCAGCTCGCGGCTCTGCGCGGCCAGCTGCCGCGACTGCGCCACGCGGCTGCGCTCCTCGGCCCGCCGCTGCTGCACCAGCGCGTAGGCGGCGAGGCCCGCGAAGCCGGCCACCAGCACCGCGCTGACGCCCACGACCCGGCGCAGGCGGGCGTTGCGCTGCTCCAGGTCGCGCTGGCGCAGCTGGTCGAAGCCCACGCCGAGGAGGCCGGCGACGAGCTTGAGCAGCGCGCCCTCGCGGCCGTCCTTGTCGGGGCGCGCGTCCGCGGCCAGCGGCTCCGCGCGCGCCGGCAGGATCGCGCCGTCGCGGCCCACGCGGTGGCGCAGGGCCTCGGGAAAGCATTCCTCGGCCTCGCGGCCCGGCTGTGCGCTGGCATAGGGCTCGCCGCCGACGATGAGCGAGATCACGCGGTCTTCCCGGCCCAGCGACTTGAAGAAGGCGATCTCCTTGTTCACCCAGGGCGACGCCGCCGAGGCGGGCGAGCAGACCACGACCAGGAAGCGCGAATCGCGCAGCGCCGCCTGCAGCAGGTCGCCCAGCTCGGGCGCCGCGGCGAGCTCTTCGCGGTCGCGGAAGACCGGGAACAGCCGCGCCGGCAGCGCGCCCAGGCGGCCCTCGCGGCCCACCAGGGCCTTGGGCACGCGGTAGGACTCGAGCGCCTTGTGCAGCCAGTCCACGGCGGCGCGATCCTGGTGGCTGTAGCTCAGGAAGGCCCAGTAGCGAAGCTCCGGTGTCGGATCGATGGTGTGCTCCCTGTGTCGGCCGGCCATTCTGGGAGCGGCCTGGGCGCTTGCCAAGGGCCGGCGCGATCATGGGACGATCCTGCGCGCTGCGCGCTCCGCTCTGCGCGCTTCGGGGCGGCAGGACGGTCCGCACGGTCGGCCGCGCGGCACCGTCCCAGCGGATCAGGACGCAACCGGTCCCCGCGGCATGGCCGACGGCTCGATCGCCTGTCCCGTCATGTCCCCCTCGACCGCCCGGACGTAGGCCTGGGCGATCACCGCCGCCGGCAGCGCGCCCCCGGGATCGTCCATGCCGTACTGCTTGAGCGTCTCCGTCGCCCACGGCGGGCTGACCGCGTTGACGCGGATGCCGCGCGGGGCCTCGAGGGCCGCGGCGCGGACGAAGCCTTCCAGGCCCGCGTTGACGAGGCTCACGGCGCCGCTGCCGACCATGGGCGTGCGCGCGAGGCTGCCGCTGGTGACGACGACGACGCCGCCCGGGCGCACGTGGCGCAGCGCCTCGCGCACGACGTTGACCTGGCCCATCAGCTTGTTGCGCAGGCTGAAGTCGAAGTCGTCGTCGCCGAGCTGGTCGAGCGGCTTGAAGCGGGCGGCGCCCGACGCGCTGACGACGCCGTCGAGCGGGCCCGCGGCCGCGAACAGGGCACGGATCGACTCGGGCGAGGCGATGTCGACGCCGAGCGGCTGGCTGTGGCGCGTGACGCCGAGCACCTCGTGGCGCGACGCGAGGGCCGCAGCGACGGCGGCGCCGAGCGTGCCGGTCGCGCCGATGAGCAGGAGCTTCATGGGGTACCTCCGGGATGTCGTGAGGGCAGTGATCATCCGGCACGCGCCGGGCATTCACGCGCGAATGGGCTTTGGCCGCGCCGGCAGGCACGGGCGGCCCCCGGCGTGGCGATGCCCTCGCGCGACGACGCGTGCCTCCCTTGGGGGACCGCAGCCTCCTCGGGAAGGGGACTGGCCTTCGGCCTGTCCCCGTGTTCGTCGCGGCCGTCCTGCAGGAACACGGGGACAGGCCGGAGGCCAGTCCCCCTTCGCGGCCGCGCGGCAGGAACACGGGGACAGGCCGGAGGCCAGTCCCCTCCCCGGCTGCCGTTCTCAGCAGCGTGCGGTGCGCAGGCGCGATCGCGCGCGGCGGGCGTAGGCCAGCGCGTCGGAGAGGCGGTCGTAGACGAATTCGCGGAAGTGGTAGCGCCCCGAGCGCGCGAAGACGGCGAGGGCGACCATCTCGTGGCGCTCGGCGTCGGTGGGCGCGCGCGGTGCGGGCAGGGCGGCCGGCGTCGGGGCGACGGCGTCGCCGCGCGCCCGTGCGAGGCGGGCGTAGGCCACGGCATCCTGCAGGCGCTCGTAGCGGAAGCTGGCGAACAGGTAGTGGCGCCCCTCGGGGACGATGCCGAGTTCCGCCATCATGGCCTCCTGCGGCAGGGGCGCCGGCGGCTGCGGCGCCGCGTCGTCGTGCAGGAGGATGTCCCGGCCGCGTCGATGGGTGCGGGTCATGCGGGGTCAGGCCTTCATGTCGGGCCAGGGGCCCAGAGGATTCGCGTGGTCATCATGGTCTCCCGCGGCGCCGGCGGGCGGGATCCGTGCCAGCGCCACGATTTCAGCTTGCGCCGCTGCGCCCGGGCCGTCGGTGCGCCAGGTCGCACAGTCCGCACAGGCCGTGCAAGACGGTCGGAGGACGTCGCGGCGACTGCAGGCCCCACGCGCGCCGCCCGGGGCAGGGGGGGCGGTGGACGGCGCGCGCACCGTCTTCCGCCGCGCCGCGGCGGCCCGGCGCCGGCGAGGCTTCAGCCGATGCGGCCCAGCAGCAGGTACTCCATCAGCGCCTTCTGCACGTGCATGCGGTTCTCGGCCTCGTCCCAGACCACCGACTGCGGGCCGTCGATGACCTCGGCCGTGACCTCCTCGCCGCGGTGGGCGGGCAGGCAGTGCATGAACAGGGCGTCGGGGCGCGCGACCGCCATCATCTTCGCGTCGACGCACCAGCGGGCGAAGTCGGCCATGCGGCGCTCGTTCTCGGCCTCGTAGCCCATGCTGGTCCAGACGTCGGTCGTGACCAGGTCGGCGTCGCGGCAGGCCTCGAGCGGGTCGGCGAAGACCTTGACGCAGTCGGTGCGCTTGACGCCGGCGACCTGGGGGTCGATCTCGTAGCCCGAGGGCGTGCTCACGTGCAGGGTGAAGCCGAGGATGTCGGCCGCCTGCAGCCACGAGTTGGCCATGTTGTTGCCGTCGCCCACCCAGGCCACCGTGCGGCCGGCGACGGCGCCGCGCTGCTCGATGAAGGTGAACAGGTCGGCCAGGATCTGGCAAGGGTGGAACTCGTTGGTCAGGCCGTTGATGACCGGCACGCGCGAGTGCGCGGCGAAGCGCTCGAGCTTGGTCTGCTCGAAGGTGCGGATCATGACGATGTCGACCATGCGGCTGATGACGCGCGCGGAGTCCTCGATGGGCTCGGCGCGGCCCAGCTGGCTGTCGCCGGTCGTGAGGTTCACGACCGAGCCGCCCATCTGGTACATGCCGGCCTCGAAGCTCACGCGGGTGCGCGTGGAGGCCTTCTCGAAGATCATCGCCAGCGTGCGGTCGACCAGCGGCTGGTACTTCTCGTAGTTCTTGAAGCGCTTCTTGATCTCGCGCGTGCGCTCGAACAGGTAGGCGTATTCCTCGGCCCGCAGGTCCTTGAACTGGAGGTAGTGCTTCATCAGCGTGTTGCCCGGCTTCATGCCTGCTCCGCCAGGAACGCCTCGACGAGGGGCGCGAGCCGCGCCACGACCTCGTCGGCCTCGGCCGCGGTCATGATGAGCGGCGGCACGATGCGGATGACGGAGTCGGCGGTGACGCTGATCAGCAGGCCGGCCTCGGCCGCGCGCGTCAGCAGCACGCCGCAGGGGCGGTCGAGCTCGACGCCGATCATCAGGCCCTCGCCGCGGACCTGCCTGGTGCCGCGCAGGCCGCCGATCGCGCGCTGCAGGCCCTCGCGCAGGCGCGCGCCGACGCTGGCGGCGTTCTCCATCAGGCCCTCGGCCTCGATGATGCGGAGGGTCTCGACGGCCGCGCGCATGGCGAGCGGGTTGCCGCCGAAGGTGCTGCCGTGGTTGCCCGGCTGCAGCACGCCCAGCGCGCGCTCGCCGACCAGGAACGCGCCGACCGGCACGCCCGAGCCCAGGCCCTTGGCCAGCGTCATCACGTCGGGCACGATGCCGGCCCACTGGTGCGCGAACCACTTGCCGGTGCGCGCCACGCCGCACTGCACCTCGTCGAGCATCAGCAGCCAGTCGCGCTCGTCGCACACGGCGCGCAGCTCGCGCAGGTACTCGTGGCGGGCGGGGTTGATGCCGCCTTCGCCCTGCACGGGCTCGACGAGCACGGCGACGATGTCGGGGTGCGTGCGCGCGACCTCGCGCACCGCGGCCGCGTCGTTGAAGGGCACGCGCACGAAGCCCTCGACCAGCGGGCCGAAGCCGGCCTGGATCTTCGGGTTGCCGGTGGCCGACAGCGTGGCCAGCGAGCGGCCGTGGAAGGCGCGCTCGCACACGACGATGGCGGGGCGGGCCAGCCCCTTGTCGTGGCCGAACTTGCGCGCGAGCTTGATCGCGCCTTCGTTGGCCTCGAGGCCGGTCGAGCAGAAGAACGCGGCGGCGAGGCCCGAGCGTTCGGTGAGCAGGGCGCCGAGGGTCTCCTGCAGCGGCACCTGGTAGTAGTTGGACGTGTGGATCAGCTTGCCGGCCTGGTCGGCGATGGCCGCGACGAGCTGCGGATGCGCGTGCCCGAGCGTGTTGACGGCGATGCCGGCGAGCGCGTCGAGGTATTCCTTGCCGTCGGTGTCCCAGACTCGGCAGCCTCGGCCGTGCGACAACGCGAACGGCAGGCGGCCGTAGGTGTTCAACACGTGGGGCATGGCGGGGGTCTGGGTCATCGCTCCTGGCTCCGGGCAAAGGGATGGGGAAAGAAGAATGGCCGGGCGGCGTGGCGTCGTCGTGACGAACTCTCCACGCCGAGACCGGCCGATGGGAGAAACATTCTACGGTTCGGTGCGAATCGACACGGCGTCAAGGATGCCGAAAGCCATTGGTTTGCTGCGACGCAACACGCCGAGGCACAATACGAGGTTCCCCGTCCGCGCGCGATCAATGACTCCCCAGGATCAACCTCGCCAATTCTTCATCCAGGGCATCACCCTGGACGGGCGCACCTTCCGCCCGAGCGACTGGGCCGAGCGCCTCGCGGGCGCGATGTCGTGCTTCCGGCCGGGCGGCGCCAAGGGCGGGATCGGATCCTTCATCGGCTATTCGCCGTACTGCGTGCCGCGCCTGATCGGCAGCGTGAAGAACGTGATCGTCGACGAGCGCCTGCGTGCCATCGAGCCGATGGCGTGGGACTTCGTCATGAACTTCGCGCGCGACAACGCGCTGAAGGTGGCCGAGGGCAAGCTGCTGCCGGACGGCAGCTTCGAGGCGACGCCCAAGGCGGAGTGAGGTCGCCAGCGGGAAGACGCGGCCAGTCTCCAGGGCCTTGTCGAGCGAGGCCCGTTCGCGTGCCAGGAACGCTTCTTCGGCCTTCCTGCGACGCGCAGCCTGCAGCGCCGAGGCCTCGACGAATTCCGACAGGGACTCGCCCTCGCGGAGCGCGCCTTCGATTTCCTGGCGCACGGAGGGCTCGACGCGGACGGGCGGCAACTGGGCGGATTTCATGTCCGCATCGGAGCGCAAATGCTATGCGACGAACGAGGCCCGGAAACGGAAAGGGCCCGCTTGCGCGGGCCCTTCCCATTCTTCTTCTTCCACCCGGAAGTAGCTTTTAGGCGGCGGCGGTGGCCAGGGCCTTGACCTTGGCGGCGAGGCGGCTCTTGTGGCGAGCGGCCTTGTTCTTGTGGAAGAGACCCTTGTCGGCGATCGAGTCGATCGTGGACTGGGCGCTCTTGAACAGTTCGCCAGCCTTGGCGCCGTCACCGGCGGCAACAGCCTTCTGAACGTTCTTGATGACGGTGCGGAACTTGGACCGCAGCGACGAATTGTGGGCGTTCAGCTTGACGTCCTGACGGGCGCGCTTGCGGCCCGACGCCAGGCGGACGGTCTTCTTCTTGGCTTTGGAGGAGGTTGCCATGAGTGTTTACTGCTCCGGGTGGGGTGCAAAGTCTTCGATCATACCACGAAGATGTCGGAATCGAGACAGCGCGCCGAGCGGATCAGAACGAGACGCTGCCGCTGAGCACCCAGCCCGGCCGCCGGCTGCTGCGGCTGACGCCGTCGAAGGCCCGGCCGGAGACCAGGCCGTCGCGCGCGAGACGCACGTCCCAGCCGTCGCCGACCCAGGCCGCGCCCGCGCTCGCGTCGGTGCGGCCGGGCGGGCGCCGGCCGTCGGCGCCGGGGCCGTAGTGCAGGTAGCCGACGTGGGCGAAGGCGCGCCAGTGCGGGTCGAGGTCGCGGCTGGCGTCGAGCTCGGCGTAGAGGCTGGACCAGTCGCTGCCGAAGTAGTGCGGCGACCACCACAGCCGCGCCGAGACGCCCGGCGCCACCAGCCCGACCATGCCCTCGCTGAAGTCGTACTGCGCGCTCTCGCCGTAGTGGGTGTGGTGCCAGGCGAGGTCCCAGGCCCAGGCCGGGTCGATGTCGGCGAGGGCGTCGAATCGGTTCAGGCGGCCGCTCCAGCCGACGAGCTCGTCGGCCTGCGAGAGCTCGCCGTCGCGCGTGCGCCAGAGGCCGGAGACGCCGCCGTAGAGGCCGAACGTGGTGTCGCCCATCACGCTGGCGCGCGCGACGGGGCCGACGTCGTCGGTGGCGGTGCCGCGGTAGCGGTTCTGGCTGGCCAGCGCGAGCGTGCCCACGAATTGCGCGTGGGCGAAAGGCGCGCAGGCGAGCGCCACCGCGGCCCACGCGAGGCGCGGCAGGAGGCGGGGCGCGCCGGCCGCCAAGGGCTTACGGCCCGGGGACGATGGCGGAGGTGGCGAGCACGGCCCGGCAGCCCGGCGCGGCGCCGGGGCGAACCGACGCGGCCGCGCTGCTGGTGCGCAGCAGCGAGGCGCAGGCGTCGATGCCGCCGCCGGGCAGGCGGACGAGGCGGGACGCGGCGTCGCCGCCGCGTCCGGAAAGATCGCCCTCGGCGCGTGCCTGGTCGAGCACGGCGAGCAGGCCCGAGACCTGGCCCGCCGCGAAGGACGAGCCGGAGACCATGCTGAAGCCGCCGCCCGGCACGGTGGTGGGCAGGTCGCGCGCCGGCGCGAGCCAGGAGGCCGGGGTGGAGGGCGCGCTCGAGGCGAGCGGGTCGCCGACGGCGATCACGCCCGGGTGCGCCGCGGGGAAGCCGCCGCCGACGACGTTCGCGTCGACCGCGGCCACGACCTGCAGGCGGCGCGTCAGCGCGACGTCGATCAGGCGACCGAGCAGCGGGTCGGTCGGTCCGGACAGGCTCATGTTGATGATCTCGGCATGGTGTTCGATCGCGAAGTTGAGCGCCTTCGCGAGGCTCAGCGAGTTGCAGAGCGTCTGCGTGGAGCTCACCTCCCAGCATGCCCGCAACGCCATCAGCCGCGCATCGGGAGCGATCCCGACGAGGCCGATGCCATTATCCGCGCGCGCGGCCACCAGCCCGGCCAGCGCCGTGCCGTGCACCTCGGCCACGTAGCCCTGGCCGTCGACGAAGTTCTCGCGCGTGTCGACCGCCTGGGCGAGATCGGGATGCGCGACGTCCACGCCCGAGTCCACGAGCGCGACATGCACGTGGCGGCCGGTGGCCACCGCGTGCAGGTCGTCCAGGCGCCACTGCGAGGCCGCGGGTTGCAGCGGGTACAGCGGGTCGGTGTGGCCCTGGGCCTGGAACTCGTGCATGGGCTGCGCCCAGGCGACTTCCGGGTGCGTCTCGATGGCCGCGATGCCGGCGGCCAGGTCGGTGCCCGGGGGCAGCGACAGCACGACGCAGTCCATGCCCAGCGTGGGCATCGGCCACTGGGTGACGACGCCGAAGCCGTGCGCGGCCGCGATGCGGGCGCCGACCCGGGCCTGGGCGCGCGCGCGCGCCGCGTCGCCGTAGCCCGCGCCGCCGTAGCTGCCGTCGACGCGGGCGTGGTCGGGCGGCGTGCGCAGCATGACCAGCACCTGGCCGGGCGCGCTGCTGGTGCGGGCGGCCGAGGCGGCCGGGGCGGGGGCGGACGCCGGGGCGTCGGCCGCGGGCGCCGGCGCGGCGGCCAGCGCGAGGGTCAGCGCCGCGCCGGCGGTGCACAGGACGTGCGCGGCGCGACGGAGCAGGGGCAGGGCGATCATGGCGGCGACGCGGTCTCCAGGGCCTCGACCAGCGCCACGCCGGGTTCCCGGCGCAGGGCGGCGAGCGCCTGAGTGTAGCGGTCGCGCGGCACGCGCACGACATAGGCGTCGGTCACGGTCGGGCCGTCGACCAGGCGCGCGCCGGCGGCGTTCAGGCCGCGCCGGATCTGCTGCTCGGTCGCGTCGGGGCGGAAGCGCACCACGGCGGTCGCGCCGTCGACGGGGGCCGCCGAGAGCGCGTGGTAGTCGCCGACGGTTGGCTGGGGCCGCAGGGTCCAGGCGATCGTGCAGGCGAGCGCCACCGACAGCAGCCCGGGCGCCGCCCAGGCGCGCGCCGGGGCGCGGCCGAAGAAGCCCGGCAGCGCGGGGCCGGCACTGGTGCCGGCGCGGCGCCCGCCGAAGCGGCGGCCGCCCGCCGGCGCCGCATCCGCGGTGCGCGGACGCGGCGCCGCGGCGACCTGGCTGCGCATCTTCGCCCAGCCGTCCTCCACGTCGACTTGCGCGGTCTCGCCCGGCTGCAGCAGCTGCCAGGCACGTTCGGTCTCGAGCTCGGCGCGGCACTCGGCGCAGCTCGCGAGATGCAGGTCGACCTGCGCCGCCTCGGCGGCCTCCAGCCGGCCCGTGAGGTACCACGGGAGCAGTTGCTGGACCGCGGCGTGCGGGTCGGGTTCGAGGTGAACGATCTGGCCACTCATGGCACCCTCCGTCGATGTCTGTTGTCGGGTCATCGGGCGACCCCTCGTGTTGCGCGCCGCGGTGCGGGCGCCCCGGAACGGCCGCGCGCGCTCACAGCCAGTCGTCCAGTTGCCCCGCGAAGACCGCCCTGAGGCGCTTGCGGGCATGGAACATGCGGGTCTTCACCGTGTCCGTCGGGCAGTCGACGATCTGCGCGATCTCCGGATAGCTGAAACCCTGGAAGTAGGTCAGCTCGACCGCGGCGCGCTGGTCGGGCGAGAGCGTGCGCAGCGCCGCCGAGATCGCCACGCGCGCCTGGGCGAGGCTCATGCGCTCCTCGGGGCGCTCGGCGTGGTCGGCCACCGGCTGGTCGTCCTCGTCCGCCGAGGAGGGCATCGGCTCGTCGTGGCGGTCGATCGCCTTCAGCGCCTTGCGGTAGGCGATGGCGAAGATCCAGGTCGACACCTTGCTCTGGCCGTTGAAGCGGTCGGCCTGGTTCCAGACCACCAGCAGCGTGTCGTTGAGCACCTCCTCGATGAGGTGCTCGGGGCGAAGCATGCGGTGCAGGAAGCGGGCGAGCCGCGGGTGGTAGCGCCGGTAGAGCGTCTCGAAGGCCGACAGCTCGTGGCGGCACACCCGCACGATCAGCTGGCGGTCGTCGGCGTCGTCCTGCGGCGCGGCCGCGGCACTCGGGCGGCGGGCAGGCGATGGCGTGGGCGCTGGCATCATGGGGATATGGCGTGAGGGTCTTGCTCGTTGATGCCGGGCCTGTAACCGGCGGTTCAACCCGGGCCCGGGCGAATTCCGAGAATTTCAGCACGAACGCAGAGGTGTTCGGCCGCCGCACGCCGCACGCCGCCGGCGCACGCCGCACGCCACACGCCGCCGGCGCCCGCCCCTCCCGCCCGAAGTTCAAGGGAGGGAGGGATCCGGCTCCGCCGGGCCCGAACCGGCCGGCCCCCTCGGGGGGCAGGGAGCGCCAGCGACCGTGGGGGCGATCAGTCCCATCGCCAGGTGTAGATGACGTCCAGCGAGTTGCCGGTGGTGTTGCTCTGGATCTCCTCGCCCGACTGCGCCCGCACCGTCAGGCGCTGGGCGATGCGGTAGATGAGCTGCCAGCTGCCGGTGGTGGCGTTGACGCCGCGCTCGTAGCCCACGTACCAGCGCTTGGTGAGCTGGCGGCCGAGCGAGACCACGGTCTGGCGCACCTGGTTGTCGTCCTCCTGCTGGCGGAACGAGAAGTCGGTCAGGCCGAGGCGGCTGATGAGCTGGTCGGTCGGCGCCTCGTCCTCGCCGGCCAGCAGGGCGATGGCGGCCTGCTGCAGCAGCGCGGTGTCGGCGCTGCCCAGGCCCTCGGGCGCGCGGCCCAGCATCAGCCACGAGAGCTTGTCGGCGTCGCTCATCTCCGGGTCGCTCACCAGGCGCACGTGCGGCGCCAGCGCGGTGCCGGTGATGGCGACGCCCACCATCACGTCGAGGTTGGGCCGTTCCGCGAGGATGTCCAGGCGCGGATCGCCCACCGGCCCGGTGAAGGACAGGTCGCCGCGCGAGACCTGCAGGTTCTGCCCGTAGGCCTTGTAGGTGCCGCCGACCGTGCGCACGTTGCCGCGCACCGCGAGCTGGCCCTGGGGCGAGGTGATGTCGAGCGCGCCGCGCAGGTAGGTGTCGAGCCCGCGACCCTTCAGGTGCAGCTTCTCGCCGAGGTCGACGCCCAGCGCGATCTGCGTCGCGCGGCCCGTCTTCGGCGTGCCCGCCGCGGCCGCGTCGGCGGCGTCGGCCTCGTGCGAGCCGCCCGGGCCGAGCACCTCGACGTCGGAGTCCAGGGTGGGCGCGCCGCCCTTGGTGAGGTCGAACAGGCCCTCGTCGATCGCCATCTTGCCGTCGACCTTGAGCGCGTCGTCGGAGACCTGCAGCGCGAGCGCGCCCGAGGTCACGATGCGCCGGTCGATGCGCCCGAGGAGCTGGAACTGGCGCGCCTGCAGCTGCAGCCGGGCGACCGGCTTCGCGCCCAGCGTGCCGCTGCCGGCCAGGGTCAGCTCGCCGTTGCCCGCGAGGATGTGGAAGCGGTCGATGCGCGCCTCCTCGCCGGTCAGGCGGATGTCGACGTCGCCGTCGTGCGCATACACGCCCTCGAGCGCGTTGCGCACGACGAGACGCTGCGCGGTCAGCTCGCCCGTCACCTTCGGCGCGCCCCACTGGCCGCCGAGGGCGAGCGTGCTGCGCATCTCGCCGCCCAGGCGCCAGCCGGGCGGCAGCCAGGCACCCCAGACGTTGAGGTCGGCGACGTGGGCGTCGATGTGGCCGCGCAGCGGCGAGCCGGGCGCGGGCAGCGAGGCGGGCGAGGGCGCCTCGGCGGTCCAGGTGCCGGTGAGCTCGCCGAGGCGGGAGCCGATGATGCTGGCGTCGGCCGTCCAGTGCAGGCCCTCCGCCTTGACCTGCACGAACGCCGCCTGCAGGCCGAGTGCACGCTGCGCGTTGGCGGGGTCGCTCGCGAGCTCGGAGACGCTCAGGTCGCCGCTGGTGCGCGCGACGTGGCCGTCGACGTGCCACTGGCCGTCGAAGGCGGCCTTGAGCCTGGCCTCGACCTGCAGGTCGCCGTGCCAGCCGAGATCGGGCTGCGCGCGCGCCAGCGTCCTGGCCACCGAGAACGGGGCCACCGCGAGCTCGAAGGCCCAGTGGGCACTGCCGCCCGGCGCCGCGGGCGCCGTCCAGCTGCCGGGCTGCCACGCCAGCCCGAGGCCGGCGATGGTGGCCTGGCTGGCGCCGACGCGCAGCGTCTGCAGCTCGCCGCCCGCGCCGCGCGAGAGCGAGAGCTCGAAGGGCTGCACCTGCACCCACGGCGCGAGCGCGGCCGCGACGGCATTGGCCGCGAGCTGGCCGGCGCGCGAGCCGGTGTCGATGTTGGTGGCGCGCAGCTCGAGCTGCGACACGCGGCCCTGCCAGGCGATGCCCCCGGCGGGATCCCAGTGGCCCGCGACCTGCGCGTCGAGCCGCGAGGCGTTGGCGTTGTCGAGGTCGGCCAGGTGCGCGAGCCACTCGGGCGGCGAGACGGGCGCGTCGCCGCCGAGTTGCAGCCTGTGGTCCGCCAGCGTGCCCGAGAGCGTGGCCTGCAGGTGGGCCAGGCGCGTCACGCCCCACTGCGCGTCGCGCACGCTGACGTCGGCGGCGAGCGGGGCGCGCGGGTCGCTGCTCGCCTGGGCGCTCCAGCGCGCGCGCAGCACGCGCAGGCCGGGGCCCTCGACGTCGCGGATCTCGCCGGTGGTCGTGATGGCGAGCGGCCCGCCCGTCGCGCGGCCCGCGCCGAGCGCGAGGCGTCCGCCGACGAGCTGCACGTCGAGCTTGACCGTGCCCTTGGTCGGCCACGAGCCGGCGACCGCCGGCTGCGCCGACGAAGGCGCCAGCGCGGGGGCGAGAGCGCGGGTGTCGGCGGTGCGGCCGCCGGTGGCGACCTTGGTCGCGGCCTGGGCGACGATCTCGCCGGGCAGGGTCTTGGGCTGCGCCAGCGCGGCGACCGCGGACGCCGCCGGCGCCGGGCCGGGCGCCGCAGGGCCCGGCGCCGGCCCGGGCGCCGCGACCGGGCCGCCGGCCAGCGGCGCGAGCGTGGCCAACTCGGGGGCGTCGAGCGCGAGGTGCGCGCGCTCGAGCACCGCCAGCGCATCGCCCGCCGCGCGCCCCGGCCGCAGGCTGCCGTCGACCTTGGCGACGTTGGCGCCGCTGCGCAGCTCGCCGGCGATCGCCCAAGCGGCGGCGCCCGCGTCCAGCGTCGCCGTGCCTTCGAGCGGCACGCCGGCGAGCCGGCTGGGCGCGATCGCCAGCGCGGCCTTGCCGCGCACGGCGGCCAGGCCCTGCCAGTCCACGGGCAGGGCGTCGAGCTTCAGCTCGAGGCTGCCGGCGAGCACGTTGGGGCCGTCGTGCAGCGGCCCGCGGTCGGCCAGGCGCCACCACGCGCCGGGGTCGAGCTGCGCCCACTGCGCGCGCGCCTCGCCCGTCCAGCGCTCGCCGGCGCGCCGGACGGCCGCGGTGGCGCCGACGCTGGCGGGGCCGGCGCGCAGGTCGAACTGCTTGAGCGTCAGCGCCGACGCGCTCAGTTGCGCGTCGAGCTGCAGCGCCATCGGCGGGGGGATCACCGGGGCGGCCCTGACCTTGCCCTTGACCGGCGCCGCGCCGAGCGGCGGCGCGGTGCCCGCCAGCTTGCCGGTGACGCGCGCGTTCCAGTCGGCGAAGGCGGCGGGCAGGGCCGACGACGCCGCGCTCGCGGGCGCGGACGCGGCCCGGCCGGGAGACGGCGCGCCGCCCCACAGCGCGTTGGGCGGCGGCAGCTTCGTCGCCTCGATGCGCAGCGGGCCGGCGACGCGCCAGGCGCCGAGGTGGTCGTCCAGGCGCGCCGGCTGGACCTGGTCGAGGTCGAGCTGCAGCTCGGCCGCGTCGCCGCGCCAGTGGCCGTGCGCGCGCAGCTCGCCGCCGGCGCCCTGGGCGTCGGCGAGGGCCACGCGCAGCGCCGAGACCTCGATCGCCTCGCCCGACCAGGGCATCGAGACCTGGGCGTCGACGGCCGACACGGGCAGCCCGCCCTGCGACCAGGCGGCCGGGGCGAGGTTGCGCAGCCGCGCGTCGAGCGCCGCCGGCTGGGTCGTGGCCAGGCGCAGCGTGCCTTCCAGCCGGGTCGCGGGCGCGGCCGCCGAGATCGCGGAGAGGTCGAGCTCGGCCGTCTTCGCGTCGACCTCGCTCACGGGCAGCCTGGCGAACGGCGTGACGCGCGCGCTCAGCTGCGCCTGCGGCGCGGCGCGCCCGGGGCGGGGCTCGCCGCGCAGGCTGGCGGCGACGTCGAAGCCGGCCAGCGGGCCCTTCAGCGTCGCGCTGGCGGCCCAGTGGGGCAGGGCGCGCGTCACCGGGGCGCCGGGGTCGGGCGGCGCGTCGCGGGCGTCGAGCGTGACCTGGATGTTCAGCGGGGCCTCGGTCTGCGCGTAGAGCTCGCCGCGGGCCAGCACCTTCTCCCAGCCGAAGCTCAGGCCGCTCACGCGATGCACGCGTCCCCCCTCGGTGCCGAGCGCCACGGCGGCGCGCACCTCGCGCAGCGGCGCGGCCGTGCCGATGGTGAGCGTGCCCACGTGCAGGCGCGCGACGGCCAGCGCGACCGGGCTGTGCAGCGTGGCGGGCGCCTGCGGCGCGGCGGCCTTCGCCGGGCTCGGCCGCGGACTCACGCGCACGGCGGCGGCGTCCCAGCCGTCCATCGCCACGCCGAGCCAGACCTGTGGCGCGGGGTGCCAGGCCAGGCGCAGGCCGGTGACGCGCAGGTCGGTGATGTCGACCACGGCGCCGGCCTCGTCGGCGTGCAGCGAACCGAGGCGCAGGTCGCCGCCGCCGAGCGACCCGTGCACGTCCTCGGCGAGGATGCCGGGCAGCCGGGCCAGCAGCCAGCGCGTGCCCGATTCCGTGTTCCACAGCGCCGTCACGCCGGCCAGCGCGACCACCGCCGTCGCGGCCGCCGTCGCCGCGACCAGGCCGGCCAGCTTCAGCGCGAAGCGCGCGCGCGAGCGCCGCGGGCGTTCGAGCGGGGACGGGGCGGCGCGTTCTTCTTCGGTCATGGGGTCAGAAGGCGATGCCGATGGCGAGGTCGATGCGGCCGGCGTGGATCTCCTGGCCCCACGACCAGTCGACCTTGAGCGGCCCGACCGGGCTGCGCCAGCGCACGCCCACGCCGTAGCCGAGCGCCATCTTGAGGTCGTTGAAGCGCGGCGCGGCGCGGCCGGCGTCGACGAAGGCGGCCCACCAGACCGAGGGCACGCTGGCGGTGAACGGGTGCGCGATCTCGGCGCTGGTGGTGACGAGGGAGTTGCCGCCGACGACCTGCCCGTACTGGTCGAGCGGCGCGAGCGAGCGCCACGCGTAGCCGCGCACGGAGTCCTCGCCGCCCGCGCGCCACTGTTCGGCGTCGGGCATGGCGACCGTGTCCTTGACGATGATCTGCCCCAGCTCCAGCCGGCCCTGCGAGTACCACGAGTTGCCGAGCGGCCAGTAGCCGGTGAAGCGTCCGTACAGGCGGGCGTAGGGGCCGTAGGCGGAATCGGGGCCGCCCGCCCAGCCGGCGCCGACCTGGCCCGAGATCGAGTACCCCTCGGTGGGCAGGATCACCGAGTCGAGCCGGCGCCACACGCCGTGCTGGTTCAGCGACAGCGCGCGCGCGTCCACGCAGTTGTATTGCGTGCACTGGACCGAGCGCTCGAACTGCGCGAAGGTCATGCGGTCGAGCGGGTTGGAGTCCTGGGTGCGGCCGAAGCGGATGTAGCCGGCGCGCACGTCGTCGTCGGTCGTGCGGATGCGGCTGAGCGAGAGGCCGGTGATCCAGCTGTGGAAGCTCTCGGCCGGGTGCGTGGCGAGCGAGGCGTCCCACTCCTGCACGTCGCGGCCCCACTGCAGCTTGTTCGTGACCGTGACCGGGTAGCCGAAGGCCTTGCGCGTGGTGTGCTCGAAGGACACGCGCGGGCCGGTCGTGGTGCTGAAGCCGAGGCCCACCTGGGCCGAGTTGATCTTCTGCTCGTGCAGCTTGACGGTGAGCGTGGCGTGCGTCGCCTGCGCCGGATCGGGGTCGTAGACGACGGCGACCTGGTCGAACAGGCCCGTCTTGTCGAGCCGGTCCTGGTAGTCCTGCAGGCGCTGCTGCGTGAGGGGCGTGCCGGGCCCGAAGCCGGCGAGCAGCCGCACGTTGCGCTCGGGCTGGCGCTCCAGGCCCTCGACCGAGATGTCGCCGAGCAGGAAGCGCGGGCCGGTGTCGACGACGAGGAACACGCGCACCTGGTCGTTCGCCGGGTCGACCTGCGCGGCCGTGGCCGTCCACTGCGCGGCCGCGTAGCCTTCGGCGCGCAGCCGCACCAGCGTCTGCGCCTTCGCGCCGTCCCAGTCGGCGTTGCGGAAGACCTTGCCCGGCGGCAGGCCCCAGCCGTCGCGCAGCTGGCCCTGCAGCGCGAGCGCGGCCTTGTCCCCGGCGTCGGCCTTGGCGGCGAGCTCGCCGTCGAACTCCATGTTGAAGCGGCCCACGCGCGCGGGCGCGTCGGGCACGAGGCGCACGCGGATGCGCGTGGCGTCCGCGGGGTCGGCCTCGACCGTCACGTCGGGATGGAAGTAGCCCTCGGTCTGCGCGAGCGCACGCGCCTGCGCCGGCACCGCGGCGACGAGACGCGCCCACTCCGCGTCGTCGGGGCTCTCCTCCTCGGGCAGGCGCGCGGCGCGCTCGACGTCGAGGTTCTTCTCGAGCAGCGCCTTGAAGGGCGAGGGCGCGTCGATCACGATGGTGCGGGTGGCGGCGTGCGCGCACGCGCAGGCCAGCGCGAGCGCGCCGGCCGCGAGCAGAAGGACGCAGGGGCGGACGCCGCGCCCCGTCATTTCGTCAACAGACGCATCGCCCCTTCCAACCCGGCCAGGGTCAGCGGGAACATGCGGTTGCCGACGAGCTGCTCGATCAGCGAGATGCTCTGGCGATACTGCCAGACGCCCTGCGGCTCGGGGTTGATCCAGGCGTGGCGGGGGAAGGCGTGCGTGAGCCGCTGGATCCACTCGGCACCGGCCTCCTCGTTGTTGTATTCGACGCTGCCGCCGGGCTGCAGGATCTCGTACGGGCTCATCGTGGCGTCGCCGACGAAGATCAGCCGGTAGTCCTTGTTGTACTTGCGGATCACGTCCCAGGTGGGGGTCTTCTCGGCGAAGCGGCGCCGGTTGTTCTTCCACATGAAGTCGTAGACGCAGTTGTGGAAGTAGTAGAACTCGAGGTGCTTGAACTCGCCGTTGGCGGCCGAGAACAGCTCCTCGACGCGGTGGATGTGTTCGTCCATGGTGCCGCCGACGTCCATCAGCAGCAGCACCTTCACCTTGTTGTGGCGCTCGGGCACCATGCGGATGTCGAGCATGCCGGCCTGCGCGGCCGTACGGTGGATGGTGTCGTCCAGGTCGAGCTCGAGGTCGGCACCCTCGCGCGCGAAGCGGCGCAGCCGGCGCAGCGCGACCTTGATGTTGCGCGTGCCGAGCTCGAGCGAGTCGTCGTAGTCCTTGTAGGCGCGCTGGTCCCACACCTTGACCGCGCTGCGGTGGCGGCTCGCGCCGCCGATGCGGATGCCCTGCGGGTTGTAGCCGCCGCGGCCGAAGGGCGAGGTGCCGCCGGTGCCGATCCAGCGGTTGCCGCCCTCGTGGCGGCCCTTCTGCTCGTCCAGGCGCTCCTGCAGCGTCTTCATGAGCTCGTCCCAGCCCATCGCCGAGAGGGCGGCCTTCTGCTCGGGCGTGAGCTCGCGCTCGATGAGCTGGCGCAGCCAGTCCTCCGGGATCTCCTTCGAGTCGGCCAGCGCGGCGACTCCGTTGAAGAAGGCGCCGAAGGCCTTGTCGAAGCGGTCGAAGTGGGCCTCGTCCTTCACCAGCGTGGCGCGGGCGAGGAAGTAGAACTCGTCGATGGAGGGCTCGATCACGCCGGCCTTCAGGGCCTCGAGCAGGGTGAGGTACTCCTTGACCGACACCGGCAGCCGGGCGTCGCGCAGCGTGTAGAAGAAGGGGATCAGCATGGCGTGCCGCGGCAGAAGTGGCACGGAAGCGTAACACCGTTGGCATTTCGGACGGGGGCATGTCCTCAAGTCGGGCGGGCACGCGCCGAAGAACCCGGACGAGCCGCGCGGCCGCCTCCCGCCCGACCGGGCCGGACGGCCGTGCGGCTCCGAGATCATCCGCGCAGTGCCCGGGCCTGGGAGGCCGTGCGGCGCATGCCATCCTGGAACAGGAGACGACGAGACATGGACTTCTTCAGCAAACTGCGCATCGGCGGGCGCCTCGCGCTCGCCTTCGCGATCGTCGTGGCCTTGACGATCGTGTCCGCGGCCTTCAGCCAGCTGCAGCTGGCCGGCGTGCGCGCCTCGGCGGCGGCCATGACCGGCGAGCAGGCCGAGCGCACGTCGATCGCCTACCGCTGGCGGGCCGCCATCGTGATCAACACGACGGGCGCGGCGACGCTCGGCATGACGTCCGACGCGGTGCTGGCGCAGTCGCTTACCGAGAAGATCAAGGTCACCACGGCGGAGACCGCCGAGCTGCAGAAGCGCTTCGAGGCGCTCGAGACCACGCCCGCGGGCAAGTCGCTGCTGGCCGAGTTCGTGGCCATGCGCTCGAAGTACATCGACAAGCGCGAGGCCATGCTCAAGGGCGCGGCGGACGGCGGCACCTCGATCGCCGCCGCGATCGCGCGCGGCCAGCTCGTCAAGGAATTCACCACCGTCGGCGACCAGTACCTCGGCGTGGCCGACAAGATGGTCAAGTTCGAGCAGGACCGCGCCGCCGCGCTCGGCCAGGAGATCGACGACTCGGTGCGCCACACCGGCATCGTCAGCATCGCCTGCGCGCTCGTGTCCGTGCTGGCCTCGATCGGGCTTTGCCTGCTGCTGACCCGCAGCATCGTGCGCCCGGTGCGCGAGGCGCAGCGCGCGGCGGACCGCATCGCCGCGGGCGACCTCACCGGCAGCTGCCGCGTCGTCGGCGACGACGAGACCGCGCACCTGGTGAGCTCGCTCGGCCGCATGCAGGAGGCGCTGACGCGCATCGTGCGCGAGATCCGCGGCGCGACCGAGTCGATCCAGGTCGCGAGCACCGAGGTCGCGAGCGGCAACCAGGACCTGAGCCAGCGCACCGAGCAGACCGCCGGCAGCCTGCAGCAGGCCGCCAGCTCGATGGAGCAGCTCACCGGGACCGTGCGCCACAGCGCCGAGGCCGCGGGCCAGGCCCACGGCCTTGCCACCACCGCCTCCGAGTGCGCCGTGCGCGGCGGCAGCGTCGTCACGCAGGTCGTGCAGACCATGGACGCGATCAATGCCTCGTCGAAGAAGATCGCCGACATCATCGGCGTGATCGACGGCATCGCGTTCCAGACCAACATCCTCGCGCTGAACGCCGCCGTCGAGGCGGCGCGCGCCGGCGAGCAGGGGCGCGGCTTCGCCG
>Ga0209051_1001122_pt1 | contig 24470 bp, 23 predicted proteins | sample AraplaCvi_mMS_r2_2_FD_184286 | JGI IMG/M metagenome (GOLD analysis project Ga0209051, IMG submission 184286) | Arabidopsis root microbial communities from North Carolina, USA - plate scrape MF_Cvi_mMS_r2 (SPAdes) (version 2) | ecosystem: Host-associated > Plants > Roots > Endosphere | place...
CCGGGTGACCTTCCTCCCCCCGCAAAGCCGCGAACAGCTCGTCGACCTCTACCGGGCCGCCGACATGATGGCGGTGCCCAGCTACGCCGAATCCTTCGGCCTCGTCGCCGTGGAAGCCCAAGCATGTGGGACGCCGGTGGTGGCGGCCGCGGTCGGCGGGCTGCCCGTCGCGGTCCGCGACGGCGTCACCGGGGTCCTCGTCGACGGCCACGACCCCGACGACTGGGCCGCCGCCATGGGCGGTCTGTTCGACCGCGGACCCGAGACGATGCGCACCGCCGCCGTCGAGCACGCCGCGACCTTCTCGTGGGCCCACACGGTCGACGCCCTGCAGGCGAGTTACGGACGCGCGATCAGCGACTACCACTCCCGTCGTCAACGGCCCGACGTGCCGTCGCGGCGCACCGCACGACGGTTCTCGATCCGGCGCGGGATTCGCGCCTCGTGAGCGTCAACCAGCCGCCGACGCGGCTCGCCGACAACCCGGCGCTGCAGGTCATCGAGGCCACCTGTAAGGAGTCCGACCTCGACTACGCCTTTCACGAAGGCTCCGACGGCAACCCGTCCGGGGTGGTGATTGCGGTGCCCGGCGAGCGCCGCCTGGTCACCAACACCATCTTCACCGTCGGTGACCACACCGTGCGCGTCGAGGCGTTCATCTGCCGCAGGCCCGACGAGGACTTCGAGAAGGTCTACCGCTACCTCCTGCGGCGCAACCGCCGGCTGTTCGGGCTCGCCTACACCCTGGACAATCTCGGCGACATCTACCTCGTCGGCAAGATCGCGCTGGAGTCGGTCAGCCCCGCGGTGATCGACGGCATCCTGGGCCAGGTGGTCCAGGCCGTCGAGACCGACTTCAACATGTTGCTGGAGTTGGGCTTTCACTCCTCGATTCAGAAGGAGTGGGAGTGGCGGGTCAAGCGAGGTGAGTCGCTGAAGAATCTCAAGGCCTTCGAGCACCTCATCGACGACCAGGACGACGACTGAGCGAACGCCGCGCCCGGCATGGCGGCGGGATAGCATCGTCGCCATGGCGACACTGGTGCTTCTGCGTCACGGCGAGAGCGAATGGAACGCGCTGAATCTCTTCACCGGCTGGGTCGACGTCGACCTGACCGACAAGGGCCGGGCCGAGGCGGTGCGCGGTGGTCAGCTGATGAAGTCCGAGGGCGTACTGCCCGACGTGCTGTACACCTCGCTGTTGCGACGCGCGATCACCACGGCCAACCTGGCGCTCGACGCGGCCGACCGGCACTGGATCCCCGTGGTGCGGGACTGGCGGCTCAACGAGCGGCACTACGGCGCGCTGCAGGGCCTCGACAAGGCCGAGACCAAGGCCAAGTACGGCGACGAGCAGTTCATGGCCTGGCGCCGCAGTTACGACACCCCGCCCCCGCCCATCGACGCGGGCAGTGAGTTCAGTCAGGACGCCGACCCGCGCTACGCCGGCATCGGCGGCGGCCCGCTCACGGAGTGCCTGGCCGACGTGGTCGCGCGGTTCGTCCCGTACTTCACCGAGACCATCGCCCCCGATCTGACGGCTGGCAAGACGGTGCTGGTCGCCGCGCACGGCAACTCGTTGCGCGCGCTGGTCAAGTACCTCGACGGGATGTCCGACGAGGACGTGGTGGGGTTGAACATTCCGACGGGCATCCCACTGGTCTACGACCTGGACGACGACCTCGCCCCGACCGTCACCGGCGGCCGGTATCTGGACCCGGACGCGGCTGCCGCGGGTGCTGCCGCCGTCGCGGCCCAGGGCGCCAAGTAGCGCTCGGGAGACCGGCTGGGGCGAACAATGGGTGAACTCGGGTGAACACAGCCCGAACTCCTGTGTTTGTCTTTGTGACTTGTCCCGATTTGGCCGCACGCTGCTGGGATGACGTTCACCCAATGCGTACGATTTTCGCGTGACTGGGGTAGCGGCGCTGCTGTCTGCGGTAGCCGTGTCGATCGTCGCATTGGCTGCCGGGGTGGGGATCGGATTCACGCTGGCCCCTCGGATCGCCGAGCGCCGGCGGCGCCGGTCGGAGGATCAGGACGGTCTGACCGTCTCACAGATGCTGCAGCGCATCGTCGCGCTGTCACCGGTGGGCACCGTGGTGGTGGACACCTACCGTGACGTCGTCTTCATGAACGACAAGGCCCGCGAGCTCGGGCTGGTCCGCGACCGCCTGCTCGACGACCGGGCGTGGGCCGCCGCGCAGCGCACGCTGGCCACCGGGCACGACGTCGACTTCGACCTCGCCCCGGTGCGGCGCCCGATACCCGGCCGGGCGGGGTTGTCCGTCGGCGGTCACGTCCGGCTGCTCAGCGAGGACGACCGGCGGTTCGCCGTGGTGTTCGTCGACGACCAGTCCGAGTACGCCCGGATGGAGGCCACCCGTCGTGACTTCGTGGCCAACGTCAGCCACGAACTGAAGACGCCGGTCGGCGCCATGGGGGTGTTGGCCGAGGCGCTGCAGGCCTCCACCGACGATCCCGAGACCGTCGCCCGGTTCGCCGAGATGATGATCACCGAGTCCAACCGGCTGGCCAACATGGTCGGCGAACTGATCGAGCTGTCCCGGTTGCAGGGCGCCGAGCGGCTGCCCAACCTCGAGGCCGTCGACGTCGACTCGGTGGTCAGTGAGGCGCTCTCGAGGTACAAGGTGGCCGCCGACAACGCCGACATCGCGATCACCACCGACGCCCCGACCGGTTTCAGCGTCCGAGGGGATCAGGGGTTGTTGGTCACCGCGATCGCCAACCTGGTGGCCAACGCAATTGCCTACTCGCCCAAGGGTTCCCCGGTGTCGATCAGCAGGCGCCGCCGGGGCGACAACATCGAGATCGCGGTCACCGACCGCGGCATCGGCATCGCGCGCGACGACCAGGAGCGCGTGTTCGAACGATTCTTCCGCGTCGACACGGCGCGGTCCCGGGCCACTGGCGGCACGGGACTCGGATTGGCGATCGTCAAGCACGTGGCGGCCAATCACAACGGATCCATCCGGCTGTGGAGTCAGCCCGGTACCGGTTCGACGTTCACCCTGTCGATCCCGGCCCATCCCGAAACCGACGACGAGTCGGATGTACGAGAGGACCAGTCGTGACCAGCGTATTGATCGTGGAAGACGAAGAATCACTGGCAGATCCGCTGGCGTTCCTGCTGCGCAAGGAGGGTTTCGAGGCCACCGTCGTCACCGACGGACCGTCCGCGCTCGCGGAGTTCGAGCGGTCGGGGGCCGACATCGTCCTGCTCGACCTGATGCTCCCCGGCATGAGCGGAACCGACGTCTGCAAACAACTGCGCTCCCGGTCGAGCGTGCCCGTCATCATGGTGACGGCCAGGGACAGCGAGATCGACAAGGTCGTCGGGTTGGAGCTCGGCGCCGACGACTACGTCACCAAGCCGTACTCCGCGCGCGAGCTGATCGCCCGCATCCGCGCGGTCCTGCGCCGCGGCGCCGACGCCGACGACCTGGGGGTCGACGACGGCGTCCTAGAGGCGGGTCCGGTGCGCATGGACGTCGAGCGCCACATCGTGTCGGTCAACGGCAGTTCGATCACGTTGCCGCTCAAGGAATTCGATCTGCTCGAATACCTGATGCGCAACAGTGGCCGGGTGCTGACCCGCGGCCAGCTGATCGACCGGGTGTGGGGTGCGGACTACGTGGGGGACACCAAGACCCTCGACGTACACGTCAAGCGGCTGCGTTCCAAGATCGAGGGCGACCCGGCGAACCCGGTTCACCTGGTGACGGTCCGGGGGCTGGGCTACAAGCTCGAGGGCTAAATCGACCGCATCGTCAGTTGTGCGCGGCCGTGCACATTCAGCAATTGCCCAGACATTAGCCAATCGTGTTAGGCTCGACTCCGAATCGTACTTTCGGTATGGAGTTGACCAATGTCTACCGCCCTGCACTGCCGGGTCTGCGAGTCGGATCACCTGCTCAGCGTCCTGGATCTGGGCGCCACGCCGCCCTGTGAGCTGTTCCTGGAAGCAGATGCGCTAGACGCTGCTGAGCAAACTCTTCCGCTACACCTGCGGCTGTGTGAGAACTGCCTGCTGCTGCAGCTCCCCGCGCTCATCACCCCGGCGGAGACCTTCACCGAGTACGCATACTTCTCGTCGTTCTCCGACAGCTGGGTCGAGCACGCGCGGACCTTCGTCACCGGTGCCGTCGAGAAGCTCGACCTCGGACCCGAGTCGTTCGTCGTCGAGGTGGCCAGCAACGACGGCTATCTGCTGCGGCACGTGGTCGACGCGGGGATCCCGTGCCTGGGCATCGAGCCCTCGGTGAACGTGGGGGCCGCCGCCGTCGAACGGGGTGTGCCCACGCTGACGGCCTTCCTCGACGAGGCGACGGCCCAGACGGTGCGCGATCAGCATGGCCCGGCCAATCTGGTGGTCGCCAACAACGTGTTCGCCCACGTGCCGGATCTGCTCGGCTTCACCAAGGGCTTGCGCGCGTTGCTCGCCGAGGACGGGTGGCTCTCCATCGAGGTGCACCACGCGCTGAACCTGGTGGCGCTCGCCCAGTTCGACACGATCTATCACGAACACTTCCAGTACTACACCGTGGCGTCGGCGGCGACCGCGCTCGCCACCGCCGGGCTGGCGCTCGTCGACGTCGAGCTCGTCGAGACCCACGGTGGTTCGATCCGGCTCTGGGCGCGGCCCGCAGCCGCCGCCACCGATCCGCACCCCCGCGTCGCCGAGGTGCTGGCGCTGGAGGCCGAAGCCGGCCTGCACGACGTCGCGGGATACGTCGGGCTGCAGGAGCGCGTGGAACGACTGCGCCACGACCTGCTGCGCTTCCTGCTCGACTGCCGTGCCGAGGGCAAGCGCGTCGTCGGCTACGGCGCACCGGGCAAGGGCAACACCCTGCTCAACTACTGCGGCATCCGTTCGGACCTGATCGAGTACCTCGTCGACCGAAACCCCTACAAGCACGGCAAGTTCACGCCGGGCACCAGGCTGCCCGTGCATCAGGTCGACCGGCTGGACAAGGACCGGCCCGACGTCATCGTGGTGCTGCCGTGGAACCTCGAAACCGAGATCACCGCCCAATTGGCCTACACCGCCGAGTGGGGCGCCCAACTCGTCTACCCCTTGCCTCAACTGCACGTCGTCGACCAAGCGAAGGTGGAGAAATGAAGGTAGTGCTGTTCTGCGGTGGCTACGGCATGCGGATGCGCAACGGAGACGACGACACCATCCCCAAGCCGATGCAGATGATCGGATCTCGGCCGTTGATCTGGCACGTGATGCGGTACTACGCGCACTTCGGCCACAAGGACTTCATCCTGTGCCTGGGCTACGGAGCGGCCCACATCAAGAACTACTTCCTGACCTATCAGGAGTCGGTGTCCAACGACTTCGTGATCCGGGGTGGCAAGGTCGAACTGCTGCAGTCCGACATCAGCGACTGGTCGATCACCTTCGTCGACACCGGACCCGAGTCGCCCATCGGCGAACGTCTGCGCCGGGTAAGCCAATTCGTCGAGGACGACGAGTACTTCCTCGCCAACTACTCCGACGTGCTCACCGACGCACCGCTCAACGACATCATCGACGACGTCAAGGCCGCCGGTGCGCTGGCGTCGATGCTGATCGTGCCGCCGCAGTCGTCGTTTCACTGCGTGGACGTCGCCGACACCGGCTCGATCACCGGCATCACCCCCGTGTCGCAACTGCCGATCTGGGAGAACGGCGGGTACTTCGTCCTGTCGTCGAAGATCCTCGAGATGCTCACCGAGGACTGCGACCTCGTCGAGGACGTCTGCGGACCCCTGGCCGCCCGAGGAAAGCTGTACGGCCACAAGCACCTTGGCTTCTGGAAGCCCGCCGACACGTTCAAGGAACGGGCCGACCTCGACAACGCCTACAAGCGCGGTGACGCACCGTGGATGCTGTGGGAGCACGCCAAGGAGACCGTCTCTCCGTGATCGACCTATGGGCGGGCGGTCTCGACGAGATCGCCGTTCTCGGAGCACATTGCGACGACGTCGCCATCGGCATGGGCGGCACCCTCCTGACCCTGTGCCGGGCGACACCCGGTCTGCGCGTGCGCGCGCTGGTGCTCAGCGGCGGCGGTACGCCGCGGGAGGCCGAGGAACGCGCCGCGCTCGACGCGTTCTGCCCCGGTGCCGACCTGAGGATCACCGTCGACGACGTACCCGACGGCCGAGCCCCCGCGCACTGGGATCGAATCAAGGACGCGCTGCGCACCTTTCGCGGTTCGTGCGAGCCCGACGTCGTCTTCGCCACGCAGCGCCGCGACGCCCACCAGGATCACCGCACGCTCGCCGAACTGGTGCCGACCGAATTTCGCGACCACCTGCTGCTCGGGTACGAGATCCTCAAGTGGGAGACCGACACCCCCACGCCGACGGTGTTCCACCCGCTCGACGAGGTGACCGCCCGGGAGAAGGCGCGGCTGCTGGCCGAGCACTATCCGTCGCAGGTGGCGCACGATTGGTTCGACGACGCGTCGTTCCTCGGGTTGTCCCGACTGCGGGGCGTGCAAAGCCGCAGCCCCCACGCCGAGGCATTCGTCATGGAGAAGGCCAGACTCACGTTCGGAAGGAACCCGCGTACATGAAGGTGTTGGTCACCGGCCACCAAGGCTATCTGGGCACCGTCATGGTGCCGCTGCTGCAAGCCGCCGGCCACGACGTGGTCGGGTTGGACAGCGGCTTCTTCGCCGACTGCGTCCTCGGCGCCGCGCCCGCCGAACCGCCGGGCCTCGCGGTCGACCTGCGTGACGTCACCGTCGAGCAGCTGCGCGGCGTCGACGCCGTCGTGCACCTCGCGGCGCTGTCCAACGACCCGCTCGGTGCGCTGGCCCCCGACATCACCTACGACGTCAACCACCACGCGTCGGTGCGGTTGGCCCGGCTGGCCAAGGAGGCCGGCGTCGGGCGGTTCCTCTACGCGTCGACCTGCTCGGTGTACGGCGCGGCCGGGGCAGACCTGGTCACCGAGGACGCCGAGCTGCACCCCATCACGCCGTACGCGATCAGCAAGGTGCGCGTGGAGGCCGACGTCGCCGCGCTCGCCGACGCCAACTTCGTCCCGGTGTTCCTGCGCAACGCAACGGCTTTCGGCTTCTCGCCGCGGCTGCGCGCCGACATCGTGCTGAACAACCTGGTCGGTCACGCCGTGCTGACGGGGGTGGTGCGGGTGATGTCCGACGGCACGCCATGGCGACCGCTGGTGCACGCCCAGGACATCGCGCGTGCCTTCGAGACCTGCCTGACCGCGCCCGCCGACGTCGTGAGCTGCCGGGCGTACAACGTCGGCACGGAGTCCAACAACGTCACCGTCGCCGAGATCGCCAAGGCCGTGGTCGACACCGTTCCCGGTTCGACGCTGCTGATCACCGGCGAGACCGGAGCCGACCCCCGCTCCTACCGGGTCGACTTCAGCCGCGCGCGAACCGAACTCGACTTCGAGGCGACGTGGTCGGTGGCCGACGGCGCGGCCGAACTCTACGAGGCCTACCTCGCGAACGGGCTCACACGAGCCGACTTCGACGGGTCGTTCACCCGGCTCAAGCGGCTGGAGTGGCTCACCGCACACGGTGAGCTCGACGAGACGATGCGCCGTGTCAGCGCAATTGCCTGACCAACTCCGCCCAGCTGCTCGCCGATCGGTCCCGCGCCGACACCACGCCGGCGGGCAGCGGCCACTCGATGCGAAGGTCGGGGTCGTCGAACGCGACACCAAGATCCTCGGTGGGATCGTGCGGTCGGTCGATGCGGTAGCAGACGTCGGCTACCTCGGTCAGCGCCTGAAAGCCGTGCAGCAGACCCGGCGGCACGTACAGGTGACGGAAGTCCTCGTCGTCGAGCAAGAAGGCCTCGTGCCGCCCGAACGTCGGCGACGAGGGTCGCGCGTCGACGAGCACGTCGTGCACCGCGCCACGCGCGCACCGCACCAGCTTGGCCTCCCCGCGGCCACCCCTGCCGTGCATGCCGCGGATGACGCCTCGAGAGGAACGCGACTGCGAGTCCTGCAGGAACGCGGCCGCGGCGCCGGCCGCCCCGGCCCAGTCGTCGAAGATCTGCGCGTCGAAGGTCCGGGTGAACAGTCCGCGTTCGTCGTGGAACGGGGTGGGCACCAGGGTCACGACGCCGGCCAGGGTGGACTCCTCGATGCGCACGCGGCCATGCTGCCATGAACCGCTGTAGGGCGTGTGGACACGAGGGTCTGCGGCGGGTGCTCGACCTGGGCACCGTGCCCGCGGCCGACCACTTCCCGCCCGCGGGGCAGCCGGTGGCCGCCGACGAGGGCGTCCATCCCCTGGCCATGGACCTCTGTGCCGACTGCGGTCTGGCGCAGCTCGCCGACGACGACACGGTGACCGCCGAACCCCGGGGCGTGGAACCCCGGGCGCTGCGCGAACAGGCCCTCGACGCGGTGCGGCTGGTCGAACGGGCGGGATGGCTGCGGGGTGCGACGGTGCGCGAATTCGGCAGCCCGCACGGCGGTACCTGGGTGCCGCTGCTGGCCGAGCGCGGGTTCACCCCGGTGGTCGAGGGCCCGTCGAGTGCTCAGCCGGCGGCCGACGTCGTGCTCGACTGCTTCGGCATCATGCACGAACCCGATCAGCGCGCCGCCTTCGCCCGCCGGGCCGAGGCGACCGCACCCGGGGGAGTGCTTCTGCTGCAATACCATTCGCTGTCGGCGATCGTGCGGCAGGGGCAGTGGAACGCGTTGCGCCACGGGCACTTCGCGTATTACTCGCTACCGGCGCTGGCGCGGCTGCTGGGGGCCGCCGGAATGCGCGTGGTCACCGCGTGGGACTTCGACCTCTACGGCGGAACCGTGCTCCTGGCCGCGGTGCACGACGACGACCCCCGCGCCACCCGCCCGGAACCCGTCGTGGCGTCCACGGTCGCCGCCGACGCCGCGGTGACCGACGCCGAGGTGGTCGGCGGGCTGCAGTCGGCGGCCGACGACTACACCGCGGCGTTGCGTTCGTGGTTGACCGCGCACCGTGATTCGGGCCGGCGGGTGTACGGCTATGGGGCGGCCTCGCGGGCCGTCGCGGCGTTCGCGATGGCCGGGTTGGATCGCTCGTTGATTGCGGGCGTCGCCGACGCGTCGGACGCCAAGCAGGGCCGCCGCATGCCGGGCACCGACGTCCCGATCATTTCGCCGGAGGATCTGGTCGCCGCCGACCCGGACCTGGTGCTGCTTACGCTGCCGGACCTGTTGGCCGAGGTGTCCCAACGTCTTCCAGCGCTGACGGGTCGCTGGCGGACCGACGACCATGTCTCCATGCGGAGCGGCTGAACAGCAGGCTGCGGCGAGCCTGCATGGTCACCGCGCCGAGCCAGCCGATCGACCTGTCCAGGTTGCCCATCCGCCAGGTCCCGTCACCGGCGATGCGCCGCGTCAACTCCAGCTGCTGGCCGAACTGGGCCCGCACGGAGGTGAACGCGGTGGCTCCGTCGGCCGAGACGCGGAAGGCCGCCATGGCGTCGGTTTGACCGACGAAGTCGCCCTGCCGCAGCAAGCGGGTCCAGAGCTCGAGTTCCATTGGGTAGAGCAGGTCACCCTTGAAGCCGCCGACGGTGTCGAAGTCCTTGCGGCGGAACGTCACCGCGGCCGACGGCCCGATGGGGTTGCCCCCACTGCGGACCACCTGCCTGATGACGGCACGCCCGTCGTGCCTGCCCGTCAGGCGGCGCAGACCGGTCGAGCGGCGAAGGGGTTGGCCGGCGTCGTCGAGCAGGTCGACCTTGCAGGCGACCAGCGCCACGTCGGGATTCTCGGTCAGGACGTCGGCTTGATCCTGCACGCACGTCTTGTCGATCAGGTCGTCGGCGCACAGGAGTTTGATCAGCGGGGCGCGGCACAGTTCGACGACTCGGTTCCAGTTGTCCGGCATCGACAGCGTGGCGTCGTTGCGCACCACGCGCAACCGCGGATCCCGCCGTTCTCGTAGGGCCTCTTCGAGGATGGTCCGCGTGCCGTCGCTGGTGTTGTTGTCCAGCACGAGGATCTCCATGTCCTCGCAGGTTTGGGCAAAGGCGGCGTCCAGCGTCTCGCGCAGGTGCTTCTCGGCCTGGTAGGCCGGAATGCACAGTGACACTGCGGGAGTGGCTCCTGCGCCATTCGGTGGTCTATCGGGTGTTGGTTCAGTCGACATGCATTCCCCCCGGGTGGTCACTCCGATCGCTATCGCCTCGAGAGTCGCCATGACCTGGCCGCTCTGCGGGGCGTGGTGAGCACCGCGCCCAATGTGGTCGCCCCCGCCGCCTCGAGCGTCGCGACCGAGGCGTCGACGTCGTCGATCTTGGTCTGGCCCGACTGGACGACCAGGACGACGCCGTCGGTCGCCGCTCCGACGATGGCCGCGTCGGCGGCGTCGAGAACCGGTGCGGCGTAGACCACGACGACGTCGAATTCCTGGCGCAGCGACTCGAGCACCTTGGGCAGGTTGCCGGTCGACAGCAGCGCGGTCGCCGTGGTGTCGGCGGGGACGCGGCCGGCGCCGAGGATGTGGATGGCCGGGGAGTTCCAGGTGGGCAGGCGCTCGGCGACCGGAACGGTCAGTTCGGGCTGACGCAGCAGGTCGGCGAGACCCTCGCCGTCGCCCTGCGTGGCGTCGAATCCCTTGCCGACGCGCATGTCTGCGTTCACCAGCACGATGCGTGCGCCTGCTTCGCTGGCGGCCCGGCCGAGGTCGACGGCGGTCGCGAAGGCCGCCTCGGGGTTGCGCGCCCCGACGACGGTGACCACGCGTGCACTGTCGGCCACGGTCATCCGCAGGCGTCGGAACTCCTCGACGCGCTGATCGCCGTCGGCCCACGTCACGGACGGGTCGTGGGGCGGCTCGGACAGGACGGGCAGGCCGGCGGCCTCGACCGCGGCGGCCGAACCAACCTTGGCGTCCAATCGATCTCGGACTAGGGCGGCGATGAGGCCGACGATCAGCCCCGCGAGCGCACCGAACAGCAGGTTCATCACGGTGCTCGACCCGGTCTTGGCGGCCACCTTGGCGGCTTCGACGATGGTCAGGTTGGTGAAGGGGTTGCTCTGCTGGCCGGAGTTGCGCAACTCGACCTCGCCGACCATCTGGACGAATTGGCGCCCGGCCGAGTCCGCCATCCGGCGCGCCTCGTCGGGATCGCTGTCGGTCACGGTGATCTCGATCAGGGCGGTCTCGGGTTCGGCGGTCGCGGTGATCTTGCTGGCGACGTCGTTGGCCGCGGCGTTGAGCTTCAGATCGTCGACGACCCGTTGGGCCAGAACGTCACTGGTCACCAAGGCGGCGTAGGACTGGGCGCGGTCCTTGGTGAACATGCCGCATTGGTAGGCCTGTTCGATGGAGCCCTCGGCGCAGGTGCCGACGAGGACGCGTGTCGAGCTGTGATACGACGGCGGGCTCAGTGCAGAGACTGCCCCGGCGCCGAGGACACCGACCAGAACGGCGATGACGAGCAGCGGCCAGCGGCGACCGAGGAGTCGCGCGAACTCGACGATGCCCGGCTGGCGCGTGGCGTCATCCGCTGCGGGAGGGGCCATTTCTCGGTGGGCGACCCGGTGTGCCGACATGTGAGTACTCCTATCCGTCCGCTGCCGCGGGCGTCGCTGCGAGATTCCCGAGGTGCGGTTCGTCCGAGGTGGCGCCGTCCTGGAGCTTGAAGACCTTGACCACCAAGGGAACACAGTTGGCCGCCGTGGCCAGGCACCCTCCGACGGCGGCTCCGACGGCGCCGTGGACGTGACCGCCGACGGCGATCGCAGAGATGAACGCCAAGGCGAAGCCGATGCCGACCTTGGCGACGAATCGTTCTTGGCCCTGGGCCTGGAGCACCGCGCTCAGCGCCGCGGCGAGCACGGCGAACGGGATGCCCAGAACCAGTACCGACAGCACCCGGCCGGCGGCGCGGTACTGCTCGCCGTAGACCAGCACGCACAGGGGTTCGGCGACGAAGTAGCCGACGGGGGCCACCACCAACAGCACGACGGGCAGCAACATGGCGATGCGCAGCCCGGCGGTCCTGGCCTGTCCCGGTGTCGCGCGGGCGGCCGGCGGCAGCACCGTCGACGCCAGGGTGCCGGGGATCAGGATCAGGGGACTGGTCACCCGGGACGCGGCGGCGTAGAGGCCGGCGCTGTGGACGCCGGCGAAGGCCGACACCAGGAACGAGTCCAGGGTGGAGATCTGCGCGGTGACGTTGTTGATGAAGAACGCAAAGGACTTGCGGAACACCGTGGTCCACCCCAGCAGGCTCTCCACCCGCACGACGCGGCTGCGCAGGAAGTAGGTGCTCTGCAGATACCCGGCAAGGGCTCCGATCAGCTGGGCCAGGGCGTAGGCCCACAGCGCGGAGACGTCGGCCATCACCAGCGCGACGAAGACGAGGAACTGCACGCCCCGACGCAACAGGATCGACGAGGAGGGGACGATCTTGGAATCAGCCGCGATCGGCACGCTGAGCCGATATTCGACGCATCGGTCGACGGCCACCGACAGGATCAGCGCGGTCAGGCTCAGCGGGATGACGTGCTGGGCCGAGAGACCAACGCCGATCGCCAGCGCGAGGATGCCGAAGACCCACGTGGTGATGGTGGTGTAGCGCAACGCCGAGGACACCATGACGTGGTCGTCGCGCGCGTAGGACTTCGAGATCAAGGTGGACAACCCGAAATCGGTGACGGTGAACAACACCATGCAAAAGCCGATGATCGCGGACGTCATCCCGATCTCGGCCGGCGAGACGGCTCTGGCGAGGATGATGACGTTGATGGCCTGCAACACGTTGGCGAGGATGCGGGCCGACAGGATCGAGGCGAATTGGGCGTTCACGTCGCCCTCGCCGTCTGTACGAGCCGACGGACGGCGAACGGGGGCCAGCTCAACGCGGCGCCGGCCAGCAACATCGTCTTCGTGACGCGGCGGGAACCGTCGGTCAGCATCGAGCGCCGGTACAGCCCGAGGCTGACGCTCTCGGCGCGGATCTTGAACCTCTCCAATCCGTCCAGGTGATCGGCGTAGGTGTGGGGGTCGAACTCCGGGCGGCCCGCGGCGCGCCGGTGGTGGTTGGCCACCGCGAGGCCGATGTTGGTGCGAACGCGACGCATCGACGAGGCGTTGATGCCGCCGCCGTGGAAGGAGTAGTCCAGGACGTGGTCGTCGACGTTGGCGAGCGCGCCCACCTCCGACAGCCGCAGGAACAGGTCCCAGTCCTCGGCCACCCCGTAGGACCAGTAGCCGCCGACGGCGTCGAGCGCCGTGCGCCGAATCATCACCGAGGGGTGGCACAGCGCGTGCTGCCCGCGGAGCAGGGCGGCGACGATGGCGCCGTGGTCCCGGGGGAACGACGACGTCGACTCGGCGACGCCGTCGACGACACGGCGGATTTGCCCGCCGACGAGGACGACCTCGGGGTGGGCGTCGAGGTAGTCGACCTGGGCCCGGAAGCGGCCGGCGATCGAGACGTCGTCGGCGTCCATCCTGGCGACGTAGGGCGCCGTCGTGGCGGCGATCGCCTCGTTCAGCGAGGCGGCCAGACCGCGGTTGGGTCGTGAGACGACCGTGACTCGGGGGTCGTCGACGAGATCGCCGAGCGCGGCGAGGGTTCCGTCGGTGCTGCCGTCGTCGAGGACGAGCAGTTCGAGGGCGACGGAGTCGTCGGCGAGCACGCTGCGCGCGGCCGCGGCGATCGTCTGCGCGGCGTTGAAGGCCGGCAGGACCACCGCGACGACGGGGCGTGCCGAGGCGCCGTCATCGGCCACGAAGGACCGCCAGGATGAATCGGGCGTTGCCGAAGAGGTAACGGCGCCACAGTCTCTTGGGCTCCGACATCAGCCGGTAGGCCCACTCGAAGCCGGAGTTCTGCACCCACCTGGGGGCTTCGCGCACCGAGCCGGCCACGAAGTCGAAGGCCGCGCCGACCCCGATGAAGACGCCGGGTAGGCGCTCGGCGAGTGCCGCGGCAGCGAAGTCCTGCTTCGGAGTGCCCATGCCGATCCAGACGATGTCGGGGTTGGCCCTGGCGATGCGCTCGATGCACTCCTCGTCCAGGGCTTCTTCGACGGGACCGAAGGGCGGGGCGTAGGCGTCGACGATGTTGACGCCCGGGTAGCGGTTGGTGGTCTCGTCCACCAGCTTGGTGAGCGTCTCGTCGGTGGCGCCGAGCATGAAGTGGCGAAGGTCGCTGCCGCGTCCGTGGTCGAGCACCTCGACGAAGAACGACGGCCCGCGAACACGGCCGGCCCGCTGCGGGCTGCGGGCGCGGCTACGCATCGCCCAGGCAACGGGGGCACCGTCGGGCAACGTCAGGCCGGGGCCGTCGAAGAGCTCCCGGTACTCCTGATCCTGGCTGGCGAGCGCGACGCAGTAGGCGTTGGACAACCGCACGACCACGCTCCGATCCGCGGACTGGGTCGCGATGGAGACCACGTCCCGCACGGCGGTGTCGAGGTCGGTGACCTCGAAGGGGAGGCCGCCGATCAGGACGGACTCGCGGGGGCTACGAAGGTCTACCTCTTTGGAGTCAGTCACCTGGGCCTCGTCGACGTTTGTCACTCTGTGCCTCGCAAATTTGGTCTGATTTCGGCTCGCCATCCGCCAATGTTCAGTATCGAGCCCGATCCTGCGGAGTGGCTGTCCGTTTTGGCTCACTTCGATGTGTGCCAGACATTCACGTTGAAGATGTTTTCCCACCAATTACCCTGTGTTTATACCCCATATGAGATTGCCTGTACATCCGCGTACGCATCTTACTGGGTGATTCATACCACTGGTATGTTTTATGAACATAGCGCCGACTCGCAGATTCAGCAAACTTTTGCTACGTTTCAGCGACGGCAACGGCTCCCGTTGGGCCGAGATCTGCCCCTAGATCCCGGAGTGGCCACCCGCTAATGGCCTGGTGGTCGACGTCGACCGGCGAGTGGGTGGCTTTCCGGCCACGGCGAAGGCGAGGTGATGTGGTGACCGACCGGTGCGGCCGCTCCGTGCGCCGACGACCCTCAGGGCCGTGGCGGACCTTGGTACGGGGCGGAGACGAACCAGCCGGTCATGCCCCGGACGGCGTGCCGGACGGTCCCGTCGGTCTCGTTGCGCACGATGGCCGTGCAGCCGACGCCCGGCGGGATGGCGAAGTCGGCGTCGCCAACCGTCACCCGGCCCGGCCCGGACAGCACCTTCGTGGTGACGCCCTCGGTGCCGACCACGGCCGGCAGCACCGACGCGCCGTCCAGCGCCAGCCGCAGCGACGCGGCGCCGGACCCGGCGTACAACACCGCCTCGGCCTGGACGCCGCCGTTGGCCGCGACGAAGTCGTCGACTTCGTAGCCGGTGCTGGTGTTGACGACCAGCCTGCCGGAGTTGGCACCCTGGTCGACGGCGGTCTGATAGTTGGTCCAGCGGGAGCTGTTGACCGTCAGCGCATCGCCGCGGACGAAGCGCACCGATACCGCCCCCTTCGCGACGCGCAGGAAGCGGCAGCCGCTGAGCGTGACCGACGCGGGACCGGTGGTGTCGTCGCCGACGACGAGATCCTCACCGCCGATCCGCTCGAAGTTGACGCCGTGCAGGGAGATCGACCGGGTCTCGTCGCCGAACAGCAGCGCGCCGCGGCCGCACCCCGCGAAGTCGCCGCCCACCCACTCCATCGCCTCGACGCCGTTCTCGACGATCAGTGCGGTGTCGCACTCCCAGGCGCTGCAGTTGCGCAGCCCCAGCGGCGCCGTCGGGGCGAAGTCGTTGCGGGGGAACAGCCACCCCGTCGACGACCTGCCGACGCTGACGCCGTCATACCCGCCGTCCCAGGCGGATTCGTGCCGAACGCCGACGCCGTGGCCGGACACCGAGACCTCGGAGATCGAGAACCGCGACGCCAGTTTCACGCTGAGCCCCACCAACGCGGGTTGCTTCTTCGTCGCCGTCAGGGACAGGCCTGAGATGGCCCAGTCCGACGCGTATTCGTTGCCGCCGGGCACGCCGTGTGCGGTGACGGAGGCTTCGGCCCCCTCGTTGCGCAACGTCGTGACGCCCCGACCCGACCCCCGGACGTTCACCCGACCCGTCACGGGCAGCGTCATCCCGAGGAAGCCGTACTCCCCGCCGGGCAGCACGACGTCGGCGCCCACCTTCGTCGACTCGGAGATCGCGGCGTTGAGTGCGTCCGTGTTGGCCTGCGGGCTACCGCCGGTCGCGAGCTTCGCGAGCACGCTCCTGGCACTCACCTGCACCTCGACCGGCGCCGGGTCGCTGCGCGAACACGACGTGGCCGCCGCGGCCACTCCCGCGCCGACCGCCGCCGCCGATGCCACCAGCAGTCCGCGCCTGCCCTTGTCGAATGCGTTGCGATCGTTCGCGTTACGCGATGGCTCGGGCGTGTCGGCTGGCATGTCGACTGGCGTCACGTCGGATCCTTCGGGGTTACGGCATGGCAGCGAGATGCTCCTGGTAGCCGACGATACTTCAGCACGGATGGAGGAGTTGACCCGATGTTGACGCAGCTACGTGGCGCCGCACCCTGGATCGTCGGTCTGGCCGCCGCGATGGTGGCCGGTGCCGCGGTCGCCGTCTCACCGCTATTCCTCGCGGTGGAGGCCCTCTTGCTGGTCGTGCTGGCCGCCTTGCTCTACCCGGGTACGCGCTGGCAGCTGGCTCCGCTGACGGTGCTCGTCGTCTCCCCGGCAATCTTCCTCGACGCGGCCGGGCAGCCGATGCCCAACGGCGACGCGGCGCAGAAGGCGTTGCTGATCGTCGCCCTCGGGTGCCTGGTGTTCACCGCGGGGGTCCGGTGGTCGAGCGTCGGCGCCGCAGCGGTGGCCGCGGTGGGCCTGGCGCTCGCGGTGTCGGTGCTCGACGTCGGCGGAGCGATCGACGTCGGAACGGCACTGGCGAGCCGCGCCTTCGTCGGCTACACGCTGCCCTGGCTCTTCCTGTTCGTCGACTGGCGCAGGATCGGGGTCTCACGAGGCCTGGGGTTCATCGTCAAACTGCCCCTGCTCAGCGTGATCGCCGGTATTCCGTTGCAACTGGCCGGGGTGTCCACGGTGTTCAGCGTGGAGGCCACCGGCGTGCCGAGGCTCGAAGGTGCCTCCATCCCGGCCCACCTGGCATTCCTCAGCCTCGTCGGCCTGGCCGCCGGGCTGTGCCTGCTGGGCCTGCCCGAGGTCGACCGAAACTCGCGCACCCACCTGTGGGTCGGTCTGAACCTCCTCATCCTGGTGGGCACCGCGACGCGCGGCGGCATCGGCGTCGGCCTGGCCCTGGTGGCCGTGTTCATCGTGCACGCGCTGATGGTGAGCAGGACGTCGTCGCGGTTGGCGCGCCGCGGCGCCTGGATGGCCACCGCCATCGGCATCGTCGCGATGGCCGCCGCGGCGCCCGAACTGATCCGGCGCAGCATGGGCAACAGCTACGAGGGCACGTTCAACCTGTCGGGACGAGATCAGGCGTGGGACTTCTTCTTCGGCCTGGCCACCCAAAGTCCGACCACCGGCAAGGGTCTGGGCTTCGCGACCATCGCGGTGCAGTTGTACGCGCCGCCGAATGTGCAGAAGGAGTTCGTCGCGCCGCACAACGAGTACATCCACCTGCTGCTCGACGGGGGCGTCCTGTTCCTCGTGGCGATGATGGCGACCATGCTGACGTTGTTCTTCCTGGCCGCCCGCGCGCACCGCGGCACGGTCCGATGGGTGATCGCCACCTTCGCGCTGGGCTTCCTGGGTTACTCGTTCACCGACAACACCTTCTCCACACCACAATTCACGGTTCTGGTGGTCATGCTGCTCGGCATCTTGGCGGCCAACCCCGCATCGCCCAGACGGGTCGGCCCGTCGCCGGCACCGATCGCGGTGAGGGCGGCGGTGCCCGCGTGAGCGCCTCGGGGGAGCCGAGATTCGACGAATCGCGGCGGTTGCAGGACAGGTTGCACGAACTCGTCCCCGGCGGGGCCCACACCTACGCCAGGGGATCGGATCAGCTGCCGGAGTTCATGACTCCGGTGCTGACCCGCGGTAGCGGTTGCCGGGTGTGGGACGCCGACGGCAACTGCTACGTCGAGTACGGCATGGGGTTGCGCTCGGTGACCCTGGGTCACGGGTATCAGCCGGTGCTCGACGCCGTCACCGCCGCCATCGCCGACGGGGTCAACTTCACCCGGCCCACCGTGCTGGAACTGGCTGCGGCAGAAGACTTCCTGAGCCTGGTGCCGGGCGCGGACATGGTGAAGTTCGCCAAGAACGGCTCCGACGCCACCACCGCCGCGGTCAAGTTGGCCCGCGCCGTCACCGGCCGCCGACGCGTCGCGATGTGCAGCCAGCCGTTCTTCTCCACCGACGACTGGTTCATCGGGTCCACCCCGATGAACGCCGGCATCCCCGACGGCTGCTCCGACGCCGCGCGGTTCGACTATGACGATCTCGAGTCGCTCTCGAAGGCGTTGGCGGGCAACGACGTCGCCTGCGTGATCATGGAGGCCGCAACCGCCAACGCCGAACCCGAGCCCGGCTATCTCGACGGCGTGCGGAGCCTGTGCGACCGGCACGGTTCGCTGCTGGTCTTCGACGAGATGATCACCGGGTTCCGCTGGTCGGCGCACGGAGCCCAGGGCGTCTACGGCGTGCGACCCGACCTGTCGTGCTGGGGCAAGGCCATGGCCAACGGCTTCCCGCTGTCCGCCCTGGCCGGCAAGCGCGAGTACATGGAACTCGGCGGGCTGAGCACCGACCGCGACCGGGTGTTCCTGCTCTCGACCACCCACGGCCCGGAAACGGCCTCGCTGGCTGCGTTTCGCGCCGTCGTGCACGCCTACCGCACGGAGGACCCCGTCGGCCGGATGGAGCACGCGGGCCGGCTGCTGGCGCGCGGGGTCACCGAGGCCGTCGCCGCCGCCGGGCTCGCCGACTACGTCGGCGTGATGGGTAGACCGTCGTGCATGGTCTTCGTCACCCGGGGACCCGATGGCGCACCGTCACAGGCCTATCGCACCCTGTTCCTGCAGGAGCTGATGCGCCGCGGCGTGCTCGGGCAGTCGTTCATCACCTCGGCCGCCCACACCGACGCCGACGTCGCGGCGACCGTGGACGCGGTTCGGGCGGCGCTGCCGGTCTACCGCACGGCGATCGAGGCGGGCACCGTCGACGGCCTGCTCGAGGGCAGGCCCGTCGCACCGGCGTTGCGCCGGTCGGCGCACCCGCGTCTACTTCGCCGCGCGAGTGGCGGGGTGAATGGCGATTAGCCCCAACGTGCTGCGGCGCTTGCACATCGCCGCGAGCTCGGCGTAGGCGTTGGCCCCCAGCAGCTCGGTGAGTTCGGGGGCGTAGGACTGCCACACCTGTCGGGTTCCGACGTGGGCGTTGGGGTCACCGGTGCAGTACCAGTGCAGGTCCGCACCGCCCTCGCCCCACCCCCGCCGGTCGTATTCGGTGATGGTGGTGCGCAGCACCTGGGAACCGTCGGGCCGCTCCACCCACTCCTGGCTGCGCCGGATCGGCAGCTGCCAGCAGATCTCGGGTTTCATCGTCAGGGGTTCCACGCCGAGCTTGAGCGCCTTGGTGTGCAGCGCGCAGCCGATGCCGCCGGAGAAGCCGGGCCGGTTCAGGAAGATGCAGGCGCCCTTGTACTTCCGCGTCCGCAGGTTGTCCTTGCCGTCGTACTCGTCCATCTCCAGGTAGCCCTTGCGGCCCAGACCCTTGTCGCGGAACTGCCAATCCTCGTCGGTCAACTGCTTGACGGCGTCGTCGAGCTTGGCGACGTCGTCGTCGTCGGACATGAACGCGCCGTGGCTACAGCAGCCGTCGTCGGGACGGTTCGCGACCGTGCCCTGACAGGCGGGTGTGCCGAAGACGCAGGTCCAGCGTGAACACAACCAGGTGAGGTCCGCCGAGATCAGGTGTTCGGGGTTGTCGGGGTCGAAGAATTCCACCCATTCTCGGGCGAAGTCCAAGTCGACCTCACCGTTCTTGGCACCGGGGCGCGATCCGCTCACGGAACGCAACGGTAGACCCGTTAACGTGGGGCGCGTGCGATTGGGCGTGCTCGACGTGGGCAGCAACACGGTTCATCTGCTCGTCGTCGACGCCCGACGAGGTGGGCACCCCACCCCGATGAGTTCGACCAAGGCCGCCTTGCGGCTCGCCGAGGCCATCGACGGGTCCGGGAAGCTGACCAGGAAGGGCGCCGACAAGCTCGTCGACACCGTCGACGAATTCGCCAAGATCGCTGCCAGTTCGGGGTGCGTCGAATTGATGGCGTTCGCCACCTCGGCGGTGCGTGACGCCACGAACTCCGAAGACGTGCTGGCACGCGTGCTTTCGGAGACCGGGGTGGCGCTGAAGGTGCTCTCCGGGGTCGACGAGTCCCGCCTGACGTTCCTCGCGGTGCGGCGGTGGTACGGCTGGAGTGCCGGTCGCATCATCAACATCGACATTGGCGGGGGATCGCTGGAACTCTCCAGCGGCGTCGACGAAGAACCCGAGGTGGCGCTGTCGCTTCCGCTCGGCGCGGGCCGGCTCACCAGGGAGTGGCTGCAGGACGACCCGCCGGGGCGCCGCCGGGTCGCGATGCTGAGGGACTGGCTCGCCACGGAGATGGCCGAGGCGGGCGCCGGGGTGCTCGAGGCGGGCGTGCCCGACCTGACCGTCGCGACCTCCAAGACGTTCAGATCGCTGGCGCGACTCACCGGTGCGGCGCCTTCCGGCGCTGGACCGCGGGTGAAGAGGACACTGACTGCATCGGGGCTTCGTCAGCTCATAGCATTCATCTCTAGGATGACGACGGCCGACCGAGCGGAATTGGAAGGGGTGAGCGCCGAGCGAGCGCCACAGATCGTGGCGGGAGCATTGGTAGCTGAAGCGAGTATGAAGGCCCTTGCGATCGATACCGTGGACATTTGCCCCTGGGCGTTGCGAGAAGGGTTGATCTTGCGGAAACTCGACAGTGAGGCCGACGGGACCGCCTTGTTCGGCACGTCGGCCGGCCTGGCCAGAGCCAGAGGCGCGAGACGATGACTGATCCGGACGACACGACCTCCACGCGGCCCATCTCGGTCGCGGAGCTCCTGGCGAAGAACGGCACCATCGGTGCGCCCCCCGCCGGTGGCCGACGCCGTCGCAGACGAGGCAACAGCGACGCGGTGACCGTCGCAGAACTCACTGGCGAGATCCCGATCGTCAACACCGGGTCGATGCCCGTGGTGCGCCAGCCGGTCGCCGAACCCGAGCCGCCCGTCGTCGAACCGCCCGCCGCCGAGGTCGAGCCCGAGGTCGAGGTCGAACCGGACGACGAGGCTCACACCGAGTCCGAGACCACGGCCGAGACCCCGGTCGACGCCGAACCCGAGACCGAGGGCGAACCCGAGGCCGAGCTCGAGGGCGATGGCGAGCTCGACGGTGACGAGCCCGAGCTCACCGAGGCCGAGCTGGACTACCAGGCGCACCTCGACAGGCGTGCCGCCGAGCCGAACCCCGTCGACTTCTTCGCTCCGGCTCCTCGCCGCCCGCAGGCGTCCACCACCGGTGGTTTCGCCGTGCAGAGCGCCGAGGAGATGAGCCCGGACCCCGTCGTGGAGGACGACGAGGACGAGATGCTGGACCTGGGGCCCGGTTTCGGTGCCGACCTCGACGAGCACGACGCTCTCGACGAGCCCTCGGCCGCGGACGACGACGAACTGCGGCAGGAGACGCCGTCCTACCTGCGGTCCAGCACCGACACCCTGTTCGGCGGTCAGTCCGTCGCCGACGACCTGGCCCGTCGCGGCCGCACCCCCGGACCCGAGGACATCGACCTCGGCGAGGGTGACGCGACCCCGACCGCGGCGGTGGCCGAGTCCGCCGAGGAACCCGCCGAGCACCCCGCCGACGAGGCGTCGCCCTTCGTCAGGGGCGTCTGGGTGGTGGTGCAGTGCATCCTCGCCGTCGCCTTCGGCGCGGGCCTGTTCATCGCCTTCGACCAACTGTGGCGGTGGAACACCATCGTCGCGCTGGTGCTGTCCGTGCTCGTCATCCTCGGCCTGGTCGTCGGCGTGCGCGTCGTCCGCAAGACCGAGGACATCGGCAGCACCCTGATCGCGGTGGCGGTGGGTGCCCTCGTCACGTTGGGACCCCTGGCTCTGCTGCAGTCGCACTGACGCGTCACACTGACGGCTCGTGCGCCCCGCAATCAAGGTCGGTCTCTCCACCGCCTCGGTGTATCCGTTGAGGACCGAGGCGGCCTTCGAGTACGCCGCCCGCCTCGGCTACGACGGCGTCGAGCTGATGGTGTGGGCCGAATCGGTCAGCCAGGACATCCCCGCCATCCGCCGGATGTCGGAGAGCTACGGCATCCCGGTGTTGAGCGTGCACGCGCCCTGCCTGCTGATCTCGCAGCGGGTGTGGGGCGCCGACCCCGTCGCCAAGCTGGAGCGCAGCGTCCGGGCGGCCGAGGACCTCGGTGCGCAGACCGTCGTGGTCCATCCGCCGTTTCGGTGGCAGCGGCGCTACGCCGACGGCTTCACCGACCAGATCAGCGCCTTGGAGCAGTCCAGTGACGTCATGGTCGCGGTGGAGAACATGTTCCCGTTCCGCGCCGACCGCATCTTCGGTACCGGCCAGCCGTCGATCTCCCGGATGCGCAAGCGCGGGGGCAGCCCGGGCATAGCGGTGTCGGCGTTCGCGCCGTCCTACGACCCGCTGGACGGCAACCACGCCCACTACACGCTCGACCTGTCGCACTCGGCCACCGCGGGCACCGATGCGATGGAGATGGCGGGCCGCATGGGCGAGGGGCTGGTTCACCTGCACCTGTGCGACGGCAGCGGTGCCTCGACCGACGAACACCTCGTGCCCGGGCGCGGCACGCAGCCCACCGTCGAGGTCTGCCAGATGCTGGCCGCGAGCAACTTCGCCGGGCACGTCATCCTGGAGGTGACGACCTCCGGAGCGCGCACGGCCGCCGAGCGCGACGACCTGCTGACCGAATCCCTCGAGTTCGCCCGAGTCAACCTGTTGCGTTAGGAGCTGGTGCCGCCATGGATGGGTCGACGTCGTTCGGTGACGCGATGAAGCTGACGCAGGTGTCCTCCGAAGGTGACGGCGGTGCGTCCGCCGTCTTTCAGGGCGAGCTGAACGAGCACTGGACCATCGGCCCCAAGGTGCACGGCGGCGCGATGCTGGCGCTGTGCGCCAACGCCGCCCGGACGGCGTTCGGCGGGGGCGAGGGCGTCGAGCCGATCGCGGTGTCGGGCAGCTTCCTGTGGGCGCCCGATCCCGGGCCGCTGCGCGTGGTGACCACGATCCGCAAGCGGGGGCGCCGCGTCAGCCTCGTCGACGTCGAACTCGACCAGGATGACGTGCGCTCGGGTGAACCGAGAACTGCAGTCCGGGCGACCATCACGCTGGCCGAACCCGAGCACCACGCCCCGCCCCTGCTGTCGGTCAACCCGGTAGTGCCGTTGATGAGGCCGGAGCCGCCGCCCGGAATCGATGCGATCGGGCCGGGGCACCCGATGGCCGACGTGGTGCATCTGGCGCACGGGTGCGACATCCGGCCGTCGCTGACGACGATGGAGCCGAGGGCCGACGGGGGTCCGCCGGTGATCGAGTACTGGGTGCGGCCCAAGGACGCGTCGCCCGACATCCTGTTCGCCCTGCTGTGCGGTGACCTGTCCGCGCCCGTCACGCTCGGTGTCAACCGAAGTGGTTGGGCCCCAACGGTTCAGCTCACCGCGTATCTGCGCGGCAGGCCCGCTGACGGCTGGCTGCGGGTGATGTGCACGACGATGCAGATCGGTCAGGAGTGGTTCGACGAGGACCACGTGGTGGTCGACTGCGAGGGTCGCATCATCGTGCAGTCTCGACAGCTCGCGTTGGTGCCGCCGCCGCAGTGACCCGCGCGCCGTACCACGGTCGCGAGGTCCGCGCGTTCGCGTGCAATGCTTGCCGACGTGGCGAGAATTGCGATCATCGGTGGCGGAAGTATCGGCGAGGCACTGCTTTCCGGGCTGCTGCGCTCGGGTAGGCAGGCCAAGGACATGGTCGTCGCGGAGCGGCACCCCGATCGGGCCAAGTACCTCTCCGAGACCTATTCGGTGCTGGTGACCTCGGTGGCCGACGCCGCCGAGAACGCCGGCTACGTCGTCGTGGCGGTCAAGCCGTCGGACGTCGAGAAGGTCATCGGAGACATCGGCGAGGCCGCGGCGCGGGCCGAGAACAACAGCGCCGAGCAGGTCTTCGTCTCGGTGGCCGCCGGGGTCAGCACGGCGTATTACGAGGCCAACCTCCCGGCCGGGTCGCCCGTCGTCCGGGTGATGCCCAACGCCCCCGTCGTCGTCGGCGGCGGGGTCAGCGCGCTGGCGCCCGGCCGGTTCGCGACCCCCGAACAGCTCCGGGAGGTCTCGGCGATCTTCGACGCCGTTGGTGGCGTCCTGACGGTGCCCGAGACCCAGCTGGATGCGGTCACCGCGGTCTCCGGCTCCGGGCCGGCGTACTTCTTCCTGATGGTCGAGGCGCTCGTCGACGCGGG
>Ga0209051_1001129_pt1 | contig 24438 bp, 25 predicted proteins | sample AraplaCvi_mMS_r2_2_FD_184286 | JGI IMG/M metagenome (GOLD analysis project Ga0209051, IMG submission 184286) | Arabidopsis root microbial communities from North Carolina, USA - plate scrape MF_Cvi_mMS_r2 (SPAdes) (version 2) | ecosystem: Host-associated > Plants > Roots > Endosphere | place...
TGACCGATCGCAAGGCTCGCCAGACCGGTGTCGGCGGCGAAGTCCTCTGCTACGTCGCGTAAGGAGATTCGAGCAATGTCCCGCGTAGGAAAGATGCCGATCAACGTCCCGCAAGGCGTGGACGTCGCGATCGGAAGCGACAAGATCTCCGTGAAGGGCGCCAACGGCACCCTCACGCTGCCGGCGAACTCGCTGGTCGAAGTGAAGAAGGACGGCGCCGTGCTGACCTTCGCGCCGACCGACGACGGCCCGGAAGCCAACGCCATGAGCGGCACGTTCCGCGCCCTGGTGAACAACATGGTGCAAGGCGTCAGCAAGGGCTTCGAGAAGAAGCTGACCCTGGTGGGCGTCGGCTTCCGCGCCCAGGCCCAGGGCCCGAAGCTGAACCTGCAGATCGGTTTCTCGCACCCCGTGGTCAAGGACATGCCCGCCGGCATCTCCGTGGCCTGCCCGACCCAGACGGAAATCGTCATCAAGGGCGCCGACCGCCAGGTCGTCGGCCAGATCGCCGCCGAGGTCCGTGCCATCCGTCCGCCCGAGCCGTACAAGGGCAAGGGGATCCGCTACGCCGATGAGCGCGTGGTGCTGAAAGAGACGAAGAAGAAGTAAGGAGCGCCCAAATGCTGAACAAGAAGGAACAGCGCCTGCGCCGCTCGCGTCAAACGCGGGCCCGCATCGCCAAGCAGGATGTCGCGCGCCTGACGGTCTTCCGCTCGAACCTGCACATCTACGCGAGCGTGATCTCGAACGACGGCGCACGCGTCGTCGCCTCGGCCTCGACGGCCGAGAAGGAAGTCCGCGAGCAGCTCAAGAACGGTGGCAACACCGCGGCGGCCGCCGCGGTCGGCAAGCGCATCGCCGAGAAGGCGAAGGCGGCCGGCGTCGAGAAGGTGGCTTTCGACCGTGCGGGCTTCGCCTACCACGGCCGGGTGAAGGCCCTGGCCGACGCGGCGCGCGAAGCCGGTCTCCAGTTCTGACGCGCAACGAAGGAATCTGCAAATGGCAAAGTTTCAACCCCGCGTCCAGGACGAAGGTCGTGACGACGGTCTGCGCGAGAAGATGATCGCGGTGAACCGCGTCACCAAGGTCGTGAAGGGCGGTCGTATCCTCGGCTTCGCCGCGCTGACCGTGGTGGGCGACGGTGACGGTCGCATCGGCATGGGCAAGGGCAAGGCGCGTGAAGTGCCGGTCGCCGTCCAGAAGGCGATGGAGCAGGCCCGCCGCAACATGGTCAAGGTGAGCCTGAAGAACGGCACCATCCACCACAACGTCCGCGGCGAACACGGCGCGGCCAACGTGCTGATGGCGCCGGCGCCGGCCGGTACCGGCATCATCGCCGGCGGCCCGATGCGCGCGGTCTTCGAGGTGATGGGCGTGACGGACATCGTCGCCAAGAGCCTCGGCTCGAGCAACCCGTACAACATGGTCCGCGCCACGCTGGACGCGCTCAAGAACGTCACCACGCCGGCGGACATCGCCGCCAAGCGCGGCAAGACGGTCGAAGAGATCTTCGGCTGACCGCCCCGGGAGTATCCACATGGCTGACGAAAAGAAGACGCTCCGCGTCAAGCTGGTCCGCAGCGTGATCGGCACCAAGCAGGCGCACCGTGACACGGTGCGCGGCCTGGGCCTGCGCGGCCTGAACAGCGAATCGGTGCTGGAAGACACCCCCGCGGTGCGCGGCATGATCAACAAGGTCGCTTATCTCGTCCTGGTGCTGTAAGCGCTCAGACGACCAGAGGAAGCAACAACATGGAACTCAACACCCTCAAGCCGGCCACCGGCGCCAAGCGCAACCGCCGCCGCGTCGGCCGCGGCATCGGCTCGGGCCTGGGCAAGACCGCGGGTCGCGGCCACAACGGCCAGCATTCGCGTGCGGGCGGCTATCACAAGGTCGGCTTCGAAGGCGGCCAGATGCCGCTGCAGCGTCGCCTGCCCAAGCGCGGCTTCAAGTCGCACCAGCTCAAGTACAACGGCGAGATCACCCTGGCCGACCTCCAGGCCCTGGCGATCGACGAAGTCGACCTGCAGGCCCTGAAGCAGGCCGGCCTGGTCGGCGAGCTGATCAAGCACGTCAAGGTCGTGAAGTCGGGCGAACTCAGCCGCAAGGTCACGCTGAAGGGCGTGGGCGCGACGGCGGGTGCCAAGGCTGCGATCGAGGCCGCCGGCGGTTCGCTGGTCGCCTGACGTCCGCAGGCCCTACTGAAGCTTCACGCACGTGGCAACCTCCCAGAATCAACTCGCCAAGTCGGGCAAGTTCGGCGACCTCGGTCGCCGGGTGATGTTCCTGCTGCTGGCGCTGGTGGTCTACCGGATCGGCGGGCACATCCCCGTGCCCGGCATCGACCCGAACCAGCTCGAGCAGCTGTTCAAGGGCAACGCCGGCGGCATCCTGAACCTGTTCAACATGTTCTCGGGTGGAGCGCTGTCGCGCCTGGCCGTGTTCACGCTGGGGATCTCGCCGTACATCTCGGCGTCGATCATCATGCAGATCATGGGCTACGTCGTGCCGTCGCTGGAGGCGCTGAAGAAGGAAGGCGAGTCGGGTCGTCGCAAGATCACGCAGTACACGCGCTACGGCACGCTGCTGCTCGCGCTGGTGCAGGCGTTCCTCGCCGCCGCCAGCCTCGAGCGCCAGCCCGGCCTGGTGCTGAACCCGGGCGTGGGCTTCATGTTCACGACGGTGGTCAGCCTGGTGGCCGGCTCGATGTTCCTGATGTGGCTCGGCGAGCAGATCACGGAGCGCGGGCTCGGCAACGGCATCTCGATCCTGATCTTCGGCGGCATCGCCGCCGGCCTGCCGCGCGCCATCGCCGGCCTGGTCGAGCTCGTGAACAACGGCTCGATGAACGCGATCGTGGCGCTGTTCATCCTGGTGATCGTCGCGGCGGTGACCTTCGCGGTGGTGTTCGTCGAACGCGGCCAGCGCAAGATCCTCGTCAACTACGCGAAGCGCCAGGTGGGCAACAAGGTGTACGGCGGCCAGTCGTCGCACCTGCCGCTGAAGCTGAACATGTCGGGCGTGATCCCGCCGATCTTCGCGTCGTCGATCATCCTGCTGCCGGCGTCGGCCGTGGGCTGGCTGGCGACGGGCGACAGCACGCGCTGGCTGAAGAACATCGTCTCGGCGCTGTCGCCGGGGCAGCCGATCTACGTGATGCTGTACGCCGCGCTGATCGTGTTCTTCTGCTTCTTCTACACCGGCCTCGTGTTCAACAGCCACGAGACGGCGGACAACCTGAAGAAGAGCGGTGCGTTCATCCCGGGCATCCGTCCGGGGCAGCAGACGGCGCGGCACATCGACAAGATCCTGGCGCGCCTCACGCTGGCCGGCTCGATCTACATCACGCTGGTGTGCCTGCTGCCGGAGTTCCTGGTGCTGAAGTACAACGTCCCGTTCTACTTCGGCGGGACCTCGCTGCTGATCATCGTGGTCGTCACGATGGACTTCTGGGCGCAGGTGCAGTCCTACGTGATGAGCCAGCAGTACGAGTCGCTGCTGACGAAGGCGAAGTTCAAGGGCTAACGGTTGATTTGTCTGGCCCGGGCCCCAGGTCCCGGCGTCGAAGAGTTTGAGTCGCGCTCCGCTTCGTTCGAGCGAGCGAAGCGAGTGTCAGAAGAAGGAGCAGACCATGAAAGTCTCGGCATCTGTCAAGAAAATGTGCCGCAATTGCAAGGTGATCCGCCGCAAGGGCGTCGTCCGCGTGATTTGCACCGACCCGCGCCACAAGCAGCGTCAGGGTTGAGTCGGCAGTCCATAGAATCTCAAGGATAGTCAAATGGCACGTATTGCTGGCATCAACGTTCCGCCGCACAAGCACACCGAGATCGGCCTGACGGCGATCTACGGCATCGGCCGTACGACCGCGCAGAAGATCTGCAAGAACGTCGGTATCGAGTATTCGAAGAAGGTCAAGGACCTGACCGACAGCGACCTGGAGAAGATCCGCGACGAGATCGCGAAGATCACCATCGAGGGCGACCTGCGCCGCGAGACCTCCATCAACATCAAGCGCCTGATGGACCTGGGGAGCTACCGCGGCATGCGCCATCGCCGCGGGCTGCCGGTCCGCGGCCAGCGCACGCGCACCAATGCCCGTACCCGCAAGGGTCCGAAGAAGGGCGCCGCCGCGCTGAAGAAGTGAGCCCGGCTCGCACGCATTGAAAGAAGGTCAACATGGCTAAAGCACCGAACAATTCCGCAGCCCAGCGCGTGCGCAAGAAGATCCGCAAGAACGTGGCGGACGGCGTCGCGCACGTGCACGCGTCGTTCAACAACACGATCATCACGATCACGGACCGCCAGGGCGGTGCGCTGTCGTGGGCCTCGTCGGGCGGCCAGGGCTTCAAGGGCTCGCGCAAGTCGACCCCGTTCGCGGCCCAGGTGGCTGCCGAGACGGCCGGCCGCGCGGCGCAGGAACAAGGCATCAAGAACCTCGACGTCAAGATCAAGGGCCCCGGCCCGGGTCGCGAGTCGTCGGTCCGCGCGCTGGCGTCGCTGGGCATCCGCATCACGTCCATCTCCGACGTGACGCCCGTGCCGCACAACGGCTGCCGCCCCCAGAAGCGCCGCCGCATCTGATTCGCCGCGCCGGGCGTTCGCGCCCCGGCCGCGAATAACAGCACTGCGCGCGCAGGCGATGACAGTGCTGCTACAATTTCGGGTTTTCTCGCAGCCGGCCATGGTTTGAGACCATTGCCGGCTTGCATGTCTCGATCGCCAGCCTTTCACCGGGCCGGCGGACGCGGCAGGCAGACACCCAAGACCACCGTCTGAGCGCCATAACAACATCCGCCAGACTCGCGCATCGTGCCCGGCAGCCGCGTGCTGCCTGGACGTGCGTCAGACAACCAATTCCATGAAGGAAGCAACGTGGCACGTTACCTCGGCCCCAAGGCCAAGCTCTCCCGCCGTGAAGGCACCGACCTGTTCCTGAAGAGCGCCCGTCGCCCGATCGGCGACAAGGCCAAGTTCGACTCGAAGCCCGGCCAGCACGGCCGCACCTCGGGCTCGCGCACCTCCGACTACGGTCTGCAGCTGCGCGAGAAGCAGAAGGTCAAGCGCATGTACGGCGTGCTGGAGAAGCAGTTCCGCAAGTACTTCGCGGAAGCCGAGCGCCGCCGCGGCAACACGGGCGCGAACCTGCTGACGCTGCTCGAATCGCGCCTCGACAACGTCGTCTACCGCATGGGCTTCGGCTCGACGCGCGCCGAAGCGCGCCAGATCGTCTCGCACAAGGCGATCACGGTGAACGGCAACGTCGTGAACATCTCGTCGTTCCTGGTCAAGCCGGGCGACATCGTCGCCGTGCGCGAGAAGGCCAAGAAGCAGCTGCGCATCACCGAATCGCTGAAGCTGGCCGAGTCCATCGGCCTGCCGGGCTGGGTGGCGGTCGACGCCACCAAGCTCGAAGGCACCTTCAAGAAGGTCCCGGATCGCGACGAGTTCGGCGCCGAGATCAACGAATCGATGATCGTCGAACTGTATTCGCGCTGATCTTGATTCCGCGGCCGAGCGGCGCGCCCCACGACGGCGCGCCGTCCCGGCCGCCGTCTCTTCGCGAGGCGCCGGGCCTCGCGAGCGCAGACGTACAGGCTGCCCGGCGTGGTCCATCAGCCTTATCGGTGTAACGAGCCGAGGGTATTGAGAGGAACAGGACATACATGCAAACCAATCTGCTGAAACCCAAAGCCATCAACGTCGAGCCGCTGGGCGGGCATCGTGCCAAGGTCACGCTGGAGCCGTTCGAGCGCGGTTACGGGCACACCCTCGGCAACGCGCTGCGCCGGGTGCTGCTGTCGTCGATGGTGGGTTACGCGCCGACCGAAGTGACGATCGCAGGCGTCCTGCACGAGTACTCGACGGTCGACGGCGTGCAGGAAGACGTCGTCCACGTGATGCTGAACCTGAAGGGCGTCGTGTTCCGCCTGCACAACCGTGACGAGGTCACGCTGGTGCTGCGCAAGGAAGGCGAGGGCCCGGTCACGGCCGGCGACATCCAGACGCCGCACGACGTCGAGATCGTCAACCCCGAGCACGTGGTCGCGCACCTGGCCCAGGGCGGCAAGCTGGACATGCAGATCAAGGTCGAGAAGGGCCGCGGCTACGTGCCGGGCAACCTGCGCCGCTTCGGCGACGAGACCACGAAGGCCATCGGCCGCATCGTCCTCGACGCCTCGTTCGCGCCCGTCAAGCGTGTGTCGTACGCGGTCGAGAACGCCCGCGTCGAACAGCGCACCGACCTCGACAAGCTCGTGATGGAGATCGAGACCAACGGCGCCATCTCGCCCGAGGAAGCGATCCGCTCGTCGGCCAAGATCCTGGTCGAGCAGCTCGCCGTGTTCGCGCAGCTGGAAGGCAGCGACATCGCCGCCTTCGACCAGCCCGCGCCGCGCACCGCCCAGTTCGATCCGATCCTGCTGCGCCCGGTCGACGAGCTCGAGCTCACCGTGCGCTCGGCCAACTGCCTGAAGGCCGAGAACATCTACTACATCGGCGACCTGATCCAGCGCACCGAGACCGAGCTGCTCAAGACGCCGAACCTGGGCCGCAAGTCGCTGAACGAAATCAAGGAAGTCCTCGCGTCGCGCGGCCTCACGCTGGGCGCGCGTCTCGAGAACTGGCCTCCCCAAGGTCTCGACAAGCGTTGAGATCCCACCGCTGCCGGATCGGCTGACCCCGATCCGTGTGCACCCTCCGGTACCTGATACGGCCGGAGTTCAATAACGACAGGAAAAGCACCATGCGTCATCGTCACGGCCTTCGCAAGCTCAACCGCACCTCGGAACATCGCCAGGCGATGTTCCGCAACATGTGCAACTCCCTGATCCAGCACGAGGCGATCAAGACCACGCTCCCGAAGGCGAAGGAACTCCGCCGCGTCGTCGAGCCGCTGATCACGCTCGCCAAGGAGCCGACCGTCGCCAACCGCCGCCTGGCCTTCGACCGCCTGCGCGACCGCGACAACGTCACCAAGCTGTTCGACGTGCTGGGCCCGCTGTTCAAGGCGCGCCCGGGTGGCTACACCCGCATCCTGAAGATGGGCTTCCGTCCGGGCGACAACGCGCCGATGGCGTTCGTCGAGCTCGTCGAGCGCAGCCACGACGACGAAGCCGTCTCCGACACGACGGGCGAGTGATCGCCTGCGGCCCCGCGGCGCCAGCCGCGACGGCCCCGACACGAAGGCCGGCCCCGCGCCGGCCTTTTTCATGGGCGCGCCGACGCGCTGCGGACGACCGGTGGATCCCTGTCCGGATCAACCCGCGCCGCAATTGCCCGCTCGTGCACCGCCCCGGCGCACACGCGACAATGGTTGCCCGCCCCGGAACCGACTCGGCCCGGCCCGACTCCAAGGTTCCGTTCGAAGGATGATCCGAATGTTCCTGCTGCGACCCGCCCGGGCCCTGATCCTTGCGTTCCTCGGCCTCTTCTGCGGCCTTGCCGCGCATGCCGCCGACGAGTTCCTCGACCCCGACCAGGCCTTCCAGCTCTCGGTGCGCGCGCTGGCCGACAAGAAGGTCGAGCTCAGCTACCGCATCGCGCCCGGCTACTACCTCTATCGCGAGCGCTTCAAGTTCTCGTCGCCGGAGGCCAAGCTCGGCGAACCCCAGATCCCGCCCGGCAAGAAGCACCACGACACGGCGCTCGAACAGGACGTCGAGATCTACCATGACCAGGTGGTGGTCGTCCTGCCCGTCGAATCGGCCCCCAAGTCGTTCACGATCAACGCCACGCACCAGGGCTGCGCCGAGAAGGGCCTGTGCTACCCGCCGCAGCCGCGCACGCTGAACGTGAGCCTGAAGGCCTTCGGCGGCGATGCCGATTCGGCCACGGTCGCCGGCACCGGCGACGGCCCGGTCTCCGGCGCCGCTCCCGCCGCGGTGAGCACCGCGCCCGGCGCGACCTCCCCGACCGACGCCCTGCGCAACAGCGTGCTGGGCGGCGCGGCCGCGCCGGCGCCGGTGGACAAGCCCGCCGCCACGCCGCCCGTGGCGGCCACGCCGGTCGCCGCCACGCCGGTCGCGCCCGCCGACAACGACGCGCGCATGGCCCAGGCCCTCGCGGGCGGCCACCTGCTGACGGTGGTCGCCTTCGCCTTCCTCATCGGCCTCGGGCTCTCGCTGACGCCCTGCGTCTGGCCGATGCTGCCCATCCTCTCATCCATCATCGTCGGCCAGGGCAAGGCCGTCACCCCGATGCGCGGATTCGCGCTGTCCGGCAGCTATTCGCTGGGCATGGCGCTCGTCTACACGGCGCTCGGCGTGGCCGCCGGGCTGCTCGGCAAGGGCTTCACCGGCTACCTGCAGAGCCCGCCCATCCTCATCGGCTTCAGCATCCTGCTGGTGCTGCTGTCGCTCTCGATGTTCGGCTTCTACGAACTGCAGCTGCCGTCCTTCCTGCGCGACCGCCTCAACGCGAAGAACGAGTCCCTCTCCGGCGGACAGCTCGGCGGCGTCTTCGGCATGGGCGTGCTGTCGGCGCTGATCGTCAGCCCCTGCGTCACGGCGCCGCTGGTCACCGTGCTGCTCTACATCGGCCAGAGCGGCGACGCCGTCATCGGCGGCGTCGCGCTCTTCTGCATCGCCGCGGGCATGAGCGTGCCGCTGCTGGTCATCGGTGCCTCCGCCGGCAAGGCCCTGCCGCGCAGCGGTGCGTGGATGGAGCAGGTCAAGCGCGTCTTCGGACTCGTGCTGCTGGGCGTGGCGATCTACATCGTCCAGCCCGTGCTGCCGCCCGTCGTCGCGATGATCGCGTGGGGCGTGCTGGCGCTCGTCGGCGCCGCGAGCCTGGGCGCGTTCGAACCCGTCTCCACCACGTCCTACGTCGGCACCGCGCGCACCGTGAAGGGTGCCGGGCTCGTGCTCGCGGTCTTCGGCGTCATCGAGTTCATCGGCGCGGCCAGCGGCGGCCGCGATCCGGCCCAGCCGCTCGCCCACCTCGCGCAGGCGCGCGCCGCCGGCGGCGTGGTCGCCGAAGGCCCGCATTTCGACCGCGTCGCCAGCGTCGCCGAGCTCGACCAGCGCCTGCAGGCCGCCGGGCGCCCGGTCATGCTCGACTTCTATGCCGACTGGTGCGTCTCCTGCAAGGAGATGGAGAAGGAGACGTTCGTCGATCCGACGGTGCGCGCCAAGCTGTCCAACGCCGTGCTGCTGCGCGCCGACGTCACCGCCAACACCGCGGACGACCAGGCGCTGCTCAAGCGCTTCGGCCTGTTCGGCCCGCCCGGCATCATCTTCTTCGACGCGCAGGGCCGCGAGGTGCTCGCCACGCGCGTCGTGGGCTTCCAGGACGCCCCGCGCTTCTCGCAGAGCCTGGCCTCGGTCGGCCTGTGAAGTTGGCGCAGATCCTGTTCTCGCAGGGGTTCGGCGCGCGCCGCGCCTGCGAGGGCCTGGTCGCCGGCGGCTTCGTCTCGATCGACGGCGTCCTGCACGACGACCCCTTCGAAGACCTCGAGCCCGAAGGCCTCGTGTTGAACGTCGAGGGCCGCGACTGGCCGTTCCACGCCCGGGCGCTCGTGGCCCTGAACAAGCCCGCGGGCTACGAGTGCTCGAAGAAGCCGCGCCACCATGCGAGCGCGTACAGCCTCCTGCCGGCGCCGCTGCTGCGGCGCGACGTCCAGGCCGTGGGCCGACTCGACGAGGACACCACCGGCCTGCTGCTGTTCACCGACGACGGACAGCTGCTGCACCGCTGGACGTCCCCGAAGCACCACGTGCCCAAGGTCTACGACGTGTCCTGCAAGCACCCCGTCACGCCCGAGCAGCGCGAGCGCCTGGCCGCAGGCGTCGTCCTGGCGGACGATCCGGCGCCCGTGCGGGCGCTGGCCGTCGACGACTGGGAGGGCGCCGCGTCCGGCCTGCACGGCCTTCGCCTGACGCTCGCCGAAGGCAAGTACCACCAGGTCAAGCGCATGCTCGCCGCCGTCGGCAACCGCGTCGAGGCCTTGCATCGCAGCCGCTTCGGCAAGCTCGCCCTGCCCGCCGACCTGGCGCCGGGCGCATGGTGCTGGCTGCCCGGCCCGCACGCCGTCGCCTGAAGCGGTCATGGTGCACGCCCCTCGCCGATTGGCGAGGGCGCCCTTCTTGCATCGCGCATCGGCCGACGGCATGCTCGATCGCGACCGTCGGCCGCCCAACCCCGTCGCCAGGATGTCACCCCAACGCCATGCCACCGCGAGACGGCTGCTCGTCGCGAGCCTCGCGGCGCTGCTGAGCGCCTGCCAGCCGGCGAGCGTGAAGATCGCGTTCATCGGCGGGCTGACGGGCCGCCTGTCCGACCTCGCCGTCGACGGCCGCAACGGTGCCCAGATGGCGGTCGATACGCTGAATGCGCAGGACGGCGCGGGACGCTACCAGCTCGTCGTGCACGACGACCAGCAGCAAGTCGAGGTCGGCCGCGCCGATGTCGATGCGGCCGCCGACGAAGGCGCCGCGTTCGCCATCGGCCCCATGACCAGCGTCATGGCCATTCCGATGGCCGCCGAGGCCTCGCGCCGCAAGATCGTGCTGATCAGCCCGACCGCCAACTCCGACGAGCTCTCGGGGCAGGACGACTGGTTCTTCCGCGTCATCACCTCCGCGCGCGGCGGCGCCGAGCAGCTGGCCACCGCGGCCATCGCGCGCGACCTGCGGCGCGGCGCCGTGCTCATGGAGTGGCGCAACCGCGCCTACACCCAGAACTTCGCGCGCCGCTTCGAGGACCGCTTCCAGGCCCTCGGCGGCTCGCCGCTCGCGCCCGTCCACTACGAGAGCGACGCCGACCCCGACTACGCGAAGATCGCGCAGGCCCTGCTCGCCAACAAGCCGCAGCTCGTGCTGCTCGTGTGCGGCGCGGTCGATGCGGCCATCGCGGCCCAGCAGATCCGACGGATCGATCCGGACGTGCGCATCGCGATGGCGTCGTGGTCGTCCAACGTGCAACTGCTGCAGCTCGGCGGCCGCGCGCTCGAGGGCGCGCTCGTCCTGCAGGCGCTCGACCTCGACAGCCGGCAACCCGCCTGGCTCGACTTCCGCCGCCGCTACGAGGCGCGCTACGGCACCGCGCCGGGCCAGGCCGCGGTCTATGGCTACGAGGCCGCCATGCTGGGCGCCGAGGGCCTGCGGCGCGCCGGCAAGCGCCCCCTGCGCGACGTCCTGCGCGAGCCCGCCGAGTGGCCGGGCCTGCAGCAGCCCGTCGAGCTCGACCGCTTCGGCGACAGCGCGCGGCAGTTCCATCTCAGCGAGGTGCGCGGCGGCCGCTTCGTGATGCTGCCGTCCTGACCTCGATGGCGCCCATACGGCAAACCGTATGGGCGTCGTCCGCGGCATGCCTCGTCAGAAAAGAAAATCCCACGCGCTGGTGACAAGGCAGGAATCCTGTGCCATAATCTCATTCTTCAGTCGCGGGGTGGAGCAGTCTGGTAGCTCGTTGGGCTCATAACCCAAAGGTCGTTGGTTCAAATCCAGCCCCCGCAACCAAGTTTTCAGAGGCCCTCCGAGCGAGGGCCTCTTCGTTTCCGGCCCTCCGGACTCGTCACCAAGACGACGCCTGTGTCGAGGGACGCGACGCGATGTCCGCGCAGGACCGACGACGTGCGGAGCGCTTCCCCCTGCAGGGCTGACGCGCGACTGCCGGCACTCGCTCGCTCGAGCAGGAGAGCCTGTCGTCCGACAGGAATTCAGCTCTCCCGGACGAGGCTTCGCATTCCGGCCATGGCCCTCGCTGCCTCGGCGCGAAGCTGGCGGCTCCCGGAACGACTGGACGTCACGCCGATGAAATTCCCCTTTCCATTCAGACTCGCGGTGCGCAATCGCAGACTCAGTGGCACGACTTCATGGCGCATGCATTCGCGCCCGGCGGGGGATCTCCCGCCGGGCATTCCGGCAGTGCCCGTGGCATGAGTCAGTCGCCGGTGAGCGACTTGCTTCGAGATCGGGACAAGCAGTGGGGGCCCGAGACCTTCCAGGCGCCGGCGCACTCTCTCAGCTGGCCTGGCGCGAAGCGCGCCCCATCTGGTCGGACTACAACGAGGCGCATGTGACGGGATGCGCGCGACCGGCCGCGGCGCGCGATGGTTCGATCTGGTGCGCGGGCAAGCAAGGCCTGCTGATGGTCGCGCTTCGAGACGGACTGTCGGTCGGTGTGCCATCTCTCGAGCTGACGGTGCCGGCGCGAGCTGCATTCGACGCGGGCATCGCGCCCGGATTCAAGCGGCTGCTGCGGGTGTTCGGGCGTCGCGCATCGAGGCCGTCCTTGGGGGGCACCTGACGGGGCCCGACGCGTCGGCGGGCAACACCGTGGCAACCCCGGGCGGGAAAGTCCGCAGCACCTTTACGCGCTTGTTGCGCCTCCAGCCGTTTCGAGGCCACTACAGTCACCCGGCCACGAATCCCGTGTGTTCCAACCCCCACGAAACCTGGAGTTCTCGATGAAGTTCCGTCAGACGCTTGTCCCGCTCCTTGCATCCGCCGCCCTGTCCGCGTTGCCTGGCATCGCCTGCGCCGACACCACCCCGCAGGGCTTCTCGGGCATCTTCGGCGGCGGGCCGCTGTACATCACGTCGAAGGGAGCGTCGGCGAACATCACCGAGCTGGCGAACTCCGGCTTCACCGAAGTCATCGTCTGGAGCGTCGAGGTCAATCCCAGCGGCGACCTCAACCTGAACGGCGAGTTCCCGCTGACGTCCGGCGGCGCCTACATCGGCGGGCAGCTGTACCCCGACTTCGCCTCGGACCTGTCCCGCCTGAAGCAGGGCAAGGTGCAGCGCGTGACCTTCAGCATCGGCTCGTCCAACTTCGGCGACTGGCAGGACATCACCGCGCTGGTGCGGAGCCAGGGCACCGGCCCCGACAGCATCCTCTACAAGGATTTCGCGGCGCTCAAGGCCGCCATCCCGGCGATCGACGCCATCGACTTCGACGACGAGAACAGTTTCGACCTGGCCACCACGGTGCAGTTCGGCGTCATGCTGGGGCAGCTGGGCTACCACGTGATGCCCGATCCCTATTTCAACGCCTCCTACTGGAAGAAGGTCGTCTCGCAGATCAATGCGCAACTGCCGGGCACCGTCGACGGCGTGCACCTCCAGACCTATGCCGGCGGCGCCGGCAACAACCCCTGCGTGGGCTGGGACTTCGGCGACGTGCCCGTCCTTCCGTTCGTCTGGGACCTCGATGACACGGTGCGTCAGACCTACCGCCAGATGAACAGCTGGCACGACCAGTGCGGGATCGTCGGCGGCGGCCTCTGGATCTACGACGACCTCGTCGGGACCAACAGGACGTCGAAGTACGCCAAGGCGGTGAACCTGGGCGTCAAGTAAGACGGACGGGCGCCCACGGCGCTCTCCGCAGGCGCCCGCGGTCGGGGGCCGCCTTCTCTCAGGCGGCCTCCTGCCGGATGGCGTCGATGTCGCGCTCGGAGTCGAGCGCATGGCGCCGGCAGTGCTCCAGGTAGCCCTGCTCGTGGTTCCCGACGAGCTCGACGACGCTGCTCCACAGCCAGGACGGCGCGTCGAGCACCTTGCGTCGTCCGCGAAGCAGTTCGCTGCGCCATGACGTCCGCGTCCCGGCATCGAGCTGGCGCGCATGGGCGCGGCCCACCACGCCGGCGAGGTAGCGCGCCGTGCGACGGGCCTCGGCTGCCGAGATATGCTCGATCTCGAGCTTCAGGTCTTCCGGCAGGAGTTCTCGCACGAACACCGAGCGATCGAGCATTCGCGCCGCGGCCATCCGCTCGCCGAGGTGCGGCGAGAGATGCCGCGCGCCCGCGACGACGCGCTGTGCGTACTCGCGCGGCATGTCCGCGTCCTTGTAGCGCGGCGCCGCGGCCTTCACCGCCTCCTTGATGTCGATCAGGCACAGGTCGCGTCCCGTCGTCACCCGGCCGCCGACGTCCAGCACCGCCGCGTACCGGAGCTTGCCGAGCGAACTGCAGCCTTTCTTCCAGTAGGCGGCATCGAGCAGTGCCACCTCGGCCTCGTCGTCACGGTGGCTGAGCGCGGTCACCAGTCCGAGCACGGCGTCGGTGCGGCACATGGCCTCGATCTCGTCGCGCTCCTGCGGCGTGATGCGCCAGAAGCGCCTTCCGATCGGCACGCGCACGCTGCGGCCGCCCAGCCGTTCGTCGGCCAGGTGTCGCCACGTGCGTTCGTTCGCGGCCTTCAGCGCCACGTGCACGGCGGACGGACGGCGCTCGCCGGCCGACTCCTCCGGATCGGGCTCGAATGCCGCGCAGTAGCCCATCATCATCTGCTCGATCATCACCGCGGTGGTCACGCCGGGCAGGTCCGAGCTGCGCACCGCCATCGCCAGCGACAGGCCCAGCCGGATCAGGTCATGCGCCGGGTTGCCGATGACGGTCTGGTCGAAGTCGCGGATCTGGATCTCGACGTGGCCCGACGCGTTCGCCACCGGCCCCAGGTTGCCGACGTGGCAGTCGCCGCAGATCCACACGGCGGGCCCTTGCGGCAGCGCGGATGCGGCCGCCGCGTCGAGCCACTCGTAGAAGCGCACCGTGTTGCCGCGCACGTAGGCATGGGCGGAGCGTGCCATCTTGAGGCTTCGCGACTGGCGCAGGAGCGCGCCGCGCTCCTCGGGGGCGGGTGAGCGTGGGGACATGGTCGTTGGCAGGGCTCGCGCCTGGCGGCCCCTTGTCTTGCTGCTGGAGCTCCAGCTCGGCAATTGGCGGACCAGCGCCGATGGCCCGGATGATCGGCGTCGTGGCGGTCGCCCACCCCGGCAGGCCGCGCACGAAGCAGAACGGGGCCCGTCACCCCACCCGCTCGGCCATCCCCGCCGCGCCGAAGGCCTCGAAGCGCAGGGCGCACAGCGCGCGCGCCGCGTCCTTGGCCGCGCGCAGGATCTTGCGCGGATCGAACTCGGCGCGGTCCTGTGCCATCGCGCGGCGCATCGCGGCGGTCATCACGAGGCGGATGTCGGTGTCGATGTTGACCTTGCGCACGCCGTGGCGGATGCCCTCCTGGATCTCCTCGACCGGCACGCCGTAGGTCTCGCGGATCTCGCCGCCGAACTCGCGCAGGATGGCCAGCCATTCCTGCGGCACCGACGAGGAGCCGTGCATGACGAGGTGCGTGTCGGGGATCCGCCGGTGGATGGCCTGGATGCGGTCGATCGCGAGGATGTCGCCGCTCGGCTGGCGCGTGAACTTGTAGGCGCCGTGCGAGGTGCCGATGGCGATCGCGAGCGCGTCGACGCCCGTGCTCGCGACGAAGTCGGCGGCCTGGGCCGGGTCGGTGAGCAGCTGGTCGTGCGACAGCGCGCCTTCGGCGCCCACGCCGTCCTCCTCGCCGGCGAGCCCGCTCTCGAGCGAGCCGAGGCAGCCGAGCTCGCCCTCCACCGACACGCCGACGGCGTGCGCCATGTCGACGACCCGCCTGGTCACGTCGACGTTGTAGGCGTAGTCGGCCGGGGTCTTGGCGTCCTCGCGCAGCGAGCCGTCCATCATCACGCTCGTGAAGCCGGAGCGGATCGACTGCACGCAGGCCGCCGGGCTCGCGCCGTGGTCCTGGTGCAGCACGATGGGAATGCGCGGGTAGGCCTCGACGGCCGCCTCGACCATCTTGCGCAGGAAGGCCTCTCCCGCGTACTTGCGCGCCCCCGCGGAGGCCTGGAGGATGACGGGGCTGGACGTCTGCTCGGCGGCTTCCATGATGGCCTGGATCTGCTCCAGGTTGTTGACGTTGAAGGCCGGCACGCCGTACGCGTTCTCGGCGGCGTGGTCGAGCAGGCGGCGAAGGTTGATCAGGGCCATGGAAATCTCCTCGGTTCAGGGATGCGGATTCATGCGGGGACTTCCTGGTCCGCGGCGGCGGTCGCCAGCAGGGCCAGCGCCCGCTCGGCGACGGCGCGGGCCGTGATGCCGAAGTGCTCGAACAGTTCGGGCGCGGGCGCCGACTCGCCGAAGCGGTCGAGGCCCACCACGGCGCCGTCCTCGCCCACGAACTTCCACCACAGGCCGGTGCTGCCGGCTTCGACGGCCACGCGCGCGAGATGGCGCGGCACGACCTCGCGCCGCCAGGCGGCGTCCTGGCGCTCGAACACGTCGAGGCAGGGCACGGAGACCACGCGCGCGCCGACGCCGTGGCCGGCGAGCAGCTGCGCCGCGGCCAGCGCCACGCCGACCTCCGAGCCGCTCGCGAGCAGGGCGACCTGCTCGTCCTGCGCGCTGCGCAGCACATAGGCGCCGCGCGCGATGCGTGCCAGGCGCGGCCGGTCCGAGCCCCCGTGCGGCAGCGCCTGGCGCGACAGCACGAGCGCGCTCGGGCCGTCCGTGCGGCGCAGGGCCTCGCGCCAGGCGACCGCGGTCTCGGTCGCGTCCGCGGGGCGCCACACGTCCAGCCCGGGGACGAGGCGCAGGCTGGAGACGTGCTCCACCGGCTGGTGCGTCGGGCCGTCCTCGCCGAGACCGATCGAGTCGTGCGTGAAGACGTGCACCACCGGCAGCTTCATCAGCGCGGACATGCGCAGCGCGTTGCGCGAATAGTCGGAGAACGCGAGGAAGGTGCCGCCGAAGGGCCGGAAGCCGCCGTGCAGGGCGACGCCGTTCATGATCGCGGCCATCCCGAACTCGCGTACGCCGTAGTGGACATGGTTGCCGCAGCCGTCGCCGACGAGCGGACGATGGCCGCGCCAGTCGGTGAGGTTGGAGCCCGTCAGGTCGGCGGAGCCGCCGAGCAGCTCGGGCATCGCCGGGCCGAGCAGCTGCAGCACGTCCTGCGAGGCCTTGCGCGTGGCGATGGTCGCGGCGGCGCGCTCGGCCGCCTCGCACGCCTGCGCCAGCGCCTGCTCCGCGCCTTCGCCCGGGCCTTCCGCCGCGCGTTGCCGGCGCACCAGCTCGCGCGCGAGCGCAGGGTGCGCCGCGGCGTAGGCGTCGAAGCGGCGCTGCCAGGCGGCGCGCGCGGCCGCACCGGCGGCGGTGGCCGACCAGGCGGCGCGGACGTCCTCGGGCACCTCGAACGGGCCGCAGGGCCAGTCCAGGGCCTGCCGGGTCAGCGCGATCTCGGCCTCTCCCAGCGGGGCGCCGTGCGCCTCCGCCGTCCCGGCGCGATGGGGCGAGCCGTGGCCGATCGTCGTCCGGCAGCACACCAGCACGGGGCGTTCGGACGCGGTCGCGAGCGCGATGGCGCGATCGATCGCCGCCGCGTCGTGGCCGTCGACGCCGCGCAGCACCGCCCAGCCCAGCGCCTCGAACCGGCCGGGGGTATCGTCCGCGAACCAGCCGCGGACGTCGCCGTCGATGGAGATGCCGTTGTCGTCGTAGAAGGCGACCAGCTTGCGCAGGCGCCAGGTGCCGGCCAGCGACGCGGCCTCCTGCACGACGCCCTCCATCAGGCAGCCGTCGCCGAGGAAGACCCAGGTGCGGTGGTCGACGACCTCGTGGCCCGGCCGGTTGAACTCGGCGCCCAGCAGCTTCTCGGCCAGCGCCATGCCCACCGCGTTGGCCAGGCCCTGGCCGAGCGGCCCGGTCGTCGTCTCGACGCCCGGCGTCACGCCCACCTCCGGGTGTCCGGGTGCGCGCGAACCCAGGCGCCGGAAGCGGCGCAGCTCGTCGAGCGGCAGGTCGTAGCCGCTGAGGTGCAGCAGCGCGTAGAGCAGCATCGAGCCGTGGCCGTTGGACAGCACGAAGCGGTCGCGGTCCATCCAGGCCGGATCCGCCGGATCGTGGCGAAGCCGGTGGCGCCAGAGCGCCTCCGCGATGTCGGCCATGCCCATGGGCATGCCCGGGTGGCCGGAGTTGGCGGTCTGCACCGCGTCGATGGCGAGGAAGCGCAGCGCGTTGGCGCATGCGCGGCGGCTGGGGTGGGTGAGTGGCATGTTGCGGGTCAGTGGGAAGGATCGGGAACCTGGACGCGCGGGCGCTCGCCGGCGTGCCGGAGCGGGCGCGGATCGGGGCCGTGCAGGCAGGCGAGCAGCTCCGACGGCGCAGCGAGGCACCAGCGGGGCGACGCTGCGTCGATCTCGGCGACGTAGCCCCAGCGCGCCCACGCGGCCGGACAGCCGGCGGCGCGCGCGGCCTCGAGGTCGAAGGCCGAGTCGCCGACCATCAGCAGCGCGCCCGGCGCGACGCGCAGCCGCGCGGCGGCGATCTCCAGGAGGCGCGGCGCCGGCTTGCGCAGCTCGGGGCGATCGGCGCCGTGCACCGCGGCGAAGCGATGCAGGGTGCCGGTCGCCTTCAGCACGGCACGCGCGAGCGGCGTCGGCTTGTTCGTCACCACCACCAGCGGCCAGCGCGGCGTCAGGAGCGAGAGCAGCCCCAGGATGCCGTCGAACGGCGCGCCGCCGCCGAGCGGATCGGCCAGCGTGAGCGCGTCGAAGTCGGCGCGCAGGCGGGCCGCGAGGTCGGGCTCCGGCGCGCCGCCGCCGGCCGCCAGCGCGCGGGCGATCAGCGCGTCCGGGCCCGGGCCGATCCATCCGCGCACGATGTCGATGTCGAATCCGCTGCGGCCGGCGCGCGCGAGGGCGCCGTTGAGCGCCCGGGTCACGCCCGGCGCGGTGTCGACGAGGGTGCCGTCCAGGTCGAAGGCGATCGCCTCGATGCGCGGCGTGGAAGGTGTCGTCATGCGAGTCCCCGGTAGAGGCGGGCGAGCGCGCCGGGGCGCGGCGGCGGGCAGGCCCGGGCGGCGAGCTCGTCGAAGGTGACCCAGGCCTCGGCGGCGAGGCGGTGCCCCGGCTCGCCGGGCAGCGGGTGGTCGGGCTCGCCCAGGCGCGGCAGCAGCAGCCCTGCGCCCTCGAAGTCGCCGCCCTGCGTCCAGTAGGTCGGCGTGAGCAGCGTCCACAGGCCGGCGGCCGTCGCGGCGCGCAGCCCGTGCGGCGAGTCCTCGAAGGCGAGGGCGCGGTGCGGCGGGATGTCGAGCGTCGACAGCACGAGGCGGTAGACGTCGGGCGCGGGCTTCTTCGCGCGCACCTGGTCGCCGCAGGCGATCACGCTGAACAGGTGCAGCCCGCGCGCGCCGAGCGTGGCCGTCAGCAGCGCGTCGACGTTGGCGGCCGTGGTGGTGCTCGCGATCGCGAGCTTGGAGCCGGCCGACAGGGCCTCTTCGAGCAGTCGCTCCACGCCTTCGCGCAGTCGCACGGCGCCGCCCGCGACCAGGGCGGCGTAGCGCCGCGTCTTCTCGGCATGGACCGCGGGCACGAGCTCGAGCAGGCGGCGCCGTTCCCGCGCCGCGACCGGCAGGCCATGGATGAACGTGGCGAGCCGCTCCTTGCCGCCGGTCACCTCGAGCAGGCCGCGGTAGTCCGGCCGGCTCCACGCCCAGCCGAGGTGGAAGTGCGCGAAGGCCTCGTTGAAGGCGACGCGGTGGCTCTCCTCGGTGTCGGCCAGCGTGCCGTCGACGTCGCAGACCAGGAGTTCGACGCTCACTCGACGACCCTCCGCGCTGCGCGCTCCGGCCCGAGCGCTTCGGAGCAGCCCTGCACGCTCATGTGGCACCTTCCTTGCGATTGATCCCCGGATGCCCTGCGGCGAGCTGTCCGACGGCTCAGAATCTAGGGACTGGCATACATTTGGAATAGTTGATTTTTTTGCGCGATTCATCAGGAAACACTGATGTTCAAGAACGCCACCTTCCGCCAGCTCGCGGCCTTCCATGCGGTCGCCCGGCTGGGCAGCGTCTCGCGCGCGGCGAGCGAGCTGCACCTCACGCAACCCGCGGTCTCTATGCAGCTGCGCCTGCTCGAGGAGAGCGTCGGCGCGCCGCTGCTCGAGCGCGAGGGGCGGGGCGTGCGCCTGAGCGTGGCGGGCGACCTCATGGCGAGCTACGCGGCGCGCATCCTCGACCTGTGGCGCGAGTGCGGCGACGAGATGGCGGCCCAGCGCGGCGTCTTCGCGGGCACCCTGCGCATCGGTGCCGTCACCACCGCCGAGTACGTGCTGCCGCCGCTGCTCGTCGCGTTCGCGGGCGGACGGCCCGACGTGAAGGTCAAGCTGCGCGTGGGCAACCGCGACGAGATCGTGCGCCTGCTCGCGGCGCAGGAGGTCGACCTGGCGATCATGGGCCGGCCGCCCGACGAGCTGAAGACCGTGGCGACGGCCTTCGCCGCCCACCCCATGGCCTTCCTCGCGGCGCCGTCGCACCCGCTGATGCGGGCCGGACGCGTCGGCCTGGCCGATCTCGCGGGCGCCAACCTGCTCGTGCGCGAGCGCGGCTCGGGCACGCGCACGACGCTCGAGCGCATGTTCAAGGACGCCGGGCTGCCGCTGCGCATCGGCTCCGAGCTCTCCAGCAACGAGGCGATCAAGCAGATGTGCGCGGCCGGCTTCGGCGCGGCGTTCCTGTCGCTGCACACCTGCGGCCTGGAGCTGCGCGCCAGGATGCTCGACCTGCTGCCGATGGAGGCCAACCCGATCGAGCGGGAGTGGTTCGTCGTGCACCTGGCGACCCGGCGCATGCCGCAGCTCGCCTGCGCGTTCGTCGAGTTCCTCGCGGCCAACGGGCGCGGCCTGATCACGGCCCAGCTGCACGCCCCGGCGCCGCGCGCCCGGCGCAAGGCCCGCTGAGGCTCGCCGGCGCGCCCGATCGGGCTGGCAGCGCCGCTTCCGATCCGTCGCGGCGCTGGCAGGTCGGCTTCCAGTGCGGTTTCCTGGCGGCGCGCGATGCGCCGGAATTCACGAGTCGAAACAAGGGCTTGCGACGGTCTCCGCGGGTTTCCACCGGCCCGCGGCCGGCCTGGCCCGGGACTTGTATCCGGGAAGGCGCACAGGGAGTCCCCTCCCGAAGACCAGGAGACAGCCGACCATGGAAACGTTCTACGAGGTGATGCGGCGCCAGGGCATCTCCCGGCGCAGCTTCGTCAAGTACTGCTCGCTCACCGCCACGTCGCTCGGCCTCGGCCCCGCGTTCGTGCCGCAGATCGTGCACGCGATGGAGACCAAGCCGCGCACGCCCGTGCTCTGGCTGCATGGTCTCGAGTGCACCTGCTGCTCCGAATCCTTCATCCGCTCGGCGCATCCCCTGGCGAAGGACGTGGTGCTCTCGATGATCTCGCTCGACTACGACGACACGCTGATGGCCGCCGCCGGCCACCAGGCCGAGGCCATCCTCGACGAGGTGATGACGAAGTACAAGGGCAACTACATCCTGGCGGTGGAGGGCAATCCGCCCCTCAACCAGGAGGGCATGAGCTGCATCATCGGCGGCAAGCCCTTCGTGGAGCAGCTCAGGCGCGTCTCGCGCGACGCCAAGGCGGTCATCTCGTGGGGGTCGTGCGCGTCGTGGGGCTGCGTCCAGGCCGCCAAGCCCAACCCGACGCAGGCCACGCCCGTGCACAAGGTGATCTTCGACAAGCCGATCATCAAGGTGCCCGGCTGTCCGCCGATCGCCGAGGTGATGACGGGCGTCATCACCTACATGCTCACCTTCGACCGCATTCCCGAGCTCGATCGCCAGGGACGGCCCAAGATGTTCTACAGCCAGCGCATCCACGACAAGTGCTACCGCCGGCCGCACTTCGACGCTGGCCAGTTCGTCGAGGCCTTCGACGACGAGTCGGCGCGCCGCGGCTACTGCCTCTACAAGGTCGGCTGCAAGGGCCCGACCACCTACAACGCCTGTTCCACCACGCAGTGGAACGACGGCACGAGCTTCCCGATCAAGGCCGGGCACGGCTGCATCGGCTGCTCCGAGGAGGGCTTCTGGGACAAGGGGTCGTTCTACGAGCGCCTGACCGACCTGCACCCGTTCGGCATCGAGGCCAACGCGGACCGCATTGGCGGCACCGCGGCGGGCGTGGTCGGCGCGGCGGCGGTCGCGCATGCGGCCGCCTCGGCGGTCAAGCGCGCCATGCAGAAGCGGGACGAACCGGCCACCGAGGCCTGAGGACGAACATCCATGAGCGCGTACGAAACACAAGGCTTCCGGCTGGACGACAGCGGCCGGCGCATCGTCGTCGACCCGGTGACCCGCATCGAGGGGCACATGCGCTGCGAGGTCAACGTCGACTCGAACAACGTCATCCGCAACGCCGTCTCGACCGGCACCATGTGGCGCGGGCTCGAGGTGATCCTGCGCGGGCGCGACCCGCGCGACGCCTGGGCTTTCGTCGAGCGCATCTGCGGCGTGTGCACCGGCTGCCACGCGTTGGCCTCGGTGCGCGCGGTCGAGGATGCGCTGGGCATCAGGATCCCGAAGAACGCCTACCTGATCCGCGAGATCATGGCCAAGACGCTGCAGGTGCACGACCACGCCGTGCACTTCTACCACCTGCATGCGCTCGACTGGGTCGATGTCGTCTCGGCCCTGAAGGCCGACCCGAGGCGCACCTCCGACCTGCAGCAGCTCGTCTCGCCGGCGCATCCCCTCAGCTCGGCGGGGTACTTCCGCGACGTGCAGAACCGGCTGCGCAAGTTCGTCGACAGCGGGCAGCTCGGCCCGTTCATGAACGGCTACTGGGGCAGCAAGGCCTACGTGCTGCCGCCCGAGGCCAACCTGATGGCCGTGACCCACTATCTCGAGGCGCTCGACCTGCAGAAGGACTGGGTCAAGGTGCACACGATCTTCGGCGGCAAGAACCCGCACCCGAACTACCTGGTGGGCGGCGTGCCGTGCGCGATCAACCTCGACGGCGACCTGGCCGCCGGCGCGCCGATCAACATGGAGCGCCTCAACTTCGTCGAGGCGCGCATCCAGGAGATGATCACCTTCAACAACAACGTGTACCTGCCCGACGTCCAGGCCATCGGCACCTTGTACAAGGCCGCGGGCTGGCTCCACGGCGGCGGGCTCTCGGCGACCAACGTGATGGACTACGGCACCTACGCGAAGGTGCAGGACCGGCCGGAGACGAACCAGCTGCCCGGCGGCGCGATCGTCGACGGCAACTGGGACGACATCCAGCCGGTGGATCCGCGCGACCCCGAGCAGGTGCAGGAGTTCGTCGCCCACAGCTGGTACAAGTACGCCGACGAGACCCGCGGCCTGCACCCCTGGGACGGCGTCACCGAGCCGCGCTACGAACTCGGCGCGCGCGCCAAGGGCACGTCGACCCGCATCGAGCAGATCGACGAGGCGGCCAAGTACTCGTGGATCAAGTCACCGCGCTGGCGCGGCCGCGCGATGGAGGTCGGGCCGCTCGCTCGCTACATCCTCGGGTATGCCCACGCGAGCAAGGGCGACGCCCACTGCCAGCGCGTCAAGGAGCAGGTCGACAGCTCGGCCGCCGTCATCAACCGGATGTTTCCGGAGGCGCTCGGGCTGCCGCAGACGCAGTACACCGTCAGGCAGCTGCTGCCCACGACGATCGGGCGCACGCTGGCGCGCGCGCTCGAATCCCAGTACTGCGCCGAGATGATGCTGGAGGACTACCGCGAGATGGTCGCCAACATCAAGGCCGGCGACACCGCCACCGCCAATGTCGAGAAGTGGGATCCCGCCACCTGGCCCGCCGAAGCCAAGGGCGTCGGCACCGTGGCCGCCCCGCGCGGCGCGCTCGGCCACTGGATCCGCATCAAGGACGGGCGCATCGAGAACTACCAGTGCGTGGTGCCGACGACCTGGAACGGCAGCCCGCGCGACGCCAAGGGCCAGATCGGCGCGTTCGAGGCGAGCCTGATGAACACCCCCATGGTCGACCCGGAGCAGCCGCTGGAGATCCTGCGCACGCTGCATTCCTTCGACCCGTGCCTGGCGTGCTCCACGCACGTGATGAGCCCCGATGGCCGCGAGCTGACCCGCGTGACGGTGCGCTGAGACCACCGCGACGACAACAGACAGGAGACGACATGACTTCGAACCGCCGCGCCGCCACGGTGCTCGTCCTGGGCCTGGCCGCCTGCGCCGCCCAGGCCCATCCCGGCCATGATCCGGCCACGCTGCAGGCCGGCCTGCTGCATCCCCTGACGGGGGCCGACCACGTGCTGGCGATGCTGGCGGTGGGCGTGTGGTCGAGCGCCGCCCTGCGCGGCGCGAAGGTCGTCGCGGGGCCGATGGCCTTCGTCGCCGCGCTGGCGGCCGGGGCGGGTCTCGCGTTCGCGGGCGTGCCGCCCGGCGCCGTCGAGGCCGGCGTCGCCGCCTCGGTGGTCCTGCTCGCGATCCTGCTGCTGGCGGGGCGGCGCGTGGGCCCGGCGACCGGGCTCGCGGCGATCGCCGCGGTCGGGCTGCTTCACGGCTACGCGCACGGCGCCGAGCGGGCGGCGGGCCAGTCCGCGCTCGCCTGGACCGCGGGCTTCCTGCTCGCCTCGGCGCTGCTGCACCTGGCGGGCATCGGGCTCGGCCGACGACTGCGCAGGCTGTCGACGCCTGCCTGGAACGCCTTGGCCGCGACCCTGGCCGCGAGCGGCCTGTGGATGCTCGCGACCCGCCTCTGAACCCGACCGGGAGATCCGTCATGGCCAATACCCTCCTGCCGGGCGCCGCCGCGGCATCGGAAGACGAGCGCGAACTCACGCGCGGCCGCTCGATCCGCTCCGTGTACGTCTACGAGGCCCCGGTGCGCATCTGGCAC
>Ga0209051_1001130_pt1 | contig 24433 bp, 19 predicted proteins | sample AraplaCvi_mMS_r2_2_FD_184286 | JGI IMG/M metagenome (GOLD analysis project Ga0209051, IMG submission 184286) | Arabidopsis root microbial communities from North Carolina, USA - plate scrape MF_Cvi_mMS_r2 (SPAdes) (version 2) | ecosystem: Host-associated > Plants > Roots > Endosphere | place...
GGGCTGGTGGCGCCCGATCCGGATCCGCCCACGTTGAGCCGCCGGGGGATTCTGGCGGTCGTCGGCGGTGGCGCGCTGTTGGTGGCGGTGTTGACCGCCGGGCAGACCATCGGTGGTTGGACGCGTCAGTTCGCGATCCTGCTGCCGCGCGGCCGAAGCTACGGCGACGGACCAAACGACTTCCAGGTCAACCGGACGGCGACCAGCGCCCGCATCGACCCGGGGTTGACGGGTGACCGGTGGCGTCTGCAGCTCCTCGGAGGCCCACGACCGGTCGTCCTCGACCGCGCCGCGCTGGCCGCGATGCCGCAGCACACCGTCGACCTGCCGATCGCCTGCGTCGAGGGCTGGTCGACCGTCGAGACGTGGACCGGCGTGCGGCTCGCCGACCTCGCCGCGGCGGCGGGACGACCGGTGCCGGGGTCTGCGGTGGTCTCGTCCCTGGAGCGGTTCGGGGCGTTCAACAGGGCCCGGCTGCAGCGCAACCAGGTGCTCGATCCCGATGCGCTGCTGGCGTTTCGGGTCAACGGTGCGGAGCTGTCGCCGGACCACGGTTACCCGGCGAGGATCATCGTGCCCGCGCTACCCGGTGTGCACTGCACCAAGTGGGTGGCCTCCATCGAATTCCGGGAGTCGTGATGACCGTCTTCAGGCGTCTCTACGGCGACCACGTCCTGCATCTCATCGTCCTGGTGGCTGCGCTGGCGCTCGGCGCGTACACGATCTCGGTGCTCGGGGTCGACCAGTTGTTCAACCCCCGGGTGTGGTGGCAGTCGATCGCGGTGTGGTTCGCCGTGGCCGTCATCGGACACGACCTCATCCTGTTCCCGCTCTACGCGCTGTTCGAGCGACTCCTGCCCAAGGGACGGCGTCGTGCCGACTCCGGGGCGACGCGCCGGGTACCGATCGTCAACTACGTCCGATTGCCCACGCTGGCAACGGCGTTGACGTTCGCCATGTTCCTGCCCGGCATCATCGAGCAGGGCGCCTTCACCTACACCGCGGCGACCGGCCTCACCCAGGAGCCGTACCTCGCGCGGTGGCTGTTGCTGGTGGCGGGCTTCTACTCGACCAGCGCCGTCTGCTATCTGGTGCGCAGCGTCACGACCAGGACTCGTCCAGCTCGCCCAGCGACTCGATGAGTGCGCTGTTGACGCTGTAGTCGACCGGGCAGGCGATGACGCTGACCGTGTCGGCCGCCAGCGCCTCGCGCAGGGTGGGCAGCAGCTCGCCGGCCGAGGCGATGCGGTAGCCCTTGGCGCCGAAACTCTCTGCGTAGGCGACGAAGTCGGGATTGGTGAACCGGGTGTCGACGTTGTGGCCGATCTCCAGATCCATCTTCCAGCTGATCAAACCGTAGGCGTCGTCGACCCAGATGAGGATGACGATGGGAGTGCCGACGCGCAGCGCCGTCTCGATCTCCTGGGAGTTCATCAGGAACGAGCCGTCGCCGGTGGCCACCAGCACCTTGGCCTCGGGACGGGCGATCTTCGCGGCGATCGCACCGGGCAGCGTCCACGCCATGGTGGACAGGCCGTTGGAGATCAGGCACGTGTTGGGCTCGTAGGTCGGGTAGAGCCGTGCCATCCACATCTTCAACGCCCCGGTGTCGACGAGGACGATGTCCTCGCGACCCAGCGCTTCCCTGGTGTCGGCGACGATGCGCGCAGGAGCGAGCGGGAACCTGTCGTCGTCCCGGCCGTTGTCGAGCTCTTTGGTGAGGAGCTCCCTGATGCGCTCCTGCCCGGACGTCGGCGGGTGGTCCCGCCGAACGGCGGCGGCCAGCTCGTCGAGGCAGCGCCCGATGTCGGCGTGCAGGCCGACGGCGACGTCGTAGTGGGCGTCGACCTCGGCCGGAAAGCGGTGGATGTGAATGATCTTCGTGTCGCCGCGGGGGTTGATGCGGACCGGGTCGAATTCTTGGAGCTCGTAACCCGCCGCCACGATGACGTCGGCCTGGTCGAACCCGAAGTTCACGTAGTCGTGCCGCATGAAGCCGACCGCGCCCAACGCCAGGGGGTGGTCGTCGGGCATGACGCCCTTGCCGTGGAACGTGGTGGCCACCGGGATGTCGAGCGTCTCGGCGAAGCGGCGCACCGCGTCGGACGCATCGGTGCGGGCGGCGCCGTGGCCGGCCAGCACCACGGGGTTGCGGGCGGTTCGAAGGATCTCGGCGGCGCGGGCGATCTGGGTGGCCGACGGGTCGTCGGGCCGAGGAACGTTGACCCGCAGCGGGACGGCCGCCTCCGGGGCGTCGGCGGACTCGACGTCCTCGGGAACTGCCAGGTAGACCGCGCCGGGGCGCTCGGTTTGGGCGAGCTTGAACGCCTTGCGCACCATCTCGGGCACGGCGCCCGGTGTCGCGACCAGCGCCGACCACTTGGTGACCGGCGCGAACATCGCGACCAGGTCGACGCCCTGATGCGACTCCTTGTAGCTGCGGCGCATCCCCACCTGGGCCGAAAGGGCAAGCACGGGAGTCGAATTGGTGGTGGCGTCGGCGACGCCGAGCAGCAGGTTGATGGCGCCCGGACCCAGGGTCGCCGAGCAGACCCCGGCCCGACCGGTCAGCCGGCCGTAGACCTCCGCCATGAACGACGCACCCTGCTCGTGCCGGGTGAGCACGTATTCGATCGACGATCGCGAAAGCGCGTCGACCAGCCTGATGTTCTCCTCGCCGGGAATGCCGAAGACGTGGGTGACGCCTTCGTTCTCCAAGCATTCGACGATCAACTCGGCCGTGATGCGACTGGGTGCTGCCATTCCTCGAGCCTAGACACCGGGGCAATACCGGGTACCCGGTAGACCGTTTGGGGGTAAGCGTCGTCGACGCCGGCGGGCCGGCACGACACGATCGAAGACATGACCGAACAGTTCACCCCCCGCGACCAGGCCGCGACGCTCGAGACGTTGCGGGCGGCCGGGTTCTTGGGCGACGGGGGAGCCGACGTCGGCGAGATGCTCGCCGCGGCCGCGGGAATCCCCGACGGCGACGACGACGCGTGGCGGACGACGTGGCGCATGACGGCGCAGCGGGTGGCGCGGCACGGGCAGGCGTCGCTCGACCTCGGTGACGTCGTCAGTGCGCGGGAGGCGTTCCTGCGGGCGTCGAACTACTTCCGTCTTGCCGAGTACTTCTGCAGCGACGACCCTGGCGACGACCTCGACGCGATGAGCCTTGCGCGCTGCTCCCGCGGGTACTTCGAACGCGCCGCGGGGATGACGGGCGCTCGGTTCACCACCGTGCGCATCCCATACGAGGGTGGCACCATGCCGGGGCACCTGTTCCTCGCCGACGACAGCGGGAAGCCGCGACCGACCGTCGTCTACACCAACGGTTTTGGCGGGTCATGCGAAGAGGGCTACTTCGTCGTCGGGGCGGCTGCGCTGCGGCGGGGCTACAACTTCCTGGCTTACGACGGGCCGGGGCAGGGCGCGATGCTGCGCGAGCAGAGGGTGACGATGCGCCCCGATTGGGAGAACGTGCTCGGCCCCGTCGTCGACTTCGCCTCGGGGGTTCCCGAGGTCGACGCCGGCGCGATCGTGCACTTCGGTCACGGCCTCGGCGGCTATCTGGTCGCGCGGTACGCCGCGCACGGCGGCCGAGCGGCCGCCATCGTCTGCAACGACGGCATGACGACGTTCTACGCGTCGTCCCCGCCGATTCCGGAACCGATCCTCAGCCTCGTCGAAGACGAGCGCGACGACGAGGCGGTCGCGTTGCTGGACGTCTTGACGAAGGAGAGTGCCAGAGCGCGCCGGGACCTGCGGACCGGCAGGTGGGCGTTCGGTGGGGCGACCTCGGTGGACTACGTCCGGACCACCGCCGAGTACACGTTGACCACCGACGACATCCGCCACATCACCAGCCCGACCCTGGTCCTCGACAACATCGGCGATTCATCGCGGGCCGGCCAGGCGGCCAGTTTCGCCCGCGCGATGACCGCACCCGTCACGTACGTGGTGATGCGCGACGCCGACGATGCGTTGCACCAGAAGGTCTTCGACTTCCTGGCGACGACGCTTCGGGTCGGCTAGTTCGACCGATCGCCGAAAGGGGGCCCCTTCCAGCAGTGTGCTGGAGAGGACCCCCTCTCGGAGCGGTGGCGTGCCTAGGCGGCGCTGGCCTTCGCTGCGCCGCCCTTCGATTCGCTGCCCGACGCGGCGCCCGCGCCCTTCTCCGCGCCGCCGGCGGTGGCCGTCGTCGACCCCGCGGCCGGTGTTCCGTCCTTCTCGGTCGTGGAGGTGTTCGAGCCATTCGACTTCGGCGCGTCGGCACCGGCCGTCGTCCCCGGCTCGACCTTGTTGCCGGTCGTCACGTCTGGTGCGGAACTCGTCGGCTTGGTGGTCGGGGACGCCTTGCCCGGAGTCTCGGCCGGGGTCTTGGTCGACGTGTCAGTCTCGGTCTTGGACGGCGTGTTAGTCGTCGAATCGGTTGGTGCGCTGATTGATTCGCTGCCGTCCTTGGTGCCGGCGGGAGTGCTCGGGGTCTTGTCGGTGACGGCCGGCTTGTCGGCCGAGGCGGCCGGCGCGCTCGCCGCGGGCGTGGTGGCGTCTGTCGTCGTCGCCGCCGGAGCGGTGCTCAGGGTGATGGTGGCCGCGGCCGCCGTGGGCAGGCTGGCGATGGTGGCGGTCGGAGCGGGCGGCTTGATCGCTTGGGTGATCATCTTGAGCACCTGCTGCAGCGCGTACACCGGGCCGCCGGTGTTGATCACGAACAGACCGGTGGTCGGGTCGACGACGCCGGTGTTGGAGCTCAGCAGTCCGCCGGCCTTGACGATGATTCCCGAGCCTTCCGGGATGCCGGCAATCGGCCCGAGGTTGGGCCCGTAGCCGCCGTTGAGAATGCCGTCGGCGATCGTCGCGGGCGCGGCGACGATGGCGTTCGCCACCGCCCCGAGGTTTCCCGTGCCGACGGCGTTGATGACGTTCTGCACGGCCGCCACCGCGGCGGCGGGGGCACTGATCAAGGGTGCGACGAAACCGCTGACGGCCAGCAGGGTCGCCAGCGGGTCTCTGGTGAACGCGTTGACCACGTTGACGAGGTTGGTCAGCGGCTGGGTGAGCACGGTCCCCAGCACGGGCAGCAGGTTCAAGGCGGGTGCGGCAACGGCCAGGGGAACCCCGAGCAGCGTGTTCACCGCGCCTTCGACGTTGCCTGCGGTGAGCTGGTTGACGGCCGTCACCAAGGCCGCCGGTACCTGGGTGGCCGCGGCCGCGATCCCGCCACCCGCAGTCGACAGCCCGCTGAGAAGCGCCGCGCCGCTCCTGACCTGGTTTTGCAGGATCTGGTTGAGCAGCTGTCCCGGAACGGTGTTCTCGATCAGCGTGTTCGTGTTGGCGAGCGCGGTCTGGAACACCTGGGTGTACAACTCGATGGGATTGGCCAGCGCGGCGAGGTCGACGTCGGCGACGTGGATCGAGGGCAGCTGGACGTCGGGGAGGTGGATCTCGGGCATCGGGGTGACGGCCGCGGCGGCGATGACACTCGCTCCGACGAATGCGACTCCGGCCGCGAAGTGGGGGCGACGGACGGCAGCTTGCATGGGAACTCCTTGGCTGGATGTGAGCTCCGACACAGCGGAACCTACTTGCGAGTAACATCACGAACGGGGATGACTCAACCACGCGGGAACCTGCGTGCACATCGCTCGAATTGATGATCTTGAAGCCATCGGTAGCCGCGTTTGCCCAGCTCATCGGCGAATCCGGGTTCCAGCACGTGGCGGCTGGTATCTCCGGCGTCGGCGTCGTCGCCCGCCGGGGCGCCGTACTGCGGGCCACCCGCTCGTCGGGCTCGAACTGGCATTGGCGACGTGGGCGGAACCCCCGCGGGCGTCGCTTCGTCGTCAATATCATCCAAACGAGTGAGGAGGGCGCCGCGTCGGGTGGCCCAGCCGTGGAAATTTCTGCCGGTATTCGGCGTTCTGCAATGCGGGCCCTCACGGAGGCCGGTGGACGGGACGGAACGACATGGCTCAGACGGTGCTCAGGGGCCGCAGCGACGCTATGTCGCGCGCGCTGACCGCGCTGCGCCGGGCCAGCAGTACCGGGCAGGGCGCTCTCGTCGTGATCAGCGGCGAACCGGGCATCGGCAAGTCGGCCGTCATGCGGGAGATCGTCGAACAAGCGGCCAGGTCGGGATTCGCGGTCGGCAGCGGCAAGGCCGAGCAGGGAGATCAGATCGCGCCGGGTGCGCCGCTGCTGGTGGCGCTGCGATCGGGGCGCCAGCCGCTTCTGCCCGGCGAGGCGTTCGCCAGCCTCGCGCCGCTGTACGACAAGCCGCTGTGGCTGGTCGACCGGATCAGCTCGCTGCTCGAGGAAATCGCGCTGAGCGCGCCGGTCCTGATTGCGGTCGACGACGTGCAGTGGGCCGATCGGCTGACCAGGTTCGCGCTGCGCGTGCTGCCCTCTCGGCTGGCGGGGTCTCCGGTGGTGTGGGTGCTCACCAGTCGATGGGCGCCGACCGGACCGGTGCAGGAGGTCATCGCAGGCACCGACGACGTCACGGCGATCACGCGCATCTCGCTCGGGCCGTTGGGCTCCGGCGACATCGAGAGCCTGGCATCGGATCGACTGGGTGCCGAGCCGTCGGAGCACGTCAAGAATCTCCTGAATGGTGTTGGTGGAAACCCGTTTTGGGCGGTCCAGGTGCTCGACGGATTGGCGCGGCGCCGCGAGCGCGGCCAAGGGGTCGGCAACCTGTCGGCCGAATTGTCGGCGGGCGTGCGCGAGCGGATGGGCGAGTTGTCCGAGCAGGCCGCGGCCTTGGTGCGGCTCACGGCGGTCTGGGGACGGTCCCTCGACTGCTCCGACGCCGGCCGCCTACTGGGGAATCTGTCGGAGGGACGGGTCGGCTCGCTCGTCAGGGAGGGAGTCGACGACGGGTTGCTCGGCACCGCCGACGACGACGTGTTCCTCCCCCATGACTTGGTCGGGGACGCGGTGTACGCCGACATCGCACCCGATGATCGCCGTGCGCTACACCGTGCCTGCGCCCGGTATCTCATCGGGCAGGGGCGGCCGGCCCTCGCCGCGGCGACCCACTACCGGGCCAGTGCCGTCCAAGACGACGAAGAAGCCATTCTGTCCCTGGAGCAGGCGGCCAGCGAATGTCTGGTGTCGATGCCGGGGCAGGCCGCGGAGCTGGCGCAGCAGGCGTTCGCGCTGGCGTCGCCCGCGCATCCGCTGTGGTTGGTCACCGGCACCAGGACCGTCGAGACGCTGGTCAACGTGGGACGCGAGGGGAAGGCGCTGGCCATCGCCGACCGGCTGCTCGGCGTCGCCGCGGAGCCGGAGGCCCTGGCGCGGATCGAGATTCAGGCGTGTCGCGCGCTGTGGTGTCTCGGTGACTGCGTCCAGATGGAGCGACGCGCCGGTGCGGCGTTGGCCCGAGCAGGCATCTCGGTGACGTTGCGCGCCCAGCTGTCCTCGGCGCAGGCATTGGCCGCGTCCCGAACGGAGTCGGCGCCCCGGGCGGAGTCGATGGCCAATGCGGCACTCGCAGAGGGGCGCCGGCTGGGGGACGAGTACTCCCAGCGCCTCGCGGTGATCGCGTTGATCGAGGCGGCTCGCAACGAGGGGCGACACCGTCTGGCGCTGGACCGCTTCGCCGATCTGCGGCGGTTGTCGGATACCGCCTACGAGGCCGAAGAGATTCGTACCCTTCAGCACCTGGACGCCTACGACGACGCCGAAGCCCTGCTGGCGAAGATTCGTGAGGCTCACGAGGACGTCGACAAGCTGCTTCCCTCAATGCTTTACGCCCAGATGTGGCAGGACCACAACCTCGCCAGGTTCGACGCCGCCGAGGCGGGTGCACGCACCTTGTTGAGGCTCGCCGACGAAACCGACAACCACGGCTATCGGCTCAACGCGCGCATGGTGCTCGCGGCCGTCGCGAGCTATCGGGGTGAAATCGCAAGGGCGACAGAACTTCTGGTGCCCGTCGAGAGCGATTGCCGGTTGTCCGACGGGGACCGGTCTCCGCGCGCGCGACTGATGCGTGGCTGGGTGAAGGCCAGTGCCGGTGACATGGCAGGCGCGATGGCGGTTCTGGGCCCCCTTCTGGAGCGTGCGGAGGATGTTCGCGACCCGTGGCCGTGGACGCCGCCGTGGATGCGCATCCTCGCCGACATCGGCCTTGCCGCGGGAAATCGGGAGTTGGCGGGCGTGGCGTCACGCCTCGCGGACGCGGCGGCGCTGCGAAACCCCGGGGTTGCGAGTCTGGACGGCGTCGCGTTGCACGTCCGCGGTCTACTGGCGGACGACCCCGACGTGCTCGCCGGCGCAGTCGGTGCGCTGCGAGAGTCGCCGCGGCCGATGTTGTTGGCCGATTCCCTCAAGGACTTCGGATCCGCCCTGCTGCGCCGCGGGAGATCAGCGGAGGCGGTCGACGCCCTCGTCGAGGCCGCCGAGATCTATCAGCGGACCGGCGCCACCGCGGCCAGTCGGACGGTGTCGAATCTGCTTCGTGGACAAGGGGTCAGGGGCACTCGGGTGAGTCAGCCAGCGCCCCGTCCGCACACCGGGTGGGCGTCGTTGACGCCCACCGAGCTTCGGGTGGTGGAGTTGATCGGTACGGGCTACACCAACCGCAGCGCCGCGGAGGCGCTGAGCGTTTCGACGAACACGGTGAACACGCATCTGCGGGCGGTGTTCCGCAAGCTCGGCGTGAAGTCCCGGGTTCAGCTGACCATCGCCTGGCGCAGTCGCTCCACCGACGAGGTGTGAGCCACTCGGCTCATCGCCGTGATTGACAAGAACCCGGTGCGGTAGTCGCGATCGCCTCCATGGCGCCCGTCGCCACCACTAGCGTGGGAATCGCCGATTGTCGTGGGCCTCGTTCTGGCTGGGCCCTTGAAGGGAGAAGGCAGATGACCAGCGCCGCGCATCGCGCGTACCGCGAGGCTCGCGACCTGTTGCTCAGCTGCTACGGCGACCACGACGGCGCGTGCGCCCAGTTCACGTGGCCTGCGCTCGGAGAGTCGTTCAACTGGGCGGTCGACTGGTTCGACGTGATCGCCCGCGGGAACCGCGGCACCGCGCTGTGGATCGTGGAGGAGGACGGCTCCGAGGCGAAGTACCGCTTCGACGAGATGGCTCACCGCTCCGACCAAGTGGGGCGATGGCTGGAATCGCTCGGGGTCGGCAGGGGTGACCCGGTGCTGCTGATGCTGGGCAACCAGGTCGAATTGTGGGAGTCGATGCTGGCGGTGATGAAGATTGGCGCAATCCTGATGCCCACGACCACCGCGGCGGGCACGGCCGACCTGGCCGACCGCATCGGTCGTGGACACGCCAAGGCCGTCATCGCCAATGCCGCCGACGTGGCGAAGTTCGTCGACGTCCCCGGCGAGTTCCTGCGCATCTGCGTCGACGGCGCGGATGGATGGTTGGACTATCGGGAGGCGTATGCCGTGGACGGTCCGGCCGCGTTCACGACGACGACGGCGGCTACCGATCCGCTCCTGTGGTACTTCACCTCGGGTACCACCAGCAAGCCAAAGTTGGTGCAGCACAACCAGGTGTCGTATCCACTGGGGCACCTGACGACGATGTTCTTCCTCGGGCTCCGGCCGGGGGACCTGCACCTGAACATCAGCTCGCCCGGCTGGGCCAAGCATGCCTGGAGTTGCTTCTTCGCGCCGTGGATCGCCGAGGCGACGATCTTCGTCTACAACTACTCGCGGTTCGACGCGGTCGGTCTCCTGCATCAGCTGCGCCGCGCCGAAGTGACCACGTTCTGCGCGCCACCGACCGTGTGGCGGATGTTGATCCAAGCCGATCTCACCGGTGGTGCAGGCAAGCTGCGGGAGGCGATCGGCGCCGGTGAGCCGCTCAATCCGGAGGTGATCGGTCACGTTCGGCGGGAGTGGGGACTGACGATCCGTGACGGCTTCGGCCAGACGGAAACGACTGCACTGGTTGGCAATACAGCCGGATCGTCACTCAAGGAGGGGTCGATGGGTCGGCCGCTGCCCGGTGTGCCGGTCGTGATCGTCGACCCTCTCACCGGCGAACTCTCCGACGAGGGGGAGATCTGCCTCGACCTGAATGCCACGCCGGTGAATTTGATGACGGGCTACGTCGACGACGACGACAAGAACCTGACCGTCACCGCCGGCGGTTTCTACCACACCGGCGACGTCGCCAGCCGCGACGAGGACGGGCACATCACCTACATCGGCCGCACCGACGACGTGTTCAAGTCCTCGGACTACAAGGTCTCCCCGTTCGAACTCGAAAGCGTGCTCATCGAGCATCCCGCGGTGGCCGAGGCGGCGGTGGTGCCCGCACCGGATGCGACGCGCCTCGCGGTGCCCAAGGCCTACGTCGCCCTGGCTGCCGGGTGGGAAGCCAACGAGGACACGGCATTCCAGATCCTCAGGCACGCCCGCGAGCACCTGCCGCCTTACCTTCGAGTGCGGCGGGTCGAGTTCTACGAGTTGCCGAAGACGATTTCCGGGAAGATCCGGCGCGTCGAGCTCCGGGCCAGGGAGCAAGCCGCCGCGGACAGTGGGCAGCCGATCACCTCGGAGTGGCGTGACGATGCGCTGACCATTGGCGTCACCCCGTGACGCCGTCGTACGACCGCGGTGAGTCCCACCCGGCGATGCTCACCGACACGATCGGGCAGGCGCTGCGCCGGACGGCGGAGACGTGGTCGGATCGTGAAGCGCTGGTGGATCTCCCGGCAGGCCGGCGGTGGACGTATTCGCAACTGCGGCATGATGTTCGCCGATTGGCGTCGGGATTGCTCGCGGCCGGGCTGCGGCGCGGAGACCGGGTGGGCGTCTGGTCGCCCAACCGTTGGGAGTGGACGCTGGTCCAGTTCGCCACCGCCGAGGTCGGCGTCGTCCTCGTCACGGTGAACCCGGCGTACCGCGCCCACGAGGTCGAGTTCGTCGTCAACCAGGCGGGACTGCGGTGGGTGTTCGCCGCACAGCGGTACAAGGATTCCGACTATGCGCGTCTGCTCGCCGACGCCGCGCCGTCCTGCCCTGGGCTGGAGCGGGTTGTGCTCTTCGACACGGCCGGTTTCTCGGAACTGTTCGCCGACGAGGTTCACGGCGACGTCGACGCGGTCGCCGGGACGTTGTCGGAGAGCGATCCGATAAACGTTCAGTACACCTCGGGCACGACGGGGACCCCCAAGGGTGCGACGTTGTCGCACAGGAACATTCTGAACAACGGGTACTTTGTCGGCGAGCTCCTTGTCTACACCGAAGTCGACCGGGTCTGCATACCGGTGCCGTTCTACCACTGCTTCGGAATGGTGATGGGGAATCTTGCGTGCCTCACCCACGGCGCGGCCATGGTGATCCCGGCGCCGAGTTTCGGCCCGGAGGCGACGCTGGCGGCGGTCGCAGCCGAGTCCTGTACCAGCCTCTACGGCGTGCCGACGATGTTCATCGCCGAGTTGGCCCTCGAGAACTTCGACTCGTTCGACCTGTCGTCGCTGCGGACCGGGATCATGGCCGGCTCGCCGTGTCCCGAACACGTGATGCGGCAGGTCGTCTCGCGGATGCACATGGACGAGGTGTCGATCTGCTACGGCATGACCGAGACGTCGCCGGTGTCGACTCAGACGCGTACCGACGACCCGATCGAACGTCGTGTCGGCACGGTCGGCCGAGTGGGGCCCCATCTCGAGATCAAGATCGTCGACGCGGCGGGTGACGCGGTCGAACGCGGTGAGGTCGGCGAACTGTGCACCCGCGGCTACAGCGTGATGCTTGGCTACTGGGACGAACCGGAGAAGACCGCCGAGGTCGTCGACGCCGACGGTTGGATGCACACCGGGGATCTGGCGATCATGGACGACGCCGGCTACGTGCAGATCACCGGCCGCAGCAAGGACATGGTGATTCGCGGTGGCGAGAACGTCTACCCCCGAGAGGTGGAGGAGTTCCTCTACACCCACCCCGACGTGCTGGACGCCCAGGTGATCGGCGTGCCCGACGAGAAGTACGGGGAGGAACTGATGGCGTGGGTCGTCCTGCGGGACGGAGCGCCCGAGCTGTCGGCAGACGACGTCCGGGCCTTCGCGGCGGACAAGCTTGCGCGCCAAAAGATTCCGCGATACGTCCGCAGCATCGAGCAGTTCCCGATGACCGTCACGGGGAAGGTGCGCAAGGTCGAATTGCGCGCGATGGCAGTCGACGAGCTGTCATCGAATCGATCCAATAAAAGCCGCTAATCAGCCGCCAATTCCTAGGCGGTGCCGGTGTATGACCAGCTCATAGGCTATTGGATCGATTCGATTTCTGGGCTACCATGGTCGTGAACTGGATCACACTGAGCCGTCGGAGGGGGCGCAGCCATGGCACGGGCCACTCTCGACGACGTCAGCCGGCACGCCGGAGTGTCCCGGTCGACGGCCTCCCTCGTGCTCAACGACAGTCCGCAGGTGTCGGCGAAGACACGTCGTCGTGTCCAGGAATCGATGAAGGCACTGGGCTACGTGTACAACCGCCAGGCCGCGATGCTCCGCACTCAACGCTCGATGACGCTGGGCCTCGTCGTGACGGAAGTGCAGAACCCCTACTTCGCCGAACTGGCGATGACCCTCGAGGACGTCGCCGACCGGGCGAACTACGCCGTGTTGATCGGGTACAGCCGCGACGACACCGCGAGGCAACGGCGACTACTGGACCGCTTGGTCGAGCGCAGCGTCGACGGGCTGATCCTGCTGCCCGCCGGGAACACCGAGGCGGCTGAGATCGACGCACTGCAGACGGCCAGCGGGGTGCCAATCGTCTTGCTGGCGCGCCACTTCAACCTCACCCACGACTACGTCGGCGCCGACAACGTCACCGCCGGCCGACTGATGGGTGACCACTTGCGGTCGCTGGGCGTGCGCACCGTCGCGTTCGTCGGTGGCCCGCAGTTCACCTCTGCCCGCCGAGAGCGTGAGCAGGGTTTTGCCCTGGCGTCCAAAGGTGGTGCGATGACTATGCTCTCGGCGGACGGCCTGTTTGGCGAGGCCACGCCGGCCGGCGGCGCGGAGGCCGCGCGGCGGCTGTTGGACAGCGGCCAGGTACCCGACGCGATCGTGGCCTACAGCGACATCGTCGTCGTCGGGGTCTACGCCGAACTTCAGCGCCGTGGTCTGGAACCCGGCCGCGACATCGCCGTCGGAGGGTTCGACGACATTCCTGGTTCCGCGCATCGCACGCCGCCGCTGACCACGGTGGCCACGTTTCCGACCGCGATCGGCGAGAAATGCGGGGAGCTGATTCTCCGGCGCCTGACGAACCCGCCGGCGCTCCTCGACGGTGACCCGCCCGAGGTGTCTCACCTGCTGATCGAACCCGCCTTGCGGGTTCGGGCGTCGACCGCGGCCTGGCGTCCGCGCCTGACCTGACCATCCCCACCTGTGGACGACGCCCTCCGCACCACCGTGTAAGCGCTTACAAAAGGAGACGACATGCACACCCCGCCACAGCTGACCGCCCGAGAGGCGGCCAACCTGATCCACGACGGCGACGTCGTCACGGTCAGCTCGTCCTCCGGTCTCGGATGCCCCGATGCGGTCCTCGCCGGCATCGGGCAACGGTTCTCGGAGACCGCCACACCACGAGAACTCACCACGGTCCACCCGATCGCGGCGGGGGACATGTGGGGCATCAGGGGCGTCGACCATCTGGCCCGCACGGGTCTGCTGAAGCGCATCATCGCCGGCTCGTACCCCTCCGGACCGTCGAGTTCCGAACCACCGCTGATATGGCAGATGATCGACGACAACGCCGTCGAGGCCTACAACCTGCCGTCGGGAGTGCTCTATCAACTGCACCGCGCGGCGGCGGCCAAGCAACCCGGCGTGCTGTCGACGGTCGGCCTCGACACCTTCGTCGACCCCCGCCACGGGGCGGGTCGGATGAACGCGATCACCCCCGAACATGGCGTCCGAGTGCAGGAACACGACGGACGGGACTACCTCTTCTACGACGCGATCGTGCCCGACGTCGCGATCATCCGGGCCACCACCGCCGACGAGTTCGGCAACCTCACCTTCGAGGAGGAGGCCTCCCCGCTGGGAGCGCTCGACTTGGCGTACGCGGCACACAACAACGGTGGCGTCGTGGTCGCCCAGGTGAAGCGCGTCGCCGAGGGTGGGTCGTTGTCGCCGAGGGACGTTCGTGTTCCCGGGATCCTGGTCGACGCGCTCGTCGTCGCGCCCGAGCAATTGCAGACCACCCAAACGTTCTACGACCCAGCTCTTTCCGGTCAGCTACGCCGACCGTTCAGCGAACTGCCCAAGGTCGAGTTCACGCTCGAGAAGATCATGGCTCGCCGCGCGGCGAGCGAACTGCGGTCCGGCGAGACCGCCAACCTCGGCTTCGGGGTGTCGGCACTCGTGCCCCACATCCTGGTCGAGGAAGGCCAGCCCAACGCGGTCTCTTGGGTGATCGAACAGGGACCGGTTGGCGGGGTTCCGTTGTTGGACTTCGTCTTCGGGGTCTCCCAGAATCCCGATGCGATCATGCAGAGTTCGGATCAGTTCACCCTGCTTCAGGGCGGCGGATTTCACCACGCACTGCTGTCGTTCCTCGAGATCGACCGGTTCGGCAACGTGAACGTCCACAGCCTGCCGAAACGGCGGCACGTCACGGCCGGAATCGGAGGCTTCGCCGATATCACGTCCTCGGCGCCGGCCATCGTCTTCGTCGGCTCATTCACCGCGGGTCGTCGCGACGTGGAGGTCCGCGATGGTGCCCTCGACATCCGCACCGACGGTCCTCACACGAAGTTCGTCACCGACGTCGACTCACCGACCTTTTCGGGTCGGCGCGCACTGGCCAACGGGCAGAAGGTGCTGTTCGTCACCGAACGGGCCGTCGTCGAACTTCGCCCCGAGGGTCTCACCGTCGTCGAAGTCGCCCCCGGAGTCGACCTACGACGAGACGTGTTGGATCGCAGCGAATTTCCACTCCTCGTGGATCCCGACCTCCGAAGGATGCCCGACTGGATGTTCCGCCCCGAAACCGGCGGTCTGCAGTTGGGTGTGCAGGCTGCCCATCCTCGAGTGGCAGGTCTCCAGTGACGGCCCCCGTCGAGGGCACGGTCACGGTCCACTGCAATCCAGCAGGCACGGTCGCGACCATCGTCGTCGACCGCGCCGGCAAACTGAACGCGCTGACGTTGGAGATGCTCGAACAGCTCTACCAACACCTGCGCTCGATCGACACCTCCGACGTCCGGGTGGTCGTGTTGACGACGGCCGGATCCAAGGTCTTCAGCGTCGGTGCCGACATCGACCACTTCTCCGCCTTGGCGGCGCCGCAGATGTGGAAGCTGTGGATCGCCGAAGGTCACCGGGTGTTCACCGCCCTGGCGCAACTACGCCAACCGACCATTGCCGTCGTCGACGGGTTGGCCATGGGCGGCGGGCTCGAACTCGCGTTGGCGTGCGACCTTCGCATCGGCGCCACCCACGCCCGCTTCGCGCTTCCCGAGACCGCGCTTGGCACCATTCCGGGGTGGGGCGGCACCGAGCGACTCACCCAGATCGTCGGTGCAGCGCGCGCCAAGGAGATGATCTTCACTCGCCGCCAACTCGACGCCGCCGCGGCGAAGGACTGGGGGCTGCTCAACGACGTCGCCGACGTCGCCGAGTTGCCCACCCTCGCAGCCACGCTGGTCGACGCGATCATGGGCGGCGGTCCCATCGCGGTGCAGTTGGCCAAACAGCTGGTCGACGCCGCAGCAGCGGGTGCGCCATCGGCCACCTTGGAGGCGATGGCCAGCGGGTTCTCGGCCTCCACCCGCGACTTCGCCGAAGGCGTCGCCGCATTTCGTTCGAAGACCACCCCCGAATTCACCAACTCCTGACCACGAAACGGAAGGACACTTCAATGACCATGAACTCCACCTCCGACACCGCACTCGCCAACACCACGGTCACCCCGCGTGACCTACGTCGCGCAGCGTTGGGCGCCTCGGTTGGCAGCGCTCTCGAGTACTACGACTTCGCGCTGTACACCCTGGCTTCGGCACTCGTGTTCGGTCCGTTGTTCTTTCCCGGCGACAACCCCACCACCGGGTTGATGCTCAGCTTCGCCACCTACTTCATCGGCTTCGCCGTCAGACCGCTCGGCGGGTTGTTCTTCGGCCGCCTGGGTGACCGAGTCGGCCGAAAGTTCGTACTGCTGGCCACCATCAGCCTGATGGGCGTTGCCTCCACGGGCATCGGGCTACTGCCGACGTACGACGTCAACCCCGGTGACTGGTACGGCGGAGTCGGACTGTGGGCACCGATCCTGCTCATCCTGTTGCGCGTGCTGCAGGGCCTCGGTGCGGGCGCGGAAATGGCCGGCGCGTCGATCCTGATGACGGAGTACGCGCCGAAACACCGTCGTGGGTATTACGCCTCGCTGCCATTCATGGGGGTCCAGGTTGGCACCGTCGCCGCGGCGTTGGTGTACTTCCTGGTCTACCGCGGCCACGGCGCGATTACCGAGACCTGGTTGTGGCGGCTGCCGTTCCTGGCGAGCATCCTGATCCTCGGCGTGGCGATGTACCTGCGGCTCAACCTCAAGGAGTCGCCGACGTTCAAGAAGCTGGAAGTGCGCGACCAGGTCGACGAGCGTCCGCTGACCAACCTGCTCAAGCATTCTCGACCGAGCTTGTTGCGCGGCATCGGGTTACGGCTGGCCGAGAACGGATCGTCCTCGATGTATCAGGCACTCGCGGTCGCCTACGTCACCAGCGCCGCGGTCGGCATCAAGGGCCCGATCGGTGCGCTGTCACTGGTCTTCGCCGCGACCCTGGGCGCCGTCATGGTCCCCATCGCGGGCCGACTCTCCGACCGCTACGGACGCGTCACGACGTACCGCGGATTCGCGATCTTTCAACTCGTGACGGCTTTTCCGATCTGGTGGGCTCTGAGCCAAGGCAGCACGGTCGTCACCATCGTGGTGATCTCCCTGGGACTGGGCATCGGAACGTGGGGAATGTTCGGCTCCCAGAGCGCATTCATGAGCGAACTCTTCGGTGCCAAGCAGCGGTACCTCGGCGTGTCGATGGCCCGCGAATTGTCAGCTGTCGTCTCCGGTGGCATCGCACCCCTGATCGGCGCCTGGATCATTTCGCTCGTGGTGGCCAGTGACGGCGGATCCGGTGTTCCCGGTGCAGGTTTGGGGGCATGGGTCTTCATCGCCGCCTATCTCGCAATCCTGACGCTCATCACCGTCGCGACGACGTTCGTCACCCCCGATCCGGCGGACCGCGACCTCGACGACCCACGTGACGCGGTGACCGCCGTCCGCGAGGATCGTCTAGCCGCGAGCGGGACCGGTCGAATCGCGGATGAGTAGGTGAGCGGGGAGAGCGGGCGACGAAGTCACCGACCCTCCGGCCAACAACGTGCGCATGGCCTCCCATGCCGTGGATCCGATCTCGGCCTTCGGGCTGACGACCGTTGTCAGCCGCGGGTTCACGTGGCGGGCGATGTCGATGTCGTCGAAGCCGCTGACCGACACGTCACCCGGCACCGTCATCCCGAGATCACGCAGCGCGGAGACGGCGCCAAGAGCGGACAGGTCGTTGAAACAGATCAGCGCGGTCCGGTCTCTGGCAAGGGCGTCGGAGACGGCGGCGTGACCGCCCTGGATGGTTCCGTCGCCCGGCACCGAAATGGAGTCCATTCCAAGGAGTTTGGCCGCGGTCTGCACTGCGGCCCAGCGTTCCCGGTTCTGCCACGCGAGTTCCGAGCCGGCGAGATAGGCGATCCGGCGATGGTCGAGGCCGGCCAGATGGGCGCACAGGTCCATGATCGCCGTGACGTTGTCGACGGCCACCATCGGAAGGTCCACTCCCAGCTCGACGCGATTGATGAGCACGACCGGAGTGGACTGGTGGGCAAGCTCCTTGAGGCCCGTCGTGGTCATCCTGGGCGACATCAACACCAGCCCGTCGACCTGGCCAAGCAAGTCCCTTGCGGTGGACAGTTCCGTGTCGACTTCGCCGTCCGAGTCCGCGATCACGAGACGGTAGCCGTCGAGCAAGGCGGCTCGGTGCATTGCCTTCACGATGTCGAAGAAGTAGGCGTTGCCGAGGTCGGGGACGATGACCCCGAGGCTGCGCAGGCTCCCCGAGGCCAGTCCGCGTGCAGCCCCGTTGGGCTGGTACGACAGCGCCCGAGCTGCTCGCTGCACCCGGTCGACGAGTTCGCTGCTGACCCCGGTGCTGCCACTGAGCACCCGGGACACCGTGGCGGTGGACACGCCGGCCTCTTGGGCGACGACGTCGATCGTCGCCTTGGAGCTGGTGCGCACCCGGCGCCGTTTCACCGTCTTGCGGGCATCGTCCGCGTCACCCGTCATCGCCTGGTCTCCTCCTTGGCCGGGTTACCACGTTAGAGCGCGGCGAGTCCCGTGGCTGCGGCACGCACCGCTACGGCTGCGGGTTGAGCCCACCAGTCGTCGCTGAGCACTTCCACCTCGACCAAGCCGCGGTATCCGGCTGTGCGGCACGCTGCGACGAAGGCGGTCACGTCGACGCAGCCTTCGCCAGGCATCCCGCGACTGGACAGCTCGCCCTGGATGGGCGTCACCCAGTCGGCCAATTGGACGGAGAAGATCGACGAACCAGCCCGACGTATCTGTTCGGTCAACGCGACGTCCCACCAGAGGTGGTAGGCGTCCACGGCGATCCCGACGACGTCGTCGTCGAGTGCCTCGATCAGGTCGTTCGCCTCGCCGATCGACGTGACGACCGACCGGCTGGCGGCCAGCATGGGGTGGAAGGGCTCGATCGCCAGCCGTACGCCCGCCGCACGGGCGTACGGAACCAGGGCGGCGATGCCGTCCCGCACCTGTGCACGGGCCTCGGCCAAAGTGGAATGCGTTGGGCCGCAGACCAGGACGAGGCAGTCGGCGCGGAGCGCGTTGGCCTGGTCGACCGCTAGGCGGTTGTCGTCGAACGCCCGACGCCTGCTGGGCTCGTCCGGTTGCGGGAACATCCCGCCCCGGCAGACGGAGGTGACGCGCAGTCCGGCGTCGGCGATGCGCTCCGACGCCGCGGTCAGGTCCACGCCGTCCAAGAGATCCCGCCACAGGCCGATGCCACCGAATCCATGCTGGCCAGCCAGCCGGATGAGATCGTCCAGCCCGGCGCTGCGAGCAGTGATGGAGTTGAGACTGCACTCGGCGAGATCCATTGCCGTCAGCCAATTCCGTGCGCACTGAAGTAGGTGCGTGCCCGCCGTGCGGTCAGGTCGGGGTCGTCGAACAGACCGATGGCGTCGGCGGCGCGCACCAAGTCCCCCAGGTGCAGGAGGCTGCGTCCGGACTCGAGACCCCCGATCATCCGGAAGTGGTCCTGCTTTCCGTTCAGGTACGCCAGCCACGCCACTCCGACCTTGTAGTACTGGGTGGGTGCGGCGAAGACCAACCGGCTCAGCGCCTGCGTCGGACCGAGGATGTCGCGGAAGCCCGCCTCGTCGCCGTCGTCGAGCCGGGCGAAGGCCGCGGAGGCGAACGGTGCGATGGCGGCGAAGGCTCCCAGCAGCGCGTCGCTGCTGTGGACGCCGTCGCCGACGATGAGGTCGACGTAGTTGAAGTCGTCGCCGGTGAAGGCTCGCGCGGGAGCGGAGAGTCGTTCCCGGAGCGACATTTCCAGCGCCGGATCCAGCAGGGACACCTTGATTCCCGCGACGGTGTCGAGGTGGTCGTCGATCAAGCCAATCACGTCGTCGAGTGCTGCCTTCGGTTCGTCATGACCCCAGTAGCCGGCCAGCGCCGGGTCGAATGCCGATCCAAGCCAGTGCAATACGACGGGCTTGGTCGCAGACGACAGCACCTCGTCGTAGACCGCCCGGTAGGCACCCGGCCCGTCGGCGACGCGCGCGAGGTCGCGGCTGGCCATCAGCACGACCTGTCCGCCGGCGGCCTCGACGGTCTGCACCTGCTCGAGGTAGGCGTCGCGGATCTGCGACAAAGTTGGTGCCGCCGAGGTCAATTGATCGGTGCCGACGCCCACTACGACCCTGCCGCCTACGTCGCCGGCCTCGGCGAGCGTGCGTAGGGCGAGTTCGCGTGCACCAGGCCAGTCGAGTCCCATGCCGCGCTGGGCGGTGTCCATGGACTCGGCAACGCCGAGGCCGAGGGCCCACAAGTCGTGCCGCAGTGCCATGGTGGCGTCCCAGTCGACGGCCTCGGTCCCGGACGTGGCGCAGGCCAGCCACCCGTCGGCGACGACGTGCCCGGCGGCGTACACCGAGCGACTCCTTGGCGGAGTGCTGCTGACGTCGAGCGTCGCGGGCGGTCGCAGATTCAGCAGTGAGACGGAGTGATTGGCCACAGGCAGAAGTACGTCGGTCATGGAATGTAATCGCTTTCTTGACGGTCGATGTTTGAGAGCTTACGGTGGCTTCAATCACATTTCAAAGCGCACCCGCGATGTTGCCGCGTCTATGTAATCGATTACAAGGAGGTTCGAATGTCCCTCGCTCGTTCCACGCTGGACGGCAAGGTTGCAATCGTCACCGGTGCGGGCGGCGGAATCGGATCCGCCATCGCTCGTGCGCTCAGTGCCCAGGGAGTGCTCGTCGTCGGCGCCGATGTCGCGCCGGCGGTGGGCGATCTCATGGCCGTGCTCGGCGGACACGGACTGTGCGGCGACCTCACCGACGGCGCGTTCACCGAGATGCTCGTCGCCGAAGCGCTCGACAGGGGCGGCCGCCTCGACGTCCTGGTCAACGGGGCGGGCGTGCAATTGCGCACCGACGCGATCGACATCGACGACGAGGGCTGGCAACGCCTCGTCGACGTCAACCTCACCGCTGTCTACCGCCTTACCAGGCAAGCCGCGAAGGCGCTGATGACAACCCGCGGCTGCGTGGTCAACATCGCGTCGTCGTCGGCCGACCGCGCCGTGGCGGGCATCGTCCCCTACGGCGCCACCAAGGCTGCGCTGACCCAACTTGGCAAGGGCTTGGCCGTCGAGCTAGGACCCTTCGGGGTTCGGGTGAACGCCGTGGCCCCCGGCTACGTGGAGACACCGATGACCGCGGCACTGCTCGACCAGGAAGACGTTCGTGCGCAGAAGTTGGCCCGAATCCCGTTGCAACGCTTCGCCGACGGCGACGACGTGGCGGACGTGGTCACCTTCCTGTGTAGCGATGCGGCACGGTACGTGACGGGCGTGGTGCTTCCGGTCGACGGCGGTTACTCCATCACGTGACGGGCCCGAGCGCGTCGCGTCACGACGGCGACTCGGGTGCGCGGGCGTCGTCGCGCTTCGCGTGCCGGCCGGCGCGTTCGTGGTACCAGCCGTAGCTGACCGACAGTCGCCGACCGAGGAGATACCCGGCGGCGTAGAGGACCACTGGCACGCCGTAGAGCGGGATTGACGCCAGCGCCGCCAGTGCCGCCGGAACCCATTGCCCGCGCGCCATGGGAAAGCGTCCACGCCCGTCGAGGACGCCGGCGGCGGGCGCCATGAACCCCACCATGACCGGCCCGACCCACGATCGCCAGTCGGCGGGTCCGGGTGGCAAGACGCAGATCGCCGCCATTGTCACGAGGACCACCAGAACGCGCCCGGCGTGGACGTCGAGTAGTTCTCCGGGACGGGCGGCCGCGGGGGCATGCCGCGGTCGCGTTCGTCGCGTCGGCGGTCCGAGTCGGAGGCGGTGATCAGCCTGTCGCCGATCTTCAGGTACGGGGTGTTGAGAACCGCGTGGAGCGTCGTGATGAAGACGACGAGACCCGTTCCGCCCAGGACTCCTTGCCATCCGCGATGACACAACGCCAGTCCGACCAGGATCGCCGCGCCGCCGTGTCCGAGCCAGTAGAGGCGTCGCTCGACGCGCAGCTCCTCCGTCCGGAAGGACGCGACGAAGAAGCCCAACCACCACAGTCCGGCCAGCGCCAGCAGCGCCGTCGACCACGGCGGAGCCGGTTGAGCCATTCCGGCGGCGAGCTCGTGTGGCACGGCCTCATTCTCCCCGCGAGGCGCGGCGAGGTGGAGCACCAAGGATTTGGGACGGAGTGACGGGGATCTCGGAAGGTAGGTCTGACACGCCCCGCAGTCATATTTAGGCTTGGCTTACCTAAATTTGAAAGGTGGGTCATGAGGCGGATTCGAGTCGCGGTCATCGGCGCCGGACCGGCGGGCATCTACGCCGCGGACACCCTGGTGAACGACTACCCGGGCGCGCAGGTGGACGTGTTCGACCGGCTCCCGGCCCCGTACGGGCTGGTGCGCTACGGCGTCGCCCCGGATCATCCGCGCATCAAGGAGATCATCAAGGCCCTGCGCCGGGTGCTCTCCCGAGACGGCATCCGCTTCCTCGGAAACGTCCACTACGGCACGGACGTCAAGCTGTCGGATCTGCGGCACTTCTACGACGCGGTCATCTTCTCCACCGGAGCGCGGGCGGACCGCGAGTTGGACATTCCGGGCGTGAACCTTCCCGGAAGTTACGGCGCCGCGGACTTCGTGTCCTGGTACGACGGTCATCCCGACGTTCCGCGGGACTGGCCGCTGACGGCGAAGAACGTCGCCGTCCTCGGGGCGGGCAACGTGGCACTGGACATCGCCAGGGTGCTCGCCAAGCCCGCCGACGAGCAGCTGACCACCGAGATCCCCGGCAACGTGTACCGCGGCCTGGCCCTCAACCAGGCCACCGACGTCCACGTGTTCGCCCGCCGCGGCCCGGCTCAAATCAAGTTCACCCCAATGGAATTCCGCGAGCTTTCGCACTCGCCGAGCATCGACGTGGTCGTGCACCCCGAGGGCTTCGAGATCGACGAGGCCAGCCAAGCCGCGATCGGCAAGAGCAAGTCGACCAAGCTCGTCGTCGACACGTTGATGCGCTACCTGGAGAAGGAGCCGGCCGGCGCGCCGCACCGCATTCACATCCACCTCTGCCAGGCGCCGGTGGCGATTCTGGGCACGGACCGCGTCGAGGGGTTGCGGACCGAGCGCACCGAGCTGATCGGCGACGGAACCGTCCGGGGCACAGGTGAATTCGTCGACACCCCGGTGGAGGCGGTGTACCGCGCGGTGGGCTACCTGTCCTCACATCTCGCCGACCTTCCCTTCGACCACGGCGCAGGCGTGGTGCCGCACGACAAGGGTCGGGTGCTCGACATGGACGGCGTGATGATGGAGGGCACGTACGTCACCGGGTGGATCAAGCGTGGGCCGATCGGCCTCATCGGGCACACCAAGTCCGATGCCGCGGAAACCGTGACGAGTCTGCTGGCCGATCTGCCAGGCATCCCGCCCGCCGAGGTGTCCGATCCCGATGCGATCCTCGCTCACCTCTCCGGCCGGGGCGTCGACTACACGACGTGGGCCGAGTGGGAGCGGCTCGACGCCCACGAGATCGCCCTCGGGGCCCAGCAGGGTCGCGAGCGCGTCAAGGTCGTGCCGCGCGAGGACATGATCAACGGCGGTCGCCCCGCCTGACCCCCCCACGCGATTTAGGACAGGTCGACCGACACCTCGAAGGACGCCCGGTCGGCGCGGTAGACGTCGCGGGCGAACTCCACCCGTCGGCCGTCCGAGCCGAAGGTCGTCCTGGTCAGCAGGGTGCCCGCCGAGCCGGGCCGGACGTTGAGCTGAGCACTCGTGGAATCGTCGAGGACGATCGACTCCAGCACGGCCGTCGAGCGGCTGAGCCCGATGCCGTATCGGTCTCGCAGCGTCGCCCAGAGGGACCCTTCGTCGGCGAGGTCGAGGATGCCCGGGGTCAGGTCGGCGGGTAGGAACGTCGTCTCGAGCGCGAACGGAACGTCGTCGACGGTGCGCAGGCGATGGAACACGTGTACCGCCGCCCCGTCACCCAGTTCGAGGGCCAACCGGACCGATGGCGTCGGCTCCTGGTGTTCGGCCCACAGCAGTTTCGCCGCCGGGTGGCGTCCCAGCCGGGACACTTCCTCGGAGAAACTGCCGATGTGGAACCGCACGCGAGGCTCGGCAACGAACGTGCCACGGGGTGGCCGGCGGTAGACCACGCCCTCGTTCTCCAGCAGTGACAGCGCCTGCCGCGCGGTCATCCGGCTGACGTGATGCAGTTCCGCGAGCTCGCGTTCCGACGGCAGCAGGGTGTGGGGTCCGAGCTGCTCGACGAGGATTCGGTCCCGTACTTGAGCGGCGATCGCGATGTAGCGCGGGGTGGTCGACGGCTTCCGCTGGTTTCTCGACGCCGTCACCCATGCAGGTTATCTCCGGGCCATGGGCCTGGTGACCGCTTGGTCTAGTCCACCGGCGTGTCAACAGTAGATTTCCCGGGTTGACGACAGCGGGCTCCACTCCCATACTTTGGTTCAACCGCATGGTCTATACCACCCTTACGCCACCCTGGAGGAACCCCATGAGTGATCCGCAGCCAGTCCGCCGGGGCGGGGGCGACGAAGCCGAACTGGCGCAGTTCGGCTACAAGCAGTCGATGGAGCGTCACACCGGCAAGTTCGCG
>Ga0209051_1001131_pt1 | contig 24424 bp, 16 predicted proteins | sample AraplaCvi_mMS_r2_2_FD_184286 | JGI IMG/M metagenome (GOLD analysis project Ga0209051, IMG submission 184286) | Arabidopsis root microbial communities from North Carolina, USA - plate scrape MF_Cvi_mMS_r2 (SPAdes) (version 2) | ecosystem: Host-associated > Plants > Roots > Endosphere | place...
TTCCGGGTCGATTTCGGCGCGGACCCCGTCGTAGAGCAGATAGGTTCTGCCCCCGGAACGTGCCAGCAACGCCTGCGCTTCGGTCGCCGGCGAGACGTCGGGGCCCAGCACGGGGTCGTTGGCCAGTACCGTCGTGGACACGGACGTCGCGCCCACCGACGCAGTGGCGGGCGGCGCCACCGTCGAATCGCAGACCGTCCACGCCGAGGTGTTCGGATCCTCGCCGGAGTGAATGGCGCTCGGAGCGCCGATGATGCCCACTGCCGGACCGCGGGGCACGGTGTCGAGGAACTTGCGGTCCACCCGGCCCGGGACCTCGTTCTTGCCGACGGCAAGCCGAGCCGAGGCCAGATTCAACGCCGGGTGCAGCCGGTCGCCGATCCGAACGTACAGGGCGCCGTCGGTGTCGCTCAACATGATCGACGAGGTGCCGAAGTTCGGGGCCGGCTTGAAGAAGGCGAGAACTCCCGCGCCGCCGGCGATGAGGATGGCCACGGCCATACCGGTCAGCAGGGCGCGCATCTGGCCTCGCATCGGGTCGTGGATCATCCGCGAATCAGCGCGAATCAGCGCGTGTTGCAGCCGCTTCAGCAGAAAGCGGTAGCCGTTCACCTGAGCGCGGGTGGTGACCTGTGCCGGCATGTGTTCCTCCGCCCGTGGGGCTCCCGAAGGATTGCCGCGTCGGGAGCGTACTTACCAGTAGAGAAACTGAATCCGCGGCGAAAGCGTTCACGACGCGGTCCGACGCGACGCCGACATCGTGAACGGAGACCAGACACTTGAGCATGACGACCACCCGTCGACGCGGCAGGCGGACACCGGTGTCGCCGAGTGCGGACGACCGACGGCTTCTTCCTCGGGATCTGTCGTTGCCGGATCTGGTTCTCGTCCAACTGATCACCTGCGTCGGCATGGCGCTTGCAGTCTCGCTGGACGAATCGCCGTGGTGGGGTGCGGTATGTGGGTTCGCCAGCGGACTGATCCTCGTGGTGCCGCTGGCCGGGCGGTCACTGCCCCGCTGGGCACTCGCCAGGCTCGACTACTGGCGCGACCGCCGGCGGCGGCCCGCAACCCTGCCATGGACTCCGTTCGACCACGAGGAGACCGGCGGCACGGCCATGGGATTGTCCTGGGACGGAAGGACGTTGACGTCGTTGATCCGCATCGACGACGCCCCACCGTCGCTGCACGTGCTGACACCGGGGGCTGCGGTCTCGGGTGCGATGGTGCCCATGGGCCTCCTCGCCGATTGTCTGCGGACGTTCGACGTCGCGTTGCAGTCCGTCGACGTCATCAGCAAGGGGAGCCGGTCGGCCGGAGGCGGGCACCTCGCCGCGGTGTACGACGCCGTCCTGGGGCCGCTGCCTGCAGTTGCCCGCCGCTCGGTGTGGGTGGTTGTCCGGCTCGATCCGGCACGCTGCCCCGATGCCGTAACGGCAAGAGGCGGGGGTTGGGAGGGGGCGCTACGCACCGCGGACGTCGCAACGCGCCGGGTGGCCAACAGGCTGCGCGACGCCGGAATACCGGCGAGCACCACGACGGCCGCCGAAATGGCGCACGCGGGCGCGGAACTCGCCGGCAACGTCGACCTGGGAGCAATCGAGGAATCCTGGACCGCGTGCCACAGCGGTCGGCTTCAACTGCGTAGCCACGGAATCGAGCCTGCAATCTGTACCACCGAAGGGCTCGGCACGCTGTGGAGTCTGCCGAGCCGCTCCACCACGCTCACGCTGTCGCTGCGCCGGGGGGAACATCGCGACGCCGTCGAGCTCCGCGGCATCGTCCGCCTGGATTCCCTCGGCCGCGGCCGAGAGGGCCACCCCGGTGTGCGCCGCCTGTCGGGCCGCCAGTTCGACGCGCTGCTGTGCGCCCTGCCGTGGCCGACTCCGAGACGGCAGGTGGGACAGTGGTTTACCGTCCGCGGCGACGGCGACTTGCCGCCGCTGGGCCGTCTCGAATTGCCAGTCGCCGCCTGCGGCCAGCTCGTCGGCGCCGACGAACGGGGCCGCGCGATCGCGGTGCCCCTGTTCGGGCCGCGCGTGGACAGGGTGGAACTGCACGGATCCCTGCACTTGGCGCAGCAGGTGGTGCTGCGGTCCATTGCGCTGGGCGCCCGCGTCCGCGTGCGCACCCGGCGTACCGGGGCGTGGCGCGAGATGGTCGAGGCGGTCGGCGACGCCGACCAGCTTCAGGTGATTGGCCCCGACAGCGTCGTGGTGGATTCCGCTGCTCGGCAGGAGTTCTCGGTCGAGATGTTCGACGGTGAGCCCGAACGATCCGTGCGGGTAGGGACGACCGCGGTCGTGGTCAGCCCCAGTCACAGCCCGCCGTCGACGGCCGTCGACGTTCGTTTGCAGCTGCTCGACGAGGACCGTGACGAGGTGTTGGTGACCACGCCGACCACTTCGTTGACGGTGACCATGGTGGCGAGCGACGAGGAGATGCGTTACATCGGGGCGTCATTCGACGTCGCCGACCCAGAATGGTCGAACGGACAGGAGCAGTGATGAACGAGGAAACCGACGCGTTCGGCAACGACGGCCACCCGGCCGTGGCGACGGCAGGACGCAGCAGGCGAATCGTGCAGCGATCCCTTTGGGCACTGACCGCAGTATTCGGGTTGGCGGCGTGGGTCATTGGTCTCGTGGCACTGGAGGACCCGGGATTCGCGGTGACCCTCTCCGTGCTGGCCGGCATCGTCGCCGCCGTGGGGCTGGTACCCGGCCAGTCCATGCGCGGATGGCTGATCGTCGCGGTGGCGGTCACCGCGTTCACCGCCGCGACGACCACTGCGGTGGTGGTCGGCGGCGCAAGCTGGGGTCCGGTCGTCGTCGACGTCTTGGTGGCGCTTCAGGCGGTGGTCGCGGTGTCGGCGCTGCTGCTCGAACCACGGGTTCACGCGGCGACGCAGCCCACTTCCGAAGGTGACTACGCCGCATACGCCGAGTACGTCCGTGCCTACCGGGAGTACGCGGAGCAATACGAATCCCATTGGTCCGACCAGCAATCCGCTGCGGGGGCTGCGGAGGCCACGGGCGAGGCCCATGGCATCGTCGCCGGCGACCAAGACGCATGGGAAGACCTGCAGGCCAAGTACACCCGGCACGTGTCACCGGCGGTGCCGCTGCGGTCGGAGCGCGGGGCGCGCCGCGCCGACGGGGGTGACGCCGCCAGCGCAGGAATGCCCGGTGCCGACCGGGTGCAGCGGCATCGCCCGGCGGCAGAGCGGGATTCAGCCGCCGGTGTGGCACCCATGACACCCCCGGGGGCTTGTTGACCCCGGGGGTTTGCGCAGCCGGCCGAAGTCAGACCGCGCGCCCCACCCGACGCAGTCCGAAGTCGCCGGTGCGGCGCCCGTGGTGGAAGGTCGACGGCATCGCCGAGGCCAAGGCCGTATACGCGGACCTGGTCTTGCGGTTGAGCCGGTCGAGCCGGATCTCGCCGCCCTCGGCCAAGTGAGCGTCGTAGGGCACGACGACGACGTTGTGAACCCGGCCGCGGAAGTACCGGATCAACTGGGCGACGTCGACCGACGTGCCTCCGCCCCACGTCGAGTTGACGACGACGCTCGTGTGGGCCGCCAAGTGGCCGAAGCCGTGGCGCTCGAGCCAATCCAGGGTGGCCAGTGCGCTGCGGGCCGAATCGATCGCGGGGGATGCCACCACTACCAGCGCACTCGCGGTGTTCAGCACACCTTGGATCGCCGAGTGGGTCAGACCGGTCCCACAGTCGGTGAGGACCACGTTGTAGAAGCGGTCCAGCACACCGTGGACGCTGCGGTAGTCGGTCTCCGAGAAGGCCTCCGACACGGCAGGGTCGCGCGCCGAACCCAGGAACTCCAGCCGACTCGCGCTCTGCGAGGTGTGCCGCCGGACGTCGGAGTAGCGCGTGATCCCGCTGTCCGCCAACAGCTCTCGAACCGTCGAGCGAACCTGGTCGGGTCCGCGTTGGGCCAGTGTGCCAAGGTCGGGGTTGGCGTCGACTGCGATCACCCGGTCACCTCGCATGGTCGCGAGTGTCGAGCCGAGCCCGACGGTCGTCGTCGTCTTGCCGACTCCGCCCTTCATCGACAGCACGGCAATGCTGCAAATCCCATGGTGCAGGCGGGCGGGCCGCAAGGGTCCGGCTCCCTCGTCGGAGCCCATGTCCGGGCTGACGGTGCCCCCTGTCATGCGATGCAGGGCCTTGCGCCAGCCGTGCCGGCCCGGCGCGCGCTCCTGGCGCGTCAACCCGAGGTCGACCGCCGTCGGGGCATCCGTCGGCGGAGGAGCGACCGAGCCAAGGTTTCCCGCGGTGAAGCTGGTGGTGAACCGGGACGGGAACTCCACGGTGTCGTCTTGTTCGGTCACGCGGTCTCCTCTAGTGGATGTTCAGCGTCTGCAGGATGTTGCCCAGCGCGCCCTTGACGTCGCTGGACTCGAGGCGAACCAGTGCGGCCTCGTCGATTTCGTCCAATGCCATGCCGTAGCTCTCGGTCAGCCGAAATGCGCGCTCCTCCTCGGCCGCCTCGATGACGTTACGGACGAATCTGCCGTTGCCGGCGAGATCGATGTTCTGCCGCATCTTGCCATCGGCGTCGGCGGATTCGCCGGAGCAGAGTTCCGCGCATACGGTGACCAGTTCGTCGTAGGCCTCCGACGACAGCTCGGAATCCCGGGAACTGGCGATCAGGCGTCCGATGTCACCCAGTTCGTTCGGGGTGTAGGACGGGAACCGGATGCGTTTGGTGAACCGGGACGACAAGCCCTCGTTGGCGCCGAGGAAGCGGTCGATCTCGGAGTCGTATCCGGCGATGATGACGACCAGACGGTCACGGTCGTTCTCCATTCTGGCCAGAAGTGTGTCCACCGCTTCCTTGCCGAAGGCGTCACCGCCGGACAGGCCGGTCTGGATCAGGGTGTACGCCTCGTCGATGAACAGCACCCCGCCCATCGCGGAGTCGATCAGTTCGGACGTCTTGATCGCGGTACTGCCGAGGTGCTGCCCGACGAAGTCCTGGCGTTTGGCCTCGACGACTTTGAGTGTCTCCAAAAGACCCAAGCCGCAATAGGTCTGAGCGACAACACGTGCGATGGTCGTCTTGCCGGTGCCGGGCGGACCGGTGAACGCCAGGTGCAGGCTGCTCGAGGCCGTGCTGAACCCCTTGTCCCGTCGCAACTTCGCCAACGTGACGCCGGACCGCAACTTGGCCACCTGCAGCTTGACGTCGGTGAGACCGACCTGGCGGTCCAGTTCCTCCTGGGCGGCCAACAGGTGCTTGTTGCTTCGTTCGGCGTGCTCCTCGGCGTCGACGTCACCAGCAGTGGGTGCGCTCGCGGGATCCCACTTGTTCCGGCGCGCGTCGATGGACTCCTTGGTGGTGATCACCAAGCGGAACTTGGGGTCCTGCAGGGCGGCGTAGTTGGCAGCGAAACCGGGTTCCTCGCTGTAGATCCGCTCGAAGATCTTGCGTGCGTCGGGCTCGTTGCCCATCTCGCGAAGGGTGAGCCCCTTGCAGAACTCCGCGGCTCGCCGCGCGGCCGGGATGGGACCACCGATGGCCTGGTCCAACCGGCGGATGCCTTCGCCGAACAACCCCATCTGGGCGCAGGCCGAACCCACCATGAGATGGCAACCGGCCGCGATGTACTCGTCGGCGTATGACGCCGAATCGGCAAGCGCGGTGAGCACGTCCGGCCATCGTTGGGTGGTGAAGTACAGGACGCCCCGAACGTAGGCTTGGATCTGATCGGTCGACGGGTCCCCGGCCGAACCCTCGGCCGTGGTCAGCTCGTCGAGAATCTGTTCGGCGGCGGCATAGTCCCTGCCCTGAATCAGACTGGCCGCATAGGCCGTCCGGATCTCGGGCAGCGAGTTGAGTGGATAGTCGAGGTACAGACCGGTCTCGAAGCGGCCGGCCAGGGCGCGTGGTGCCAGGCCCAGCCGGCGCTGTTCGCGCCCGAGGTTGTGCGCGGTGACGCTGAGGTGATGGAGCACCTCGGCAGTGCTCTCGCCGGTGGCTGCCCGGCCGAGCCAGGCGTCGCACATGCCAGGGTCGTATTCGGTGGCCCGCTTGAACGCCGACGCGGCGTACTGCAGGTCCCGTTCGATCTCAAGGCCTTCGATCGGAATGCCCAGGGATAGCACCCCGGCGTCGAAGACTTGTTGGGCGTCACTCATCGGATTTCTCGTCTCCTTCATGCCGGTCCACCACGTCGCGGTGTCGCCGTCACGATGTGAAACGCCGGAATCGTCGGGACCGTTCGGCGAGGCGTATTCGTCCGGCAAGACGTTGCGAGCGAACGGATTCGAACCATCGCCCGTTTTCAATCCCGTAGAGCAATCCGGCGCTGCCGAGTGGCGCGGTATTCCCGAGAGGAAGTCAGATGGCGTTCAACGTGGTTCCCCCAGCGCTCGAGGCGTTTTCGGCCGCCAACGCCGCTGCCGGCGAGGCGGTCGCCGCGGCGGGCTCGGCAGACCACGCCGCGAACCTGGCGTCGGCGACCGCGGCCCTGGGTCCAATCGGTGCGCAGTACCTCGCGGCCTACGGCCCGGCTCAAGCCGGTAACTTCGCCGCCACCCTGGCGGTTGCCCAGTTGCACGCAGCCCTCGGAGAAGCGACGGAAGTGGCCAAGTCCTCGTTCGTCGTCACCGACAACGGTTGAGCGGCTCGACGTCCATGGCATCTACAACGCCGCTCGACGCGGCTCGGACCGACTTGGACGGCTACTTGAACGAGCCGGTCCTCGACATCCTCTCCCGCCTCGGGCTGACGTCCACCGGGGCGCCGGCCAATCCGGCCAATCCGGCCAATCCGGCAGCCCCCACCAGCCCGGCGAGCGCAGCACACCCGCAACAGCAGCACCACTCGCCGCAGTCCGGCGGAAGCCAGGCACCCGGTGGCGGTGGTTCCGGTGGATTCGATCCGTCGCAGATGATCCAGCCAGTCATGGACGCGCTCGGCAGCCTCGGCTCTGGCCAAATGGGCCAACCCGACCCGACCCAATCCTTCGACGGGATCGGTCAGGCGCTGCAATCCGCGGGTAGCCAAGTGCAACAGGCATTGTCGGGGCTGGGTGACGCTTGGCAGGGCGACGCCGGTTCGGCGGCCCAGGCCACCGCCCAAGCTGCGCTCGCGGACGGAACCAAGGTGGCCGACCAGGCTGCGGCGCTACGTACGAGCCTCGCCGCGGCGACCGCGGCAGTCCAGAACGCCCAGGCGCGACTCGTCGAGATCGTCGACGTCTTCTGGGCCAAGATCGCGGCGATCGGGCCCAGCATCATCTTTCCCTGGGGGATCGCGGCCGCAATCGCCGCGGCAACCGAGGCCATCACCTCGACCACCGAGGTGATGGCGGAAACCGAGAGCACCCTGGCGACCCAAACCGCCGAGGTGGCCAGTTCCGGTGCGCCCGTGGACGTCACGTCCATTCCCGCACTAGGGACACGAGCACAGGCGTTTGGCCCGCTGACGCAGCTCGCATCCTCGGTCACCTCACCGGTGATGCAGGCGATCGGTTCGGCGTCGAGCGCCGCGCCGGACCACAGCGGTCCGGCCGATGCGCCGTCCGCCGTGGACCCGGTCCCGGCTGCGACTGCGGGTCCGGCCGCCACCGGCGGCGGGCCGACGGGTGCGATTGGCGGGTTCCACGGCGGGCAAGGCGTCACGGCCCCGCCCGCCCGCCCGCCGGGTGCCGCGCACCCCGTGGCTGCGGTCGAGACGACCAGCCCGGTGCAGGCGACGTCGGTGCGGTCGAGCGGCGCAACTACGGGGGCCGGCGCGCCGATGGGCGGCGGTGCGCCGATGGGCCACCACGGGAGAGCCGGGATCGCCGGCGATCACAACGCCGCCGACTTCCTACACACCTGCGAACAGGGCGGGGAGATCGTCGGTGATCTCGCCCACGTCGCCCCACCGGTGATCGGGGAGAAGGACCCACTGGACAGTCCCAACCGGGGACTGCGGATTAGTCAGGAGTGAGCGATGACGGATGACGACGTATTGCAGATGCAGCCGGCGGAGATCGCCGACGTCTCTACCCAATTGGACGCGCTGGCAGGTCGTGTGGAGCAGTTGATGGCCGTCGAGGGACCCAACCTCTCGGTACGAGCGGGAGCCCGAGACGAAGTGTCACAGCGGATTGCGGTCACGCTCAACGCCGTTCACGACCAGTTCGGCACGTCCGTGGAACGAGGTGCCACCGACATGCGTGACACGGCCGCCACTCTGCGTTCCCAGGCCGACGACGTCACGCACCTCGACGAGGGCTTCGCCGTCTGACCGTCGGCGTCGACCACCGCTGCACAGCTTCGGAAGGGAGGCCAGGACATGGGATTCACGAACGTCGCGTGGGACTCGCGCAGTACCGAACAGCTCGCCCGCGATCTGACCGAGGGGCCAGGCCCCGCTCCCGTCGGCCAAGCCGGAGCCAGCTGGGTGCGCGTCGCCAACGAACTGGCAGCCGTGTCCGAGGACTATCAGAAGCTCGCCGACCGCCTGACCGGTGCATTCGAAGGTGGATCGGCCGACGTCGTGATCCGAAGGATCCAGGACTTCGGAAATTGGCTGAGGGCAATGAGTCTCAGCGCGGCCGGGAACGGGCAACGCGCCGAGGATGCCGCCGTCGCGCACAGCGTGGCCATCTTGGCAATGCCGACCGTCTCCGAGGTCGTGGAGGCGCAGACGACCCGCGACGTGATGGCGTCCCTGGCCGCCTACAACGGAGCGATCCTCAACGGTCGATTCGCCGAATTCGACGACGCGGTGGACGCCGGCCAGACCAATGCTGCAGCGGTGATGCAGCACTACGAGGACGCGTGTGCGGACTTGGCCGTGCCGTGGGATCAACCACCGCCACCCGACGTCAGCAACGGATCTGCGCGAGCCGCCGAGCGCGCGACGCAGGCAGCTCGCGACGGCGGAGCCGGCCGCGGCGGCGGGGCAAGCGGCGGAGCATTTGTCGTGCCCCCCGCCCCGCTGGGCGCGTTTCGGGTCACCGAAGCCAAGTCCACCGGCGAACCACGGCATCGGTCCGGCGGCGCTGCGGTCAGCAGCACGTCGGCCGGCGCGGGAACCGGCATGGGCGGCATGGGCGGCTACGGTCCGATGGCCGCGGGCATTGGCCGCGGTGACGGCTCCCGTGAGCACGAGTCGGCGTTGGGCACCGACGCCCTTGCCGGTGGCGGCGAGCCCGAGGCCAGCCTCACCGCCGGCAGCACGAATTGGCTGCCCGCGACGGCGACGAGCGACGCCCCGCTGCTCGTGTCGAACGTCAGTTGGGGGCCGACCAGTTCTGCGTTCGACGGCTTGGTCGTTCCCTCCGACCCCGAGGTCCCGGGATATGCGGACCCGCCGGATTCCACGCTGGAACAGGTATCGGATCACTGGGTGACGGCCCCGGTGATCGGGCGAGGAACGGAGACGAACACGTGACCAGAGCATCGACCCGGGAATGGTCCTTCACCGCAGACGAACTCGCTGCGCTGACGTCACATGCGCCCGGGGTCGACTCGTCACCGGTGCTGGGGTTGCGATCCCGACATGCGACGGTGGACGTCCGCGACGCCGCCGTGAACCACGCGGCACACACCCTCACTCAGCGTGGCGTCGTCGTGGACGGAGTCGTCGACCCAGAGACCGTCGCGGTGCTTCGCGCGCTGCAGCGCCCGGACCGCGAACTCGGCATGCGATTGGTGACTCCAGCTGGGGTCGGCCGCATCAGCGTCGTCCGACGAGGCACGTCGGCCGTCATGGGCCGACGAATTGGAGAGCGGCTCGACGTGCAACTCCTCGGCACCGACATGGGGTTATCGGCAATGGTGACAACCCTTCTCGGTGAGATGCCGATCGCCCCGCCAGCCGCGGTAGAACCGGTCGGGGCCCCTCTGGCGGAGATGGCCGAGGCGCTGTCGGAAAGCCACGATCCTCTTGCCCTCGCCGACCGGATCCGGGCGCTGGGCGCGCCGCAGCGGGCCGCCATGCTGCTGGGGTCCGCGCTGGGGTCCCGGCAGGCGTTCGCCGAGATCGTGTACAGCGCCTTGCTCGACGGCAAAGACGTAATCGCGCGTGTGCCAGCGGCCGTGGCGGTCCTCTACACCGCACGCGGCCGCGTGATCGCCGTCCCCAGCGTGTCCCCGGCCGGACAACTGTGGTCGACGCTGAAGCCAGGATCTGACCAGGTGTTCGGTCAGGCCATCAGCCAGCTCGTCGAACTCTCCGCAGAGAGGTGGGAGGTGGGATAGCCGCGTCAATGTTGGAAGTCTAGGTACGACAGACGATTTCGATGTACATCAGGGAAGGACTCATTCGCACATGACCGTTTCACTCACCCCGGCTGAAGCCGAGGCCAAGATTCAGCAAATCCAAGAGGCTCGCGGGCAGGCCGTGCAGAAGCTGAACCAGATCAGCGACGCGCAGGAACAGATGCTGTCGTCGAACTGGCAGGGCGGTAGTGCCTCGACCTACCAGCAGACTTCGCAGGCACAGCGCGAGGAATTCGACGACATCATCAAGTCGCTCGACGCGACCGTCGAGAAGGGCTCGGAGCACCTCCGGGCCGTCGCCAACATGGACAACGGTTAAGGGACAGGGAGCACGAACATGGCTGACAGCATTCTCTACAACTTCGGCGCGAACGCCGGATCGCTCACCGACATCAACGGGATGTTGAACAACATCCAGGAAGTGCGCCAAGACATCAGCTCGATCTTCACCACGCTGATGAGCGTGTACGAGGGCGAGGGTGCGACTGCGCTCAGCGCCGCGCACCAGAAGATCGACGGCATGCTGGACGAAGCGGTGAACACCACCGTCAACACCCAGAAGCAGGCCCAGGATCAGCAAGACGCGATGCAGTCACTCGACCGGGCCAACGCCGCGTCCTTCTGATCGGACCGTGGAGCCGGGGCCCGACTGGCCCCGGCTCCACACCCCCGTCCCAAATCCCACGACTGGAGAGGAAGGCCGTTGACTCAGAACATGGTCGACAGCATGAACGGGCTCAAGGACGCTGCGACGCACGGCGAGGCCGATCTCAAGCTCAGCACCGAGGTGCGCGACGCCTACATCAAAGCGGTTCACGACTTTCGCGATCTACTGGCCGCCCAACTGGCCAAGGTCGACGCGTTGCCCGGTTACGGCCCCCCGGGAGGTCTGCAGTCGGCGGCTCAGACCAAGAGCAATCTCGAGCACGGGTGCAACGAGCTCAAGAGGGTCATCGGCGAGTACAACTCCTATCTCGACGCATTCGCCGACACGGTCACTGAGGCCGGGAAGCGCCTGATTCACTGCGGCTAGGCCGGTCGATCCGGTATCGCCTTCAGAGGCGTTGCCGGACAGGTGAATACGCGGCCCGCCGCCAAGCTACGCCTCTATCCTCCGAAATGGAACAATCATGCCTGCGACTCATCCACTGAACGGCCAGAAATGGCCTGGCACCGACACCTACTATTGGGACCCCGGCAAGGCCCCCGGTGAGCCCGGATTCGTAGCTCCGCCCGGCTACGTGGCCCCCGCGAACACGACTCAAACGCCTCCTGCGGGGTCTTTCGACCAGTATGCGCACGACCACGTCGACGGAAAGATCAAGGACAACAACGGTGATCCGCGGCACGGTGGCGGGAACAACAAACCCGATGCCACCCTCGGCGACTTGGATGCCAACGGCGCCAAGGTCGACGCCGCTCCGGTGGTCTTGGAGAACTTCGACGGCATGAGCTACGAAGACGTCTACAGCCGGATGTCAGGCGTCTCGGAGAACATCGCACCCGGGTACGACGACACCCTGCGCGGCGTTGCCCAGCAGATCGTCAGCGGTATGACGGACATGCAAGACCGGCTCGCGACGCTGGAGAGCGACGGCGGATGGAAGGGCAAGACGCACGACGCGGCAATGTCGAATCTTCAGAACTCCTACGTGGTGCCGGATGAATTGCGCAGGGGCGCGGTGTCGCTGGGCGTGTTGAGTGAGTACTTCTCGCAAACCATGTCGACGAACAAGCACAACATCTTGGATCAGTGGAGCACGTATCAAGATTGCTTGTCGAAGTTCCCCAGCGACACCGACACCGTCAAGCAGTACTTCAACGCCTTCGCCCGCGACGTGATGAAGAACTATTACTCGCCCGAGATCAACGACATCGCGAGTCACCAACCCGCGATCGACTCGACAGCCAGCCAGCCTGTGCCGTTGTCACCCGCTCAGACGGTGGTGACGTCGGATCCGTCTTTCACTCCGGAAACGGCGGGCGTCGATCCGACGGCCGCGGTCCAGGCCACGCCGAGGCATGCCCTGATTCCGACGACACCCGGCAGCGCGCCGGTGGACGGCAGTGGCGCAGGGAGCGGCCCGACGGGGTCGCAGCCAAACTTCTCACCGCCAAACTTGAGCGCGAGCGATCCGAGCGGCGGCTCGCCCGGTGGGGGAGCTTCCGGTGATGGATCGTCCTCCGGCGGTGGGGCTTCCGGTGGCGGATCGCCGTCCGGCGGTGGTACCTCCGCGCCGTCGTTCAACCCTCCGGCGTCGCCGAACATCAAGACACCGGACACCTCTGCCGGAGCTGGCGACGGTTCGGGGTCGGGTACCGGTGGGCAGGGAGCGACTGCTCCGACGATGCCGACACTCGGCGCGACCCAGCCCGACTTGCCGGCCCTCGACGCGTCCGGCGATCCCGCCGCGACGGGACCGGTCGGCACGGGCTCCACATTCGACCCGTCGAAGGTGCTGACGGATCCGAAGGCCCTTGCGGCAGCGAACAAGCTGTTCGACGACCCCAAGACGGCGGACGCAGCCAAGAAGATCTTCGGCGACCCCAAGTTGGCGGATGCGGCGAAGACTCTCTTCGGTGACGGGGCCAAGGGCTTGCTGAACGATCCCAAGGCGCTCGACGCGGCCAAGACCCTCTTCGGGGATCCGGAGGCCGCGGACGCGGCCAAGACGCTCTTTGGCGACCCGGACACGGCGAAGGCTGCGCAGAAGCTGCTCGACGACCCGCATCTGGCTGATATCGGCAAGGCTCTCAAGGACTCTGGGGCCCTGCAGACCAACGGTCAGCCAAACCTGGACTTGAACGCAGGCGCGGGGGACCCAACCCGCAGTCTGCTCGCCCAACCCGGGCTTGGGAGCGCCAGCGGCATCCCGGGCCTGTCCGCGGGTACCGGTGCCGGTTCGTCCGACGGGGCGAGCAGCCTCATCGGCGGAATCATGGACGGGGTCAACCAGATCGTGCAGACCGCCGAGCAAGGGGCGAACCCCCAGGCGCCCGGGATGGGCGGCGGCCCCGGCGTCGACGGTACTCCCGGCGGGCCACCGGATCATCCCGGTGGCGGTGCCGGTGGCGGCGCCGGCAGTGGCGCCGCCGGGCCGGGCAAGCTGCACCTCGCGGCCGCCGGGGCGCCCGTGGCCGCGGCGAACCTCAGCTCGGCTGCGCACGCCGGCGTGCTGCACCCCGGCGTAGACGCGTCACAGGCGGGAGCCGCCGGTGGTGGCTCACCATCGGGTGGTGGCCACGGCGGTGGCGGCAAGGGCGGGGAGGCCAAGGACCACAAGGGCAACAAGGCCCTTCGCGGAAATCAGAACGGGCAGAACGTGATAGGTCAGCCCGACGCCGTGGTGTCCGTGATCGGGGACGACGGCGCCGACGGCGGGCAGAGTTGGAGCATGGACAACTGATGGGTACCTCGATGATCACCCAACGAGCTCACGGTGTCGAAGTCGGCGCACTCGACCTGTTCGACCTGCTGCTCTTCAACGATCGAAACGGACGCGACTCCCTGCCGTACCCGTTCATGCTGACCCGGCCCTCACGGTTCGAGTTCGCAGACGAGGTGGCCAGGTACGGGGCGCGACTGCCAGACCGGTTGCGCTCAGGGGATCTGACCGCCTTCGCCCGATGTTTGGACGCGTGGCCGCGCGCCGACGTCACCGTGACCGGGCACGTGCAGTACATCCCGGCCGACATCCCCAGCATCCGCGTGTTGGCGTTTCGCGCCGGTCAATCCGGCTATCTGGTGCAACAGCGAACCGACGCCGACGCCGTCGACGTCAGCACCATCTCGCCCTTCGAGTTGGGGGCAGCCGTGGCGGCCGCGATGAACCTCGAGGGACCCGGCCGGCATCCGCAGATCGTGATTCCGGAGTACGTCTCGACACGACCGGCAGTCGCCGAGGACGACGTCGTCGTGCGTCACGCGTTGACTCATCAGCCCGCAACGAGGGTCTCGGTGTCGCAACTGTCCGCGTACGCAAAGGTGCAGAGCAACTGGCGTCCAGCCAACGGATGGGGCGTGGACGCCCGCAAGGAACTCCTCGTTTGGATGCGACTGAAGGACGACGGGGAGTATCTGGGCGTTCCCGATCGCAGTCACGGGATACCGCTGACCGCCAACCTGCTGCGTGAGCGAATCGAGGGCCTCATCGCCGCCGACATCGAGCTGCTACACGAATCGGTCGAATGATAGTTCCTCCGAACACGTTTGAATCACTAGAGGGCCATCGGTCAACACGCCCGCGTGATCCTCACCTTGGTGCGTGACAGACCGGAAGGACGAGAATGAGCAACGATTCGCTACGAAGCGAGTTCAATCAGGTTCTGGCGTTGGTGCAGGAGCAGATGCGCGATCTGTCCAACATCGAGCAACAACGATCGGTGATGACGGCGACGGCCGCCGCAGCCGACGGGTTGGTCGAGGTCACCGTGAACGCGCAGCGCACCGTGGTCAAGACCGTGGTCGACGAGTCCTATCTCGAGGACTACGAGCTCGCCGAACTCGGTGGCCACGTCACCGGGGCAGCGCAAGCGGCGGTGCGCCAACTCGACGCGCGCTCCAAGCAACTTCTCGCGCCGATGAACGAGCGCCGCAAGGCGGTCTCGGAGCTTTCGGGCAACGTCATCGGACTGCCCGGCTTTCGCGAGGCGCTAGCCGAGGTGAGCGCGATGGGCGACAGGCTGACGTCTGCGCCCGAGCCGACCGAGACCCGCGGGGACGATGCGTCGACGTTCCCGACCATCCGGAGCTGACCGATGCCCGAATTCGGCGTACAGCCCAACGAACTGCGCTCCACTGCACAGGATCTGGCGGATGTCAGCAACCGCATGAAGGACGTGATGTCGCGATTGTCCGCCAACCTTGCCGCCGAAGGCGCGCCATGGGGCGGGGACGACAGCGGACGACGTTTTCGGCACGGAGACAACGCCAATGGGTACGACGACCAACGCGATTGGGTCGACGGATCGGTGGACGCCAAGACGGAATTGCTCGACGACTATGCCGACGGCTTGCGCACCGGGGCGAACACCCTCGAGCAGACCGACGACGTGTAGCGGCGGCTGAACTTTCGTGTCGATCGAAATTCCCCCAGCGCTGCAATGGGTCTCGTATTTGGCGGGCAGCAAGTGGCCGCAGGGTGACGAGGACGGTCTGTGGCGCATCGGCGAACATTGGCATGCCTCGGCCACGGAGATGTCGGATCTGATTCCCGATTTGAACCGGGTGCGCAACGAGACCATGTCGGTGATCACGGGCGAGACTGCCGACAAGGCGGAGCAGGAATTCGCCCTGCTCTTCGACGGCGACTACTCCGTGGACAAGCTGGTCGACGCCATGTCGGCGTTGGGGGAGATGGCGCGGCAGGCGGGCACTCAGCTCGAGGCGTCCAAGATCGAGATTCTGGTGGGGCTGGCGATGTCTGCGGCGGAAATCCTGTACGCAATTGCCATGGCACCGTGGACGTTCGGTGCGTCCATGGCGTGGATCCCGCCGATCGAAGCCCTCACCATCGCTGCGATCCGAACGCTGTTCAACCAGTTGCTGCGGGCCTTGGTCCGCAAGGCGGTGGAAGCCTTGGCCAAGACCACCGTTTCCCGGCTGGTGCGCGCCGCCGCCAAGGAGGGCGTCGAGGAGATAGCCCAAGAGCTGATCACGAATTTGGCCATTCAGCAGTATCAGGTCGACAAGGGGCACAAGGACAAGATCGACTGGAACGACGTCGGCAACGCAGCGAAGGGCGCGGCAGCTGGGGGCGCGGCAGCGGGCCTGTTCCATGGCCCGGCGTTCGCGGCGCTGGGAGGCAAGCACGGCCACGGCGGGATCGGCAACGCGTTCGCGGGCGCAGGGGCCTCGTACGGGGCCGAAGTGGTCGCCGGTGTTGCCGGTGCCCTCGCCGCCGGAAGCAATCTGAACGCGGGCGAGATCTTCGCAGGCGGAGTGCTGGGTGGGCTTTCGGGCGGCATCGAGAGCTCGCACGGCCACGGTGACGGCGAGCACGGTGAGGGCGGCCCGCATGGCGCGCCGGTCGGGCTGGATGGCGGCAAGAGTCATGCCTTCGATCCGGACGACAAGAGCACTGACGACAAGAGCACTGACGACAAGAGCACTGACGACAAGAGCACTGACGACAAGAGCACTGACGACAAGGGCTTCGACGACACCAAGGACCTCGACGGCACCGATCGCAAGGACATCGGCGACTTCGGCTACCCAGACGCGCTGCCGGCTTACTTGCGGCACGACCCCGACGGCTCACCTCCGCCCTTCGAGCAACACCAATCCGATGGAATGACGAGTGACGGTGCGAGTGAGTCGACTGCGGGAGGCAATCACACCCCGCAGACGAGCCCCAGCGGGGTGACGGGCCCTCAGCAGGAGGCGGGTGCAGAGGGGAGTGCTCAGGGCGGTCCGCAGCGCCTGGCGGCCGGGGGTCAAGCCGGACAACCCGTGGCAGGGCACGACTCGGGTAGCGGGCAGCACGAGCAGACGAGTTCCCCGCTGGCATCACGCGACGGATCATCGAGCGGATCGGCGTCGCACGCCGTCGAGCACGGCTCGCGATCAGGGGAACCGTCACCGAGTCAGAGTGCCGTAACCACCGCCGAACACCAGTCGGGCGGTGCCGACTCAGGTGCGTCATCGGTGCAGCGGGACTCACAACCGGCTCAGAATTCAAGTCAGACAGCGGAGCACGCAACACAGCACCCCCCGGCCGACGCACGGCACACCCCGGTCAGCGGGACGACGGACACCTCGCCGATGCACTCCAATTCACCGTCACCCACCTCACCTACCTCAGCTGACGCACCGCCCGCGCACGGCCAAGGCGGCTTGCCGAACCAAGGGGCATCGTCACCGGATCAGGCGCCGCACACCGAACAATCGGCCAACGACGCTGCACCGCAGCACGATGCGCCTCGACACGATGGGGTTCACGACAGCGACGGCCCGCCGGCAAGTGACCACCCGTCACACGTCGACTCCGCTGCCGCGGATAGCCGTGGCGAGCCCAGTCGGCCATCCCCGTCGTCGGCCGAGTCCGACGCAGCTGCACCGCCGTTGGCGTCGACCGCGTCACCGGCATCTGCCGATCCGGCTGCGCCGCAGCCGCCTACGTCCGCACCAGTCGACGCCGGAGTCGCCGCGCCGCCAGCCACTGCCGCTGGTTCGACTCCTTCGAACTCGCCCCACACCGCTGCTATCCCCTCCCCGTCGAACACCGGTACCGCCACATCGGCGCCGAACGCTGCGACCACACCCGCAACCACCAACCCCGCGAACACGAACCCCTCCTCGAACCCCGCCGGGGTCTCCAACCCCGGCAGCACGGCGAAGCCGGCATCGGCAGGTCTGGGGGCTTCGACCAGTCCGGCTCCGACGGCCGTGTCGAACACCGCGGGCCACACCGCGTCGCCGTCGTCGTCGCGCTCGACCACCGACGATCAAACCCAGCTCGCCGTCGGCATGGTTCCGGCGCCGCCCATACCCTCCGCCGACACGTCCGGCGGGCCCAAGGTGGCCAGGGGCGGCTCGTCGCGTCCCTCGAGGAAAACCCCCGATCACGCGGATGCCGGACCCGTCGAGGCGCACACCGACAGCTCGGCGGACCCCGTGTCATCGCTCGTGGTGTCGGGGCTGCCCGACGGTCCCGTCGGCGACGCCGATCTCGCAAGTGACGAACCGAAGTCCACCAACGGCGGAGTGCGCGACGTACTGCCGACGTCGACGCAGACTGCGCATGACGTGCGGGGTTGGATTGGTGACGTCAACCATGACGGGGATGCATCGGTGCCCCCGGCTGGGGAACGGTTGACCAATTGTGGTCCCACTACGTGGGTGGTGTTCGACCGGCTGTCGGGGATCGACAGTTTTGGCCGCGCGCACTCGGAGCAGTTACGTGCCCAGGACGTGGGCGACGCGACCGGGTTGCCGTTGCGCGGCAGTGATTCCGACGGAATTGCCGCGCAGCTCCGTGATGCGGGTGCGGGTGCGCACACCGTAGTGGTGGCTCAGTTCGACAACGGGGTGGCGCACAGTTTCAACGCGTTGTTCGACGGTGAGCAGGTGTGGGCCGTCGACGGGCAGCACGGCACGGTCACGGCCTGGCCCCCGGATTTGGATCGGCCGGGTAATCCGGTGACGAACTGGTACGTCGGCACACCGGCGGACCGGGCGCTCGACGGTGCACCCTTCGACCGCCACGACGGGAATGCGCACGGAGACCTGACCGTGACCGGCAACGGCAGTAGCCACCCCGTCGCCACGGCCGCCCATCCCGACGTCACCGACACCGACGATCCCGTGACGTCCGCGGCCCTCGCACCGTTCGATTCGAAGTCCAAGCAACTCAACGCCGCACAACGCACCCAATTGGACGGTCTCGCCGACGATCTGGTGGACAGGGCGCGTCAGCTGCATGACGACGGTCGCGGTGGCCTGAGTGTCCGGGCCGAAGGCGGGGGAAACGGCGGTCGACGCAGCAAGGGTCCCGACGTCGTCGGGCGGCAGCGCGCCGGTGCGGCGCTGGACTACCTCCGCGCCCAGGTACAGCAGCGGCTGGAGGACTTGAGGCTTTCCTCCGGCATCATCACCGTCAGCAAGGAGCCGACCTCTCGGGGAACCGCACTGAGACCGGACCTCGTCGGGTCCGACGCTGACAGGCGCCGCACGGTCATGCTGACCGCGCATGAGCGTCCGGCAGCACTGGACCGGGCGACGGGCGACCCCGACGCGCCCCCGACTCCCTACTCGCCGCCCCCGATCTCCGAGGCCGAAAGGAAGGAAGTCCTCGGAAGGTTGGCCGCCGGTGATGTCGTGAGCCTCGTCCACGCAGGCGAGGTCGGCCAACTCGCGGCAGCGGAGGACACGGTGCGTGATCGACTCCGCGAGTCCTTCCCCGACCGACACGACCACGTCGACGAGGACCTCGCGAACATGGTTGCGCTGCTCGAGAATTCGCGGATAACCATCAACTTCAGAATCGACGAGTCCTTGGCTGACATGCTCTCCGAAGACGGTGAGCGAGCGACGTCGGGCGAGACCAGTCAGAACATCTACCTGAACGGGTGGGAACGCGGGCCCCTGGACGGTGTTGCCGAACTGCGCGACAGTGCCGAACGCAGGACCGGGCAGTACGGCGGCCACGAACCCGACGTCGGCCACGAGTCCGCTGACGTGGTGGCGGCGCGTCAACGAATCAACAACCACCTCACTCGGGAATCCGCGGACTATCAGCCGTCTGCGCGGCCGAGGTACGGCGCTCTGGACTACGCGAGATCCACTACCGGTGCCGCGCCAGGCTACGGACGTTCGTTCGTCGTCCTCAAGGAACACGTCAAGCACCGCGCCACCTTCACCGCGAATGACTCCATGCAGGGCAACCCCCATGGGACAACGGTCCACGGGATGGCGCAGCTGTTGGCGCGAACTCAGGACGACGACTTTCGCCGCATCCATCAATTGGCGACGACCGGCCAGGGATTCGACCGTGCGAAGGAACGGCACGGTACCGACTTCAGCAAGGACCAGAATTACCTCGAGGCGCAACTGCACATGCCGATCGACTTCTTCCGTGACGTCGAGGCGGTCTCCGTCGACGTCGACGACACGAGGGGGCTCGACCTCGAGCGGCAGAAGTGGGTGCGCAGTCAACTCGCGGAATACGGCGAGGCGTACGGCGTGCGCATCGAGTTGCGAAACATCGATGGTGTGATCATTCCGGACCTGGCCGCCGCACGCGCCGCCGCACGCGCCGCCGCACGCGCCGCCCAAGCGTCGGGCTCGGGCGCGGTACCCGCTCCCACGACACACGGTGCACACGACGAGGCTCGGCCGCCGCGGGACGACAGTGACGACGACGATTCCGACGTCGTCGAATGGTCGGACGACGAGCGCTCCGAACTGCAGGACGACGACGACCCCGAGGTGACCGCCCACCGGCATGGCTCTGCGTCGCCGACCGAGGATGCACTCTCGGATTCCTCTTCGATCTTCCGGGGTTTCGTGTCGGGGTTGCCCGACGGCCACGGTGTCGAAGACGTCCGGCCAGCCGGGGAGCACGCACACGCGTCGTCTTCTGGTGGTGGGGTGCAGGATGCGACGAACACGGGCGTCGATCGGTCGGGTGGGTCGCTCTATCTGCCCTTCGATCGGGGCGCCAAGGGTGTTGCCGCGGAACACGATCAGAGAATCGCGGCCTTTGCCGACGGCGTCGTCGCCGACGCCCGACGTCGGCTGGAGGAAGGGCGCCCCGCCGCGGCGCTTCACGTGCGGGGTGGTGGGAACGGCGGGCTGCTCAGCCGGGGCGGCGCCGACGCGGTCGGCATGCAGCGTGCCGTGGCGGCGCGCGCCGTGCTGCAGCGCGAGATCCAGGCGCGGCTGGAGCGCGAGGACCTGCCGGCCAGACTGGTGAGCTTCCCCGAGCCGACCACCCGCGGCGCGGAACTCACCGATGACATCCCTGGCACCGACCCGTCATCGCGCCGACGCGTGGTCGAAGCGCACATCGGAGACCAAGAACCGGCGACGGCTGCTCCGGAGCCCGTGGCACATGTCGTAGAGCAAGAACCGGCGACGCCTGCTCCGCAGCCCGTGGACGGAGACGGGTTCGTCGTGGACGCCGACGGAGTTCGGCACTGGGGTCTCTACGGCGCGTCGGGGTTGTTGTTGCGAGCGCGGGGTTTCGACGGCGCACCGATGGTGCTGTTGCAGCGCAGGGCGCAATGGTCCGATCAAGGTGGCACGTGGGGGTTGCCCGGCGGCGCAAGGAATCTCGACGAGAGCGTGGAACAGGCCGCGCTGCGCGAGACCCAAGAGGAAACCGGCATCCAGGGTGATCGGGTCGGTGTGCGTGCCCAGCTGGTGACGAACCGGGCGCCAGGAATCGATTGGACCTACTCCACCGTCATCGGCGACGCGGCGTATCCCCTCAGAGCCGTGTCCAACGGCGAGGGTGCGCTGCGGTGGGTCCCCGTGGAGGACGTGGCCGGGTTGGAGCTACATCCTGGGTTGAGGGACAGCTGGGACGGTCTGCGCAGCCAACTCGACGACCACCCAATGCCGCCGGCGCGGCCCAGCGCCCAGCTCGACCACACGATCAATCCGCTGAAGGCCGGCGACCGCTACGGTACGAACAACGCCGAGCAGGCGATCCACTACCGCGACGACGACGAGTTGCTCTACCGGGAAGACGACCGGCCGCCGGAAGTGATCTTTCAGGAGGGCTTCGGAGTCCACCCCGAATATCGCGACAACGGCGACATCGCCCACTTCATCTCGACCAGTCGCAATCCTCATCTCGGCTTTCTGCGAACCCCGTCCGAGGGGCGGCGGGTCTACCGGTACACCATCGATGCGCCCGGCGGGGTCGACGTCAACAGGACCGTCGGGATCGACCCGGAGGCGTACCAGCAGGAAATTTCGTTCCCGGGGGGGATCCGCCGGGAGAACATTCTCAGCGCCGTCGAGATCTTGCCGCCGGCCGGGCATTCCGTCGACGGCACCGGACCGGGGCCGGCCCGCTACGGACCCGAGGCGATCAACGAGCACTTCAACCCGAATTTGCCCAACGACGGCGCACCGCCGCTGTTCCAGGGCGCCATCGGGGGGCGACACGATCTCGACGACGTCCAATCGGTCTCGTCCGAGGGCACGGGGTCAGAGATCGATTTCCGGCGCGGTTCGGACTCCGGCGACGAGACCGACGACGACACCCGGTCGGTTTCGTCAGAGCACGGCGGCCGCCAGGACGAAGGAGACCACGATCCCCGCGAAGCGGGAACCCGGGACGGCTCGGGAGCCTCGCCCGTGGGGGGTACCTCGGGCATTGTTGCCCAGCCCGGCCATCCGTCCTCGTCCGCCGATCCCACGCCCGCTGAGGCGGTGTGGGGTGTGGTCTCGGGCCTGCCGACTGACGGCGGCGCAGACATGGGCCTCCGTCATGACGCCGAAACCCATGATGGTTGGTCGGCCGAATCACGTGGCACCCGTTCGGCATTGCCAATCTCGGCGCTGACGCGCGACGACGTGCAGCATTGGATCGGCGATCTCAACAATGACGGCGACGCTCAGATACCTCCGGTCGGCGAGCGGTTGACGAACTGTGGGCCGACGACCTTGACGGTCTTCGACCGGCTCTCGAAAATCCCGAGCTTCGGCCGAGCACATCCGGTCCAGCTGCGAGCTGAGGATGTCGGCGACGCGACCGGGTTGTCGCTGCGCGCCGTCGACGCGGACGGACTTGCCGAGCAATTGCGTGGGGCAGGCGCCGGGGCGCACACGGTGGTGGTGGCGCAATTCGGCAATGGCTTGGCCCACAGCTTCAACGCCTTGTTCGACGGAGACGGGGTGTGGGCGATCGATGGGCAGCACGGCACGATCACGGCCTGGCCCCCGGCGTTGGGCCGACCCGGTAATCCGGTGACGAATTGGTACGCCGGCACGGCCACGCCGCGGCCAGCCGATGTCAGCCTGGGCGAGACGCCCGTCTCTGGCCTAGGCGACCACCAGCAGCCCGCGCCGCACGCCGCAGCGGAGAGTAGGACCACGCAGACTGGCCGAACGGGTGACGCGGAGACCCGCCGGCTGCACGTGCCCTTCGACCGGCAGGCCAAGGAGGTGTCCGCCCAGCACGATGACAGGATCACCGACTTCGCAACCGAAGTCGTCGCCGAGGCCCGGCGCCGCCACGACGCCGGGCAACCGGGGGTGGCGGTGGCTGTTGAGGGTGGAGGCAACGGTGGACGGCGCGGTGACGGAGCCGACGCCGTCGGCGTGCTACGGGCGCAGGCCGTCGTCGACGCCATTCGGCCCCAGGTCAAGACGTTGCTTCGACAAGGTGGGTTGCCGAACGACCTGGTCACCTTCACGAGCCCGACCACTCGAGGCAAGGCGTTGCCAGAGGACGTTCCCGGAGCCGACAAGAACGGACGGCGGCGCACGGTTGTGGCACGCATCGAGGATCAAGACCCGCCGGAGTCGGAACTCATTGCCTCTCAGGATGACTCGGGATTCCCGCTGACGACTTCGGCCGACGACCCGGTGACGCAGCGGAACGTTCTGGGGATGTTGGCCGCAGGCGACGTCGTGGGGTTGCAGTACGCCGAGGACGTGGCTGCCGGCGACGGGTGGCAGGCGACGCTCCAAGACCGGCTTCGTGACGAGCTCGGAATCGCGGACCCAGAGCAAGCTCGGAATGATCTGGAAAAGATGATCGCGGCGCTCGAGAACTCGCGGGTCACCGTGAATTTCGATGCCAACAAGTGGTTCGCCGAATTCGTTGCCAACCCCGACAATCCACCTGATGCCTATCTCAATTCGTGGGAGCGGGGTATCCGGCCGGGGGGTGAGCACACCAAGGGGGTGCTTGACAGCGTGGAGCAGTCGACCGGTGGCTACAGCCGGGTGCGCCACGGCCTAAGCGTCGGTGACGAGCAGGTGGACGCGGCACGTGCGCGGATTCAGCAGTATTTGTCCGATCGAGGATCCGACGACTTCGTGGCATCCGGGCGGCCGAGATATGGCGCGGTCGACTACTCCAGCGCGACGGCCGGACCGGCCGAGGGTTACGGCAAGTCGTTCCTGGTCGTGCGGGAACACGTGAAGCACCGCGCATTGTTCTTGTCGGGAGATTCGTTCGCCCGCCCTGGTCTGCGGGCCACGACCTACTCGCACATCGGAAAGGTGCTCACCGAGAGCACCCAAGGACAGCTGCGTGGGCTGCATCAGCATGCGACGACGGGCGGAAGGGGTCCCGTAACAGCCGGCCAGGGCGTCTACTTCGAGGCTCAGCTCTACACGCCCGTACGCTTCGACCGCGATGTCGCCGAGGTCAACCTCGACATGAGTGAGCTGAGTTCGATCCGTGCCGACGACGTGTCCTCGGCCATCGCAGCTCTCCGACAGTTCACGGACAGTCAGGGCGTCGATCTGGTCGTGCGCCAATGGAACCCAACGCTAAGCCTGCCCTTCGAGGAGGGCTCCAAGACCGTTCATCCAGATGAGCATCGGGTCCTGGCCTTCACCAGGGAAGTCGTGAAGATGGCCGTGGCTCGAAGTGCTGCGGGGAGCCATGGTCTCGAGGTGCACGTCGACGGCGGCGGGAACGGGAACATCGTCGGTCGCGGCGCAACTGCTTCCGGTCGGCAGCGCGCTGGCGCCGTGCGTGACGCGATCCGAAGC
>Ga0209051_1001133_pt1 | contig 24392 bp, 17 predicted proteins | sample AraplaCvi_mMS_r2_2_FD_184286 | JGI IMG/M metagenome (GOLD analysis project Ga0209051, IMG submission 184286) | Arabidopsis root microbial communities from North Carolina, USA - plate scrape MF_Cvi_mMS_r2 (SPAdes) (version 2) | ecosystem: Host-associated > Plants > Roots > Endosphere | place...
CACCACCGCGCCCATCGTGGCGCCCGTGAGCGTGAGCGGCGCGATCAGCACGCCGGCGAAGGCCGCGGTCAGCGAGGACAGCGCGTACGAGAAGGTGATCACCAGGCCCGTGTTGATGCCCATCAGCTTGGCGGCATCGCGGTCGTTGAAGGTGGCGACCACGGCGCGGCCATAGATCGAGCGCCGGTTGAACAGCTCGACGGCCAGCATCATCAGCAGCGCGCCGACCACGACCAGGATCTCCATCGGCAGCACGTTGGCGCCGAGGAACTTGATCGGCGCCTCGGGCAGCGGCGAGGGGAATTTCAGGTCGTCGCGGCCCCAGACGTTCTCGGCCACGTTCTTGAAGATGATGCCCAGCGCGATGGTGGACATGATCCAGCCGAACTCCGACTTGATCTTGATGGCCGGCCGCACGCCGATGCGCTCGACGAAGGCGCCCTGCAGCGCGCCGAACAGGCACACCAGCGGGATCATGAGCCAGTAGTTGACGCCATGTCCGACGAGCGTCAGGCCCACGAGCGCGCCGAGCATCAGCGCGTCGCCCTGGCCGAAGTTGAGGGTGTCGGAAGTCGAGAAGGTCAGCTGGTAGCCGAAGGCGATGACCGCGTAGATCATGCCGAGCGCGATGCCGCTGAACACCAGTTGGGTCAGGATCTGCATACGGAATCCGGAACTGCTGGAGATGAAGAAACGGCCGCGCGGGGCGGCCGTTGCGCGGGGGTCACTTCTTCTGGCTCAGGGCGCCCTTGGCGTTGACGTCCTTGACCTTGACCTCGGAGGCGGCCTTGAAGTCGGCCTCATAGGCGTAGACGACGCGCTGGCCCTTCACTTCGCCGAGCACCGGGATGTTGGCGGTGATGGCCTCGTGGTCGGTCTTGGTGAAGGGCTTGTTGTAGGTCGTCACGACGCCTTCGACGGGGACCTTCAGGTCCTCGAGCGCGGCCTTGATCTTGGGGCCGTCGGTGCTGCCGGCCTGCTTGATGGCGGCGGCCAGCAGGTAGATCGAGTCGTAGCCCTGCGCGGCCGACACCGGCGAGTCGATGCGGCTGTTCTTCGGGTTGAACGTGCGCAGGTAGTTGACGATGAAGGACTGGCGCTTGGGCGTGGTCGGCTCCTGGATGAAGGTCTGCGGCATGCGCGCGCCTTCGCCGCCGGGGCCGGCGTTGTCGATGTAGTTGGCCATCGAGAGCGTCCAGCTGCCGATCATCGGCACCTTCCATCCGAGCTTGGTCATGCCGTTGGCGATCTGGGCGAGCTCGGGGCCGATGCCGTAGGTGAGCACGGCCTCGGCGCCGGCCTCCTTGGCCTTGAGCAGCTGGGCCGTCATGTCGACGTCCTTGATGTTGAACTTCTCGACCGCGACGGGCTTGATGCCCTTGAGTTCGAGCGCCTTCTCCAGGTCCTGGCGGCCGAGCTGGCCGTAGTTGGTGGAGTCGGCGAGGATGGCCACCTTCTTGAAGCCGCGCCGGGTGATGGCTTCCTCGACGATCATCGGCGCCTGGATGGAGTCGTGGGCGGCGTTGCGGAAGACGTAGTTGTCGGGCTGGTCCTTGAACTGCTGGGTGATGACGGAGCCGGTGGCCACGTTGTTCATGACCGGGATCTTGGCGTCCTGGTAGAAGCGCTGGGCGGCCAGGGCGACGCCGGTGTTGATGAAGCCGACGGTGGCGACGACCTTCTCGCGGTTGATCAGCTCCTGGGCGATCTGGACGCCGCGCTCGTTCTTGGCTTCGTCGTCGCGCTCGATGAGCTGGATCTGGCGGCCGAGGATGCCGCCGTTCTTGTTGATTTCCTGGGCTGCCAATCGCACGCCGTCGCGCATGCTGACGCCCATGGACGACGATCCGCCGGTGTAGGGTCCGGAGACGCCGATCTTGATGGGGTCGGCCGCGAGGGCGGCGAAGCTGGCGGCGGCCAGTACGGAAGCGGTCATCCAACGCGCGCTGAACTTCATGTGTGTCTCCGAATGGTCTTGTCCTGGAAGGGGGGCGGAACGCCAACCCGAGAGCGTCGGTCACAACGAACAGCAGACAGCACGACGCCCGGCGTCAGCCTTCTCGCCGCATGGTGCATCAAGCGTATCGATTTGCACGCATGCGACTACGTACTCGCAAACCCCGATCCGGGCGTTCAGCGTCGTGTCAGCAAGGTGGACGTGTCGTCCTCGAAGCGGCAGATGAACGCCTGCGCATGGGGATCAGCCGGTTCGCGGCCGGTCCGGATGTAGTCGACCAGGCGCTGACTGAGCTCGGCGATTGCGCAGGTGCGGGCGCTCATGCCGCCGGGCAGGCGGCTCGCGCGGACGATCGACTTCGCATAGGCGCCAATGAAGACCCGCTCGATGGTCCGCGTGCTGCCCAGTTCGTAGAACGCGACCATGCCGCGGAGGTATTCCGCCTTGTCGACATCGACGTAGGACAGCGGAAGCATCCCCGACTCGAGCAACGGCAGGTTGGCGGCGATCCGCGCGGTGCGCTTGTTGCCATTGGCGAAGGACTGGACATACGCCACGCGGGTCAACAGGTAGAAGGCCGCCTGTACCGGGTGCAGAGTCCGGGCGATCGCGAGCACATGCTCCAGCAGACGGGTCGCGTGCCCCGTCCCGGGGCGGAACGGCGGCAGGTAGGCCGACTGATGGAGGCGGATGTCCTGGAACTCCCGCGGCCTGCCGCGCTGCTCGACCGGGAGGAAGTGGTCGGAGTCGCACATGTCCGCCAGACCGTGGTCGTCCGTCAGCAGCGCATGCATCTGGCAGAGATTGGCGAGCGACAGGTCCCGATGCGACCAGAGGTGTTCCGCTGCGCGCTGATGGTTCAGCGCGAGGACTGCTTCGTCCATCGGCTTGGCCTGGTTGCGCTCGCCGCACCTGAGCAGCGCCGCGGTGTCGAGCGCCGAGTAGCTGCTTCCCTCGAGCAGCGACGATGCCCAGGTGAAGTCGACGAGGAACTCGGCGAGGAACTGCCGGTCGAGCGGCCGGCCCAGTTCCTGGATGCCGGCGCAACGGCCGGCTTGCAGCCATGACAGGCCGGGCTCAGGGTCGAGGAGTTCGTCGCGGAACGGCGCGGGCGGGCGCGCGTGCGCGGGCTGGGAGAAGTGGAGGTCTTCGTCCGGAAAGCGGGGGATCGCCGGGCTGCGGCGGGCAAGGACAGCGTCGTCGTGCATGGGGCATCTCGCGAGTCGTGAGATGCCGGATTCTTGGAATCGGCGTCCGGCGCGAAATGACCTAAAGCTGCCTCGCTCACACAGCCGCGGACACTGGCCCGGCGGACCTTCGGGCCTTGGATAGACTGCCTCGAAGAGAACTCTTTCACCGATGCTCGGAGGTTGGAATTGGCCTTGGAAGGACAACTGCTGGATCGCAAGTCATTGCGGAGCGTCGTTGGGAAGGCAGCCGACTGGAGTGAACTGGCCAAAGACTGCGTCGCCTTCGCCAACGCCGCTGGCGGCGCCCTGTTGATCGGCATCGAAGACGGCGAGGTCGACCCTCCGCCAGCCCAGGTCATCGAGCATTCGCTGCCGGACCTGGTGAGGCGGCGCATTGGCGAGCTCACCGTCAACGTCACCGTGCTGCCATCCATTCGAGACAGCGCCAGCGGCGGCCAGTTCCTCGAACTCAGGATTTCTCGATCGGCCGCGGTCGCCTCCACCACCGATGGCCGTTACTTCCTGCGCATCGCCGACCGCTGCACTCCCGTCACCGGCGATGAGGTCCTGCGACTTGCGGCGGATCGAAGCGCCATTTCCTGGGAAACGCTCAGTTCGCTGGACATTGCGATCACAGAGGCCAATCAGCATCAGCTCAATGCGCTGCTGCGTGCTTTACGGGAATCCGACCGGGTCAAGCCATCAGTCAAGGAAAAGAGCGATGGGGAACTGCTGGCCCATTACTGCCTCGTCCGCCACGGGCGGCTGACCAACCTGGGTGTCCTTTGCATCGGCACGCCGCTCCATCGCGCCGAACTGGGGACTGCACCGGTCATCCAGGCCATCAAGTTCGATGACCGCGATCAGAAGGTCAACAAGCTCGTCTGGGACGACCACGCATTGAGCCCGATGGAACTCGTCGAGGCTGTCTGGTCCGAGGTACCGGATTTCCGCGAGAGTTACGAATTGCCGGACGGCCTCTACCGACAGCGCGTGCCGGCATACGACGAGATCGTCATTCGAGAACTGCTCGTGAATGCGCTCGTGCACCGGCCTTATACGCAGCGAGGAGACATCTTCATCAACCTGCGCCCAGGACGCATGGACATCGTCAATCCGGGCTCACTCCCACTTGGCGTGACCCCGCACAACGTACTGCATACGACCGTCAGGCGGAACGAGCAGATGGCCCGCCTTTTTCACGATCTCAAGTTGATGGAGCGTGAGGGCAGCGGCTTCGACAAGGTTTACGAGGTCCTTCTCTCCCAAGGACGCCCTGCGCCAGAACTGATCGAAGCACATGATCGTGTTGAGGTCCGCGTGTCCAGGCGCATCGTCCGTCCGGAGGTGATCGACTTCGTTGCCAAGGCCGACGAATCCTTTCAACTGTCGCAGCGGGAACGCATTGCGCTCGCGCTGCTCGCGCAACGAGACGGCATGACCGCCCGCGAGCTCGCGCGCGCGCTGGAACTCGACTCGGTCGACGCGCTGCAGCCATGGATCAAGCGTTTGATCGCCATCGACCTTGTCCAAGGCACTGGACGGACGCAGGGTGTGCGCTACTTCGTCGATCCGGCCCTGCTCCGCAGCCTGGACTTCGTCGGCGCAACGACGCTGCAGCGAATTGAGCCGCACCGCCTGCTGGCTCTGATCATGGAGGACATTCAGCGCTATCCGTCCTCCGCCATCGGCGAGATCCACGGGCGCGTCGGAGAAGAGATCCCTCGATCACGCATCCGGCGCAGCATCCAACAGTTGGCCCAAGAAGGACGGATCGTCGCCAGCGGCCAACGAAAGGGCACTCGCTACAGCCTCGCCTGATTTGGTTCAAGCACGGGCATATCGGATACGAGTGATCAAAAGCACTGCTTTCCCATCGCTCGCAGTGCCGCTAAGTAGTTGTTCCGCCAAGAAATTCGTTTGGTTCAGGACCTCCCTTATCCGATGAGATTCATCGGCGCCTGAACCAAAAAGAGGTCATGCGTGAGGATGTGTGGCGAGCGCGGCATGCCTCGACCTGAGCACCCACGCCGCTCCCGCGGCCACCGCCAGCACCGTCATCGCATACCCCGTCAGCGCCAGCCAGCCACTGTGATCCCAGAACCATCCCCCCATCGCGCCGAGCGTGCTCGACCCGATGTAGTACGCGAGCAGGTACAGCGAGGCCGCATGCCCCTTGTTCCTGCCGCCGAGCGCCCCGACCCAGGCGCTGCTCACCGAGTGCGCCACGAAGAAGCCGATCGTCAGCAGCACGATGCCCAGGATCACCGCCGGCAGCCAGGCTGGCAGCGTGAGCAGCACACCCGCCGCCGCCAGCCCGATGCCCGACAGCAGCGCGGGCGCTCGCCCGAAGCGGTCCGACAAGCCGCCCGCCGCCGCCGAGGCGGCGATGCCGAACAGGTAGGCGCAGAAGATCAGTCCGATCGCGCTCTGGCTGAGCGAGAACGGCGGCCTCATCAGCCGGAAGCCGGCGTAGTTGTAGACCGCGACGAACATGCCCATCATCAGGAAGCCCATCGCAAACAGCAGCGGCAGCATCGGGTGCGTGAGATGCCCCCGCCAGGCCGCCACATGCTCCGGCAGCTTCACGCCGCTGCGGCGCACGAAGTGCTTCGACGGCGGCAGCAGGAACCAGAACCCCACCGCCGCCAGCAGCCCCAGCACGCTGACGGCGAACAGCGCCGGCCGCCAGCCGAAGGCATCGCTCAGCAGGCTCACGCCGACCCGGCCCATCATCCCGCCGAAGGCCGTGCCGCCGACGTACTGCCCCATCGCACGGCCCAGGCCCTTCGGATGGATCTCCTCGGCCAGATAGGCCATCGCCACCGCCGGCACGCCGCCGAGCACCAGGCCCTCGATCGCGCGCGCGACCAGCATCGCGTGCCAGCTCGGCACCACCGACGCGATCAGGTTCAGCACCGCCGCCATCGCCATCGACGCGAACATCAGCCGCCGTCGATCCATGCTCTCCGACAACGCGCCCGCGCACAGGATCGCGAAGGCCAGCGCGCCCGTCGCCAGCGACAGCGACAAGGCGCTGGCCGCCGCGCCGACCTTGAACTCCGCCGCGAACAGCGGCAGCAGCGGCTGCACGCTGTAGAGCAGCGAGAAGGTCGTGAAGCCCGCCAGGAACAGCGCGAACGCGATCCGGCGATAGGCGGCGCTGCCGGGCTCGGCGTAGTCGGGATGGGCGCTGGCGCCGGTGGGCGGCGCGCCGCCCGGGGTACTGCTCATCGTCGGGAATGGAGATCGGAGCCGGTCAGCGCCGGCCGAACATCATCTGCCCGGCCAGCGCGCGCTTGAGCGGCGGCAGCGCCTGCAGCGCCGCCAGGCCAAGGCCGCGCGCCGCCGGCAGGCCCGGCCAGCGCCACGCGAAGCTGCGGGCCAGGAAATCGGTCGTGACGATCGTCGCCCAGCGGTCCGGCGCGCGCTGCCACTCGACGCGCCGCAGGGCCGGGTCGACGACCGGATCGCGCCGCAGCGCCTCGACCAGCGCGAAGGCATCGCGCAGCCCGAGATTCAGCCCCTGCCCCGCCACCGGATGCAGTGTCTGCGCGGCATTGCCGATGCGGATGCGCCGCCCTTCGACCAGCGTGCGCTCGGCGTTCAAGCCGAGCGGGAAGCACTTCAGCGGGCTGATGCCCGTCAGGCGTCCGACGCGCGCCGGCAGCTGATGCTGGATCACCGTCAGCCGCTGCGCGTCGCTCAGGCCGGCGACCTCGTCCTCGTCCTGCGGCTGGCACCAGATCAGCGCGGCACGGCGCTGGCCATCGCGGTCCGGCAGCGGCAGCAGCGCCAGCGGGCCGCGCCGCGTGAAGCGCTCGTAGGCAACGCCAACCGGACTGTCCGCCGACAGGTTCACCGTGCCCACCCAGGCGTTCTGGCGGTAATCGTGCGTCAGCGCCTTGCGCGCCTGCTCGGAGAACACGCCGCCCTCGGCCACCACCACCAGGTCGAAGCGCTCGGCGATGCCGGCATCGACCTCGACCTCGTCCGGCCGGTCCTGCTTGAGGCCGTCCACCGCCTGGCCGAAGCGGCTGATCAGGCGCCGGGGCTCCAGCGCGCTCGCCTGCTGCCAGGCCGCCTGCAGCGGGGCGACCAGTTGCCCGTAGGACAGCACCGCGCCCAGCTGCGGCACCCGCTGCTCGGCGGCGCTGATGCGGACCTCGGGCTCGCCCGACGGACCGAACCAGGCGCTGGACAGCGTCGGCGGCGCCTGGCTCACGTGGACTTCGCGGATCGCCTGCGCCTGCGCGGCCGGCCAGACCCGCAGCCGCTGCAGCAGCTGCACGCTGCCCAGCGACAGCGCCAGCGTGCGCGGATCGCCGGAGACATCGCGCTCCAGCGGGCGGGCGTCGAACAGGCTCACCTGCGCCTGAGGCAGGTAGCGCGCGGCCAGCAAGGCCAGCGCGAGTCCCGCCGGCCCGGCCCCGACCACCGCAAGCCGCAGCGGCGGCGCGTGGCCGTCGAAGGCGGCATCGAAGGCATCGGAAGCTTGCGCGAAGGCGGGAGCGGCGGCGTCTTGAGACTGGGACATGGCATCGACCCGGAAACTGCGGCGGCCGCGTCAGGCGGCCGATGGTCGGGGCACTATAGCGCCGCGCATGTGCTGCGCGCCCGGCATGCGCCCCTGCGCTCAGGCCGGCATCAACCGCCGCTGGCCGGCCCCGGGCAGCGTGCGCCACGACGGCCCCGGCACCACTTCGTACTCGCGGCTCAGCACCGTGCTGACGAAGACCCAGTCGCAGCGGCACTCGGCCGGCGTCGCGGTGACGACCATGTAGCCGCGCCGCGAGGTGTCGGCGAAGGCGAGCGGCTCGATCAACTGCGTCAGCGAGGCGGCCAACTGCCGCGGATCCTCGCCGGTGAGCACGCGCTCGATGCCGGGCGAGCTCACCGAGGCGACGGCGAACTCGACACCCACCGGCATGTCCGACGCATCGCGCAGGTTGTTCGCCCAGGCGTTGTGCGTGTCGCCCGCGAGCACGACCAGGTTCCTGTCGAACTGGCGCGCCATGCCCAGCATCTGTTCGCGCGCGACCGGATAGCCGTCCCAGGCGTCGAGGTTGTACGGAATGCGTGGTGCACCCAGCACCGCCTGCTCCTGCGGCGTGAGGCTGTTCGGGTCGCGCTGCGCCTTCGCGGCGATCGCGGCGAACTGCGACACGGTCACGCCGCTGCCAGGCACGCGCACGTTCAGCAGGATCGGCGCGGGAATCAACATGCGGCCCATCAGCACCTGCTGGCCCAGCACCTGCCAGGTCGCCGCCGAGGCCTGCATCCGTCCTTGCAGCCATTGCTGCTGCGCCGCCCCGAGCAGCGAGCGATCAGGGCGCGCCATGTCGGTCTCGAAGCGCGCGCGGTCGACCTGCCCGGAGGCGGAGAGGTAGTCCGAATAGTCCAGTTGCCGATCCCGCCCGGCCATGCGCGTGTCCAGCATGTGCAGCGACAACAGCGTGCCGAAATCGAAGCCGCGATGGATCGTCAGCGGATCGGCGCCGTCCCGCACGGGCAGCCACTCGCGCCAGGCCTGCGCCGCGGCCGCCTTGCGCGCGGCGAACTCGCCCTCGGCGGCGGGCTGGTGGTTCTGGGCGCCGTCTTTCCAGGCGTCGTTGGCGAACTCGTGGTCGTCCCACACGGCGATCATCGGCAGCGCCGCATGCAGCGCCTGCAGATCCGCGTCCGAGCGGTACTGCGCATAGCGGCGGCGGTAGTCCTCCAGCGCGACGGTCTCGCGTGCCGGCTCCACCACCCGGCCCAGCGACTGCGCCTCGCTGCTCGCGTACCCATCGGGGCCGTACTCGTAGATGTAGTCGCCCAAGTGCAGGGCGGCGTCGTAGCCCTCGGCGTCGACGCGCTTGGCGGCCTCCGCGTAGACGTTGAAGTAGCCCGCCGGATAGTTGGAGCAGGAAAAGACCGCCAGCGTCACCCGCGACACGTCGCCGGCCGGGAGCGTCTTCGTGCGGCCGGCCACGGACGTCGCCCCGCCCGCCTTGAAGCGATACCAATAGCGCGTGCCCGGCTTCAGCCCAATGGCATCGACCTTGACGCAGAAGTCCGCCGCGGCCCGCGCGGTGGCGCCGCCGCTGGCGACCAGCGCCGTGAATCCCGGGTCGCTGGCCACCTCCCAGCTCAGCGGCACATCGCGCAGATCCGCGGCGTCCTGCGCCAGCGCGCGGGTCCAGAGGATCACGCGGTCGCTCAGCGGATCGCCGCTGGCGACGCCATGGCTGAAGACGACGGCGCCCGCCGCGGCCTCGCCCTCGCCGCCACCGCTGCATCCCGCCAGCGGCAGGCCGGCCAGCGCGCCGGCGGCCAGCGCTCCGCGCACCAGATGGCGCCGGGTGTGGTCGATCGGCTCGGCCGGCGCCTCCCGCTCGTCGTTGCGGATCAGGGGATGCCAAGGCGTCTTGTTCATGTCGGGCGGGCGGTGTGCCGGCTGGTTCAGGGAATCGCGTGCAGTGCTGCCCTGGGCGCTGGGCGTTCACGGCGGCACGCGCGTCTTCGCCATTCGCCCGCGCGTCCACTGGCGGGACGGGGCATTCGCCGTGCCGACTGACAGCCGGCCGTCGCTCCGCTACCCTTGCGCCCCTCGAAAAGGAGAAGCGCATGCAATACCGTCGACTCGGCCGCAGCGGCCTGAAGGTGTCCGAACTCTCCCTGGGCTCGTGGGTCACGTATCACAACCAGGTCGATACCGGTTCGGCTGTCGAGCTGATGGCCGCCGCCCGCGACGCCGGCATCAACTTCTTCGACAACGCCGAGGCCTACGCGCTCGGCAAGAGCGAGGAGATCATGGGTCAGGTGCTGCGCCAGCTGGGTTGGGGCCGCCACACCTATGTCGTCTCGACCAAGTTCTACTGGGGCCTCGACAAGTCGGGCACCACCGTCAACTACAAGGACACGCTCAACCGCAAGTACCTGATGCAGGCCATCGACGGCTCGCTCAAGCGCTTCGGCCTGGATGAGATCGACCTCGTCTACTGCCATCGCCCGGATCCGCACACGCCGATCGAGGAAACGGTGCGCGCGATGAGCGACATGATCACGCAGGGCAAGGCGCTGTACTGGGGCACGAGCGAGTGGAGCGCCGACGAGATCCGCGCCGCCTGGGAGATCGCCGAGCGCCATCACCTGCACAAGCCGGTGATGGAGCAGCCGCAGTACCACCTGTTCCACCGGCAGCGCGTGGAGAAGGAGTACGCCCGGCTGTACGAGGACATCGGCCTGGGCCTGACGACCTGGAGCCCGCTGGCCTCGGGCCTGCTGACCGGCAAGTACCGCAACGGCATCCCGGAGGGGAGCCGCGCGTCGCTGGAGAGCATGGCCTGGATCCGCGAGCAGCTGCAGGACCCGCAGCGCAACGCGGCGGTGGGCGAGCTCGAGACGATCGCCCGGGAGCTGGGCTGCTCGCTGGCGCAGCTGGCGATCGCGTGGATCAACCGCAACCCGCGCGTGTCGACGGTGATCCTGGGCGCGAGCCGGCTGTCGCAGCTGCAGGACAACCTGGGCGCGCTGGCCGTGACGCCGAAGCTGACGCCGGAGCTGCTGGCGCGCGTGGACGCGATCACGCTGCCGCTGGCCAAGTGAGCGGACCGGCCCGCGCGTGAACGCCGTCCTGTTCTACAAGCTGCTGGCGATCTTCATCGCCGCGGGCATGGGCTGGTTCGTCGGTCACATGCGCTGGCTGGGACCGGCGGGCGGGGAGAACGATCCCGCCCGCATCCTCTCGAACATCGCCTTCTATCTCTTCGTCCCGGCGCTGATGTTCCGCACGACGGCGCGGGTGGATTTCGCCGCGCTGCCCTGGCTGACCGTGGCGGCTTTCTTCGCGCCGGTGCTGCTGATGCTGGTGTCGGTCTACCTCTACGAGCGCAAGCGCCATCCGGAGAGCCCGGCCGCGCCGGCGGTGCGCTCGATCACGGCCAGCTTCGGCAACACGCTGCAGGTGGGCGTGCCGCTGGTGGCCGGCGTGTTCGGCGAGAGCGGCCTGGCGGTGCACATCACGGTGGTGAGTCTGCACGCGCTGACGCTGCTGACCATCGCCACCATCCTGGTCGAGATGGACCTGGCGCGCCATACCGCCAGTGGCGCGAGCGGCGCCAGCCTGAAGCGCACCATCCTGACGACGCTGCGCAACACGGTGATCCATCCGGTGGTGCTGCCGGTGCTGTGCGGTTTCGGCTGGCACCTGACGGGCATTCCGCTGCCGCCAGTGCTGGACGAGGTGCTGCAGATGCTGGGCAGCGCGGTGGTGCCGCTGTGCCTGGTGCTGATCGGGATGTCGCTGTCGTACTACGGCCTGCCGCGCGGCGCGATGCGCTCGTTGCTCGGGCTGGCGGCGTTGAAGCTGCTGGTGCTGCCGGCGCTGGTGCTGGGGATCGCGCACTGGGGCTTCGGGCTGTCGGGCATGCCGCTGGCGGTGATCGTCATGATGGCGGCGCTGCCGCCCGGGTCCAACGCGATGATGTTCGCGCAGCGCTACCGCACGCTGGAGGCCGAGGCCTCCGGCGCCATCGTGCTGGGCACGATGCTGTTCGCCGCCACCGCGCCGATCTGGCTGGCGATTCCGGCTTGGCTAGACTGAGCCGTTCCCTCCTGCCCACAACCCCGCCCGCCAGGACGACATGACGGATTCGGTTTCCTCCTCGGCTTCCCCGCTTTCCTTCGCGCCAGGCGGCGCGGTCGCCGCGGAGGCCCTCCACGCCGCCTTCACGCGCGCGTTCGCGGATTACCTGATCGGCCCTTTCCAGATTCCTTTCGAGCAGTGGCCGATGTTCCTTGCGCGCCAGGGCGTCGATCTGTCGCTGTCGCGCGTGGCACTGGCCGCTGACGGCGCGCCACTGGCCTTCGCGTTCGTCGCACCGCGGCCGGCCGCGCGGCGCTGGCGGCTCGCGACGATGGGCGCCCTGCCCGCCGCGCGCGGCACCGGCGCGGCGCCCGCGCTGCTCGACGACGTCATCGCCCGCGCCGCCGCCGCCGGACTCGAAGCCGTCGAACTGGAGGTCTTCGCGCAGAACGATCGCGCCCGCAAGCTCTACGAAGGACGGGGCTTCGAGAAACTCCACGAGCTCTTCGGCTTCCTCGCCGAGCCCGGCACGATCACACCCGCCTCGCTCGCCTCACCCGTGCAGGGCGCGGCCGGCCAGACGCCACGCGCGATCGACATGGCGTCCGCGCTGGCATGGCTCGATGAGGCCGAGAAGCGCTTGCCGGACCTGCCGCTCCAGGTCACCTCCGCCACGCTGCGCCACGGCGTCGATTACCACGCCTGGCGGGTGGGCGACGGGGACGCCGCCGCCACCCAGGCACAGGTCGTTTTCAGCCTGCCCGACGAGACCGTGATGATCCACAGCCTGGTCGCGCCGCGCGAGACCGGCGCCCGCGCGCTGATCCAGGCCCTGGCGGCGGTCTATCCGGAGCGCCGTCTGCGCGTGCCGCAGCTGCAGCGCGAGGACCTCGGCGGCAGCGCGCTGCGCGCGCTCGGAGCCACGGCGCAGCCGCTCCATCAGCAGCTGATGCGCCGTCCGCTGTGATCGCGCCGTCTTGATGCGGTCTTGACGCAGCCTCGACCGCGCAAGCGGTTCGAGATCGCCAGATCTTGATCTTCCGGAGTTCCGGCACTTGTGAGGGCCGCCCGCTTTGGATAGCGTGCCCCGCTCCAACCTAGAAGGGAAGCGTCCCACCATGCGATTCATGCCCGCGGCGTCCGCCGCCATCACCCTGGCCGTCCTGACCGCCCTTGGCGGCGCCCACGCTGCCCCTGCGGCGGCAGCCGGCGCTGGCGCCAGCGCCGTCTCCGCCGCGGGCGGCACGCTCAGCGTCAAGCTGGAGAAGATCAAGCTGGCCAACGGCTTCGAGGTGATCCTGGTCGAGGACCACCGCCTGCCGCTGGTGGCCTTCAACCTGTGGGTGCATGCCGGCCCGCGCAACGAGGCGCCCGGCCAGACCGGCTTCGCCCACCTGTTCGAGCACCTGATGTTCGCCGGCACCCGCCACATCCCGCGCGGCCAGGCCGACAAGATCATCGACGCCGCCGGCGGCACCGATTCCAACGGCACGACCGACTTCGACCGCACGAACTACTTCTTCACGTTGCCGTCCAACCAGCTCGAATTGGGCCTGTGGCTGAAGTCGGACATGCTGGGCTACATGATCGACGAGGTCGATTCGGTGTCACTGGCCAACCAGCAGGACGTGGTCCGCAACGAGCGCCGCCAGTCGGTCGAGAACCGCCCCTACGGCATCGTCGAGGAAGCGCTCTACCAGGCGCTGTTCCCTGAAGGCCACCCGTATCGCGCGACGGTGATCGGCTCGCATGCCGACATCCAGTCCATCAAGCTCAACGACGTGAAGGCCTTCGCGCGCAGCTACTACCGGCCCAACAACGCGACGCTGGTGCTGGCCGGCGACTTCGATCCGGCGCAGGCCAGGCAGTTGGTCGAAAAGTACTTCGGCGCGCTGAAGGCCGGCGATCCGGTGCCGCCGGTCAACGTGCCGCAGCCCCGGCTGACCGAGGAGAAACGGGTCGCCGTCACTGACCGCATCGAGCTCTCGCGCCTGGACATCGCCTGGCACACGCCGGCCGTGTTCAAGCCCGGCGATGCCGAACTGGACATCGCCTCGCACGTGCTGGGCGGCGGCAAGTCCAGCCGCCTGTACAAGACGCTGGTCTACGACAAGCAGCTGGCGCAGTCCGTGGCGGTGTCGCAGTACTCGCTGTCGCTGGGCTCGGTGTTCTCGGTCGAGGTGGTCGCACGGCCGGGCAAGTCGCTGGACGAGATCCAGAAGATCGTCGACGACGCCGTCGCCGAGCTGGCCGTGAATCCGCCCACCCCGGACGAGATGGCGCGCGCGCGCGCCTCCATCGAGACCGGCACGCTGGCCCGTCTGGAGAAGGTCCAGGCGCTGGCCGACCAGATCAACTACTACAACCAGCAGGCCGGCGATCCGAACTTCATCGGCAAGGATCTGGCGCGGTATCAGGCGGTCACGCCGGACCAGGTCCGCGATGTCGTCGCCACGTATCTGAAGAAGGACGCGCGCGTCGTGGTGCAGGCCACGCCGGGCGAGCAGAAGCTGGCGCCCGAGGTGCCGACCCCGCCCATGCCGCAGAAGGCCGCCAAGGGTGAGCGCGAGTCGATGAACGCCGATGTCGCGTGGCGCAAGACGCAGCCCAAGGCGGGCAAGGCCAAGCCCCTGTCGCTGCCCGACGGCCATCGCACCGTGCTGGCCAACGGGCTGACGCTGATCCATATCCCCAACCCGGGCCTGCCGCTGGTGAGCGCGACGCTGGTCGTGCGCGCCGGCCAGACCGCCAACCCGCCGCAGCAGCCGGGCCTGTCGAGCTTCACCGCCGGCATGCTGCAACAGGGCACGCAGACGCGCACCGCCCAGCAGATCGCCGACGAGGCCGCCGCGCTGGGCGCCACCATCAGCAGCGGCGCCGGGCGCGACGAGGCTCGCATCGAGGCCAGCAGCCTCAAGCGCAACTTCGCGCAGACGCTGGCGCTGATGGCGGACGTGGCGCTGCATCCGGCCTTCGACGCGACCGAGATCGCGCGCATGCAGAACCAGCGCCTGGCCGCGCTGCAGCAGCAGCGCGAGCAGCCGCCGGCCGTGGCGGCGATCGTGTCCAACCGCGTGATCTATGGCGAGGGCCACCCGCTGGCCCAGGCCTCGATCGGCGACGAGGCCTCGATCAAGGCCACCGACGCCGCGGCGCTGCGCCAGTTCTGGTCCACCCTCTACCGGCCGGACGAGGCCGCGCTGGTGGTGGCGGGCGACATCTCGGCCGAGGAGCTGAAATCGCTGGCCGAACGTCTGTTCGGCGGCTGGGAGCGCCCGAAGACGGCCGCGCCCGCGGTCGACGCGACGCCGCCCAAGCCGGTGACGGCGCGCGTGGTGCTGGTGGACAAGCCGAACGCGCCACAGACCGCGTTGAGCGTCGTGGCCCCCGGGCCCAAGGCCGGCACGCCGGACGCCGAGGACATCAAGGTGATGAACGCGGCGATGGGCGGGCTGTTCACGTCGCGCATCAACACGCAACTGCGCGAGGTCAAGGGCTACACCTACGGCATCTACTCGGGCTACACGATGAACCGCGACAGCGGGCTGTTCGGCATCCGCGGCAGCGTGCGCACCGACGTGACGGGCCCGGCGCTGGTCGACATGTTCAAGGAGATCGACGGCATGCGCGCCAAGCCGATGGGCGCGGCCGAACTGAACCGGGTGCGCAACGCGCAGCTGCTGGCGCTGCCGGGGCTGTTCGACACCAACCGGGTGGTGGCGTCGAGCTATGCGAGCGAGTGGGCCGTGGGCATGCCGGCGGACAGCATCACCTCGCTGCCGCGCAAGTACGGCGCGGTGACGGCCGCCAGCGCGTACAAGGCGACGCGGACCTACGTCGATCCCGCCGCGATGATCGTCGTGGCGGTCGGCGACAAGGACAAGGTGCTGCCGCAGCTCGAGGCCGTCGGCCGCAAGCCGCTGGAGATCCGCGATCCGCAGGGCGCTCAGGCCGGCGTCAGGTGATCGAGCGCCTCTTCCACGCGGCCGCGCTCGTGCGTCGACAGGCCACGCGCGGCCTGCCGGTAGCGGGCGATGAGTTCGGCATCGGCGGGCATGCGCTCGGCCAGCGCGATCAGCACCTGGGCCCGTTCGAAGTCGCCGCGGATGGCCTCCACCGCGCCCAGCACGCTGAGCGCCAGCGCGCGGTCCACGCGCTTCTGCGCCTCGACCAGCGTGACGATCGCCGAGCGCTTCTCGAAGTCGCCATCGATGCCGCGCACGGCCTGCTGCCACTCGGCCATTACCGCCGCATCGCGGCTGAGCTGTGGCGCGAGGCCTTCAAGCACTTGGCGACGCTCGAAGGCGCCCTGCATCCGTTCGGTCGCCTGGAGCACCTCGCGCTGCAAGGCCGGGCTCAGCGTCCGGTGCGCCACCACCGCATCGAGCGCGCTGCGGCGGTCGAAATCGCCGTCCAGCGTCGCGCTCTGCGCGATCAGCCGCGAGAGCGTCGCGTCGTCCTGCCGGCCCACGGCGAGCAGCGCCTCGATGCGGCTGCGGCGCACGAAGGTGTCGCGAGACTTCTCGATGTCGGCCAGCACCGCCGCGGTACCGCCCCGCTGCAGCAGGCGGCGCGCGCGCGGCTCGCTGCCCTGCGTCAGCTCGGCCACGAGGCCGATCTGGCCGGAGAGCCACTGCCGGGCGTCGGCATCGAGCGGCTGTTCCTTGTCATCGATCCAGAAGCGGCGCGTGGTGCCGCCGCGGCCGTCGTTGACGATCTCGGCGCGGCGCGTCACACCGCGCTCGGTTTCGGAGATCTCCAGCTTGCGGTCCAGCGACACGACGTTGGTCTCGTCGTCGTTGAACACGAGGTCGCCGTCGTAGCTGGCGCGCTGCTCGTGGCCGTTGTCGTCATGCACATAGCGCGTGACCTTGTGGTCGCCGAGCACGGCGCCCACGTCGATCTTGAGGCGCGGGACCTTGCCGATGACCAGCATCGGCACCGACAGCGCCAGCGCGCACAGGCCGGCGGCCAGCGCCAGCCGGCCGAGGCGGCGGCGCGAAGGGGTGGAATCGGACATCGGGGATTCCTCCAGCAGCGCGTGCATCCGCGCCATCAACGGGGACCGGGCGGCGGCCATCGCGCTCGCGAGCACCGGCATGGCGCGGCGTCCGCGCTTCGCGCGGCCTGTCGCGGCGCCGTCGCGGGCGCAGACGTAGAGGCTTTCGGCCAGCGGCATCGCGCCGGCCTCGGCGGCGGCCCACGCATCGCAGGACAGTTCGGCCAGCAGGTCCAGCCGGCGCGTGGCGAGCCGGTTCAGCGGCTGCAGCCAGCCGAGTTGCGACACGAGCCGCGCGGCCAGACGCCAGCCGGGGTCGCGGCGGCGCAGATGGGCGATCTCGTGCGCCAGCACGGCCACGCGCTGCTGGCCGTCGAGCGTGCGCATCAAGGAGGCGGGCAGGCAGATCTGGCCGCCAGGCGCGACCAGCGGGCTCGGCCAGACCGGGCTGAGGCGCAGCGCCGGCATCGCGACGCCGGCGCTGCGGGCGAGTTCGGCGGCGGCTTGCCGGAGCTCATCGTCGTCGCACGGCGGGAGCGCGCGCACCTCGCGCCGCAATGACAGCCAGCGCAGCATCGTCAGCGCCATGCCGAGCGCCGCAATCAGCGGCCACGACAGCAGCAGCGCGGCGAACGCGTCATGCAGCAGTTGGCGGCGGCGCGTCATCGATTCGTCGACGACGGGCGCCGGATGGGCGGCCGGGAGGGTCGTCGGTTCGGCAGACGGGGCCGGCTGCGCCGCCGCGGTCGCGAGCGCGGCCGATGGGGCGGAAGGAGCCGCGACTTCGCCTGGCAGGGTGACGCGTGTCCCGTGCAGCAGCGGCTGCAGGCTCGCGGTCAGCACCGCGCCGAAGAAGGCCCAGCGCCAGAACGCCTCCCGCCACGCCGGATGCTTCAGCCAGCCGGCGCGCTCGATCGCCCAGACGCCGCCCAGCAGCACCGTGCTGTGCACCAGGTAGTTCAGCAGCCAGCCGGCGAGCCATTCAGTCATGACGGCCTCCCTTGCGCTTGAGCATGGCCCGCATGCGAGCCAGGTCGTCGTCGCCGAGCTCGCCCTCTTCCACCAGATGGCTGAGCAGCGCCTCGGGACGGCCACCGAACAGCGTGCTCAGCAGACCCAACACCATGGAGCGCTGCACCTCGGGCTCGCTGACAGCGGCGCGGTAGACCAGCGCCCGGCCATCGCGCTCGCTGGCGAGCAGGCCGCGCTTTTCGAGGCGGGAGAGCAGTGTCGCCACCGTGGTGTGGGCGAGCGGGCGCTGCTGCTCGCGCATCGCCTCGGCCACCTCGGCCGTGCTGGCGCGGCCACGGGTCCACAGCACGCGCATCAGCGCCAACTGCAGCTCGCTGAGCGAGACGTCGCTTTTGGCGTCGCCGTCATTGATCTCGTCCATCACCGTTCCTGCGTTTCTACACGTGTCGTACTACGACTGTAGAAGATCCAATCGGACCGCTGCAAGCGCCGCGGTCCTGGGACAAACCCGGAGACAACCCACTCCCTCGCCATGCCGCTACCGGAGCCATGCCATGCACCGCGAAGGCTCTCCTTGCCGCTTGCGATGGCCCCGGCGCGGCAGCGATCGCGGAGCATCCGTCAGAATCCCCGTCCATGACCGACCTCACCGCCTACATGACCGGCGTCGGCGAGGCGGCCCGCGCGGCCGCGACGCTGATGGCCGCGGCCCCCACCGCCGCCAAGAACCGCGCGCTGCTCGCGCTCGCCCGCCGCCTGCGCGAAGCCGGCCCCGCCCTGGCCGCCGCGAACGAGCGCGACCTCGCCGCCGCCACCGAAGCCGGCCTGGACGCCCCCCTCGTCGACCGCCTGCGCCTGACCCCCAAGGTCCTCGCCACTGTCGCCGAGGGCTGCGACCAGATCGCCTCGATGCCCGACCCGATCGGCGAGATCACCGGCGTGAAGCGCCGTCCCACCGGCATCAGCGTCGGCCAGATGCGCGTGCCGCTGGGTGTGTTCGGCATGATCTACGAGAGCCGTCCGAACGTGACCATCGAGGCCGCGTCGCTCGCCATCAAGAGCGGCAACGCCTGCATCCTGCGCGGCGGCTCCGAAGCCCTGCACAGCAACCTGGCCCTCGCCGCGCTGGTGGCCGACAGCCTCGAGGAAGCAGGCCTGCCGCGCAGCGCCGTGCAGTTGGTCAACACCACCGACCGCGCGGCGGTCGGCCTGCTCATCACGATGCCGGCCTTCGTCGACGTGATCATCCCGCGCGGCGGCAAGGGCCTGATCGAGCGCATCAGCCGCGAGGCCCGCGTGCCGGTGATCAAGCACCTGGACGGCAACTGCCACAGCTACGTCGATGCCGAGGTCGACCTGGACCTGGCCGTGACCGTCGTCGACAACGCCAAGACCCAGAAGTACAGCCCCTGCAACGCCACCGAATCGCTGCTGGTTCACGCCGCGCGCGCGGCAGACTTCCTGCCGCGCATCGGCATGGTGTTCGCGGCCAAGGGCGTCGAGATGCGCGGCTGCGAGCGCGCGCTCGCCCACCTGGACGCGGTCCCGCGGGAACTGCTCAAGCCGGCCACGCCCGAGGACTGGGACACCGAGTACCTCGCGCCGGTGATCAGCATCAAGGTGGTGGACTCGCTGGACGAGGCCATCGCCCACATCAACCGCCACGGCTCGCATCACACCGACGCGATCCTGACGACGAACCACGTCCACGCCATGCGCTTCCTGCGCGAGGTCGATTCGGCCAGCGTGATGGTCAATGCCAGCACGCGCTTCGCCGACGGCTTCGAGTACGGCCTGGGCGCCGAGATCGGCATCTCCACCGACAAGTTCCACGCCCGCGGCCCGGTGGGCCTGGAGGGCCTGACCTCGATGAAGTGGGTGGTGCTGGGCCAGGGCGAGATCAGGACCTGACGCGGTCCCGCCCGCCCGGCCGCACGCGGCCTCAGGGCAGGTTCGGGACGTTGGCGTCCTTGGGCACGCTGACCTTGTAGATCGCCTGGAAACGCTGCGTCTGGTTCGGCGCGAGCGGCAGCTCCCACATCTGGATCCCGCGCTGGTCGCGCCAGTCGGCCTTGGTCACCGGCGGCGTGAACTGCGTCTGCACGCGGATGTCTTCGTGCTCGGACACCGGCGCCGGCTCCAGCACCTGCAGCGTGACCGGCTTGCCGCGCAGGTTCTCGACCTGCCATTGGCGCGTCACCACGACCTCGCGGCGCCCGCCGATGAAGCCGGCGTTCGCGCCATCGCGCTTGTCGGGCTCCAGGCGCACGCGCAGCCGGTCGTCGAGACCGAAGGGCAGCGTCCACGTGGTCTCGCCGCCGAACTGCAGCGGCACCTGGCCGATCAGCGCGTTGTCGCGGAACAACTGCACCGGCCCCGCGGGCCACGAGCCCTGCGGGCGTGGCAGCTCGGCGACGAGGTAGGCCGCCGCCTCGGTCCGCGGTTGCACGCGTGCAAGCACCCGGGCCTGCTCGGCCGTGCGGCCCAGGCTGACCGTCGACATCGCGCCGTCGGCGCGCAGCGTCACGCGCTGCGGCAGGTCGTATTCGGCGCCGAACTCCCCTTCGAAGACGCTCGGATCGAAGCGGATCGTCTCCGCGACGCGTGAGCCCGTCACCTCGACGGAACGCAGATCCGCAGCCGGCGCCGGTGCGGCCATCGCCACCGGTGCGATCGCCATCCGGGAACGGGTCATCTTCTCGAAGATTTCCTGCTGGACCGCCAGCGTCCAGGGCACCAGCGGCTCGAGCGCAACGGCGTCGCGCGGCCGCACCGTCGAGAGCTTGAGCTTCACGTCGGTCCAGTCCTCGCCGCTGGTCTGCGCGATCTGCGCCAGACGCTCGATCGCCAGCGCGCCGGTCGCGGTATCCAGGCGCGCGCGATATTGCGGCTGCCAGCCGGCGCCCGCGACCCGATAGGAGAGCCCGACATCGGCTGCCTCGGCCGTCGACAGACGCAGCGTCACCACCGACACCTGGGCCGACGCCGTCGGCGCCACGGCCTTCGCCGCCGCCAGGTCGTTGCCCAGATCGGTCAGCCGGTCCTTCAGCGTCTGACGCCGCGCGGTCAGCTCCTGACCGTTGCGGCGCAGCGTGTCCAGGCTGGCGCCGAGCGCGGCGCCGGGCCGCGCCTCGCGATCCGAGAGCCCCTTCAGGTAGCCGAGCGCCAGGTCGACACCGGCGATCTCCGCCTCCACGGCGGCGCGCTGCTGCTCGATGTCGCGCACCCGCGGATCGCGCTGGCGGCATTCCGGCAGGGAGTCGCGCGGGGCGCGCTCGATCTTGAGCTCGCCGAGATTCACGCCCGCCGGCGCCTGGACTTGCAGCGCGTCGCGCTCCAGGCTGGCGGGCAGACAGGCGAAGCGCGCCTGGACCGCGCCAGCCGGCACGCGCAACGTGCGGTCGACCTGCGCGCCGCCCGGGTACAGCAGCACCTGTGAAATGGCGGACGCCCCCGCGGATCCGGCGGCCGCGCGCGCTTCGCCGAGGGCCAGCGGGCCGGCCGCCAGCGCCGCCAGCGCGGCGCTTGCGACGGCGCGCGTCGTGAACAGTCGTTGCATTGCTTTTCCTCCTTGGGCCGGCGACGGTAGCACGGTGCTGGCACACTTCCGGCCTGCCGTTTTTCCTGATCCGCGCCATGTCCGACGCCGCCCCCGCTCCGATCCCCGCCGTCCACGCCTCGCGCCGCAAGGCGCTGGTGCTGTTCTCCGGCGGCCAGGATTCCACCGCCTGCCTGGCCTGGGCGCTGGACCGCTTCGCCGAGGTCGAGACCCTGGGCTTCGACTACGGCCAGCGCCATCGCATCGAGCTCGACTGCCGCCAGACCGTGCGCGCCGAGATCGCCGCGCAGTACCCGCACTGGGCGCCCAAGCTCGGCGAGGACCATCTGCTCGACCTGAGCCTGCTGGGCCAGATCTCCGACACCGCGCTGACGCAGGACCGCGCCATCGAGCTGCAGGCCAACGGCCTGCCCAACACCTTCGTGCCGGGACGCAACCTGCTGTTCCTGACCTTCGCCGCGACGCTGGCCTACCGCCGCGGCGCATCGGTGCTGGTCGGCGGCATGTGCGAGACCGATTTCTCCGGCTACCCCGACTGCCGCGACAACACGCTCAAGGCGCTGCAGGTCGCGCTGTCGCTGGGGCTGGACACGCCGATGACGCTGGACACGCCGCTGATGTTCCTGACCAAGGCGCAGACCTGGGCGCTGACCGAGGCGCTGGGCGGCACGGCGCTCAACGACCTGATCGTCGAGCACACGCACACCTGCTACCTCGGCGAACGCCGCTCGCGCCACGGCTGGGGCTGGGGCTGCGGCCACTGCCCGGCCTGCGAGCTGCGCGCCAAGGGCTGGCACGAGTTCCAGCGCGACAAGGCCGCGGGCGCGGCACGGCCGGCTCCGGCGGCATGAACGGCATGAACGGCATGAACGACGCGAGCACGCTGCATCTGAACTGGTGGCTCTGGGGCCTGGGCGCGGTCCTGCTGTTCTGGTGCATCGGCGCGTACAACCGCGTGATGCTGCTGCGCAATGAGATCGCCCGCGCCTTCGCGCAGCTGGACGACGCGCTGACGCGCCGCTTCGCCCATGGCGAACTGCTGCTGGAGCGCCTGCGCGAGCGCCTGCCCAGCGAGCAGGCCAGCCTGGACGCGCTGGCCGCGGCGCAGGCGGAGGCCAAGAGCGCCACGCAGGCGGTGCGCGCCCGCCCCCATGCGGCGGAGCCGGTGGCGCAGCTGGCGATCGCGTCGGCGGTGCATGGCGCGGCGCTCACGCGGCTGGTGTCGCTGGTCGAGCACCATGCCGAACTGAGCGCGGACCCGGACCTGGGCGGCGCCGTCGACGAGCTCAAGATGATCGAGCGCCAGCGCGCGTTCTCGCGCCAGGTCTTCAACCAGGCCGTGGACGCCTACAACCTGGCGATCCGCCAGTTCCCGACCCGGGTGCTGATGAGCTTCGTCGGCTTCACCGAGGCGCGCAGCCTCTGAGCCGGGCGAGCGCCCCTGGCGCGCTCAGCCCTTCCTCTTCATCAGCGCGAGGAACTCCGCCCGCAGCGTCGCGTCCTTCAGGAAGGAGCCGCGCATCACGCTGTTGGTCATCGTGGACTCCATGTCCTTGACGCCGCGCCAGTGCATGCAGAAGTGGTCGGCGTCCATCACGATCGCCAGGCCGTCCGGCTTGACGCGCTCCTGCAGCTCGTCGGCCAGCATCACGACCGCCTCTTCCTGGATCTGTGGGCGGCTCATGATCCATTCGGTCAGGCGCACGTACTTCGACAGCCCGATCAGGTTGGAATGCTCGCTGGGCAGCAGGCCGATCCAGACCTTGCCGATGATCGGGCACAGGTGGTGCGAGCAGGCGCTGCGCACCGTGATCGGGCCGACGATCATCAGCTCGTTCAGGCGCTCGGCGTTGGGGAACTCGGTCACCGGCGGCGGCGGCGCGTAGCGGCCGGCGAAGACCTCCTTCAGGAACATCTTGGCCACCCGCTTGGCGGTCTCCTGGGTGTTGTGGTCGCTGTCGGTATCGATGACCAGCGCCTCCAGCACGCCCTGCATGCGCGCCTGCACCTCGGCCTGCAGCTGGTCGAGCTCGCCCGCCTCGATGAATTCGGCGATGTTGTCGTTGGCGTGGTGGCGCCGCCCGGCCTGGACCAGCCGGTAGCGGATGCGCTCCGAGGCCGGCAGCGCGGCCAGGTCCTCGGGGCTCAGGATCGGGGTGCTCGTCATGAAGCCTGCGTTCTCATGGGGGACCAGCGATTGTCGCGGCTTCCGCCCGGGATTGCGAAAGCCGGGGCTTGGCCTTGCGCGGGGCCCGGTCGGGACGGGCCCACTAAACTCGCGCGGTGTCTTCCGTCCCCTCCCCCAAGAACGCCGCCAGCGGCGGCGCGCCCCCGCTGCACCGGCTGCTGGCCAATGCGTCCGACGCGGTCCAGGCCGTGCGCGACGGCCACTCGCTGACCGACTGGCTGTCGCGCTGCCCCGCCGAGATCCGACCCGGCGTGCAGGCGCTGAGCTTCACCGTGCTGCGACGGCTGGGCGCCGCGCGGGCGGTGCGCGCGGCGCTCGCGCCCAAGAACCCGCCGCCGCGCGTCGACGCGCTGCTGCTGACCGCGCTGGCGCTGCTCTGGCCCGGCGAATCGGCCTACGCCGACCACACGCTGGTCGACCAGGCCGTCCATGCGGTCCGCCAGCGCGCGCCCAACAGCGCCGGCTTCGTGAACGCGGTGCTGCGCCGTTTCCTGCGCGAGCGCGAGGCCCTGGTCGCCGCCGCCCAGGCCGATCCGGTCGCCCGCTTCAACCATCCGCGCTGGTGGCAGGACCGGCTGCGCGCGGACTGGCCCGCCGCCTGGGAAGGCCTGCTCCAGGCCAACCAGCAGAAGCCGCCGATGACGCTGCGCGTCAACCCGGCCCACGACGACCTCGCCGGCTACCTCGCCCGGCTGAGCGAGGCCGGCATCGCCGCCCATCCGGCCGGCGCGCTGTTCCCGCAGGCCGTGGTGCTCGACGAGCCGCGTCCGGTCCAGGCCCTGCCCGGCTTCGACGACGGGCATGCGTCGGTGCAGGACGCCTCGGCGCAGCTCGCCGCGCCGCTGCTGCTCGGCCAGCGCCCGCCTCAAGACCTGGCCCCCGGCGAGGATTGGCCGGTGCTCGGCGCCGGCGCGCGGGTGCTGGACGCCTGCGCGGCGCCCGGCGGCAAGACCGCCCA
>Ga0209051_1001135_pt1 | contig 24362 bp, 27 predicted proteins | sample AraplaCvi_mMS_r2_2_FD_184286 | JGI IMG/M metagenome (GOLD analysis project Ga0209051, IMG submission 184286) | Arabidopsis root microbial communities from North Carolina, USA - plate scrape MF_Cvi_mMS_r2 (SPAdes) (version 2) | ecosystem: Host-associated > Plants > Roots > Endosphere | place...
CCCCGACCAGGCCAAGGAGATCGAGAGGCTAGGCTACGGCGCAATCTGGGTCGGCGGCTCCCCGGCCGCCGATCTCGCCTTCGTCGAACCCCTTCTGGAGGCCACCGACACGCTGCAGGTGGCGACGGGCATCGTCAACGTGTGGGCGTCGCCGGCCGCCGAGGTCGCCGAGTCCTATCACCGCATCGAGAAGGCCTACCCGGGTCGGTTCCTGTTGGGTGTCGGCATCGGTCATCCCGAGCACACCGACGACTACCGCAAGCCCTACGACGTGCTCGTGGAATACCTCGACGCCCTCGACGCCGCCAACGTCCCGACCAGCCGACGCGTCCTGGCGGCGCTGGGCCCAAAGGTGCTCAAGCTCTCGGCCAAGCGCAGCGCAGGCGCCCATCCGTACCTGACGACGCCGGAGCACACCGCCCAGGCGCACGACCTGATCGGCAACGCCGTGTTCCTCGCGCCCGAACACAAGGTCGTGCTGGCCAGGGATGCCGCCCAGGCACGCGAGATCGGTCGACGGACCGTCGAGTTCTACCTGGACCTGAGCAACTACGTGAACAACTGGAAGCGGCTGGGGTTCACCGACGCCGACGTGGCCAAGCCCGGCAGCGACAAGCTGATCGACGCGGTGGTGGCACACGGCACCCCCGACGACATCGCCAAGCGCCTGCAGGAGCACATCGCGGCCGGTGCCGACCACGTCTGCATCCAGGTGCTGGGCGAACAGGACGCGCTGATTCCGACGTTGACCGAGCTGGCGGGGCCGCTGGGACTCTCGACCGCCGAGTAGGTCGCGCCACCCGCTAGGGTTCATCACCATGCGCTTGCTGGTCACCGGGGGTGCCGGTTTCATCGGTGCGAACTTCGTTCACGCCACCGTCCGGGACCATCCCGAGGTACGCGTCACCGTCCTCGACGCGTTGACCTACGCGGGCAGCCGGGAGTCGCTGGCGCCGGTGGCCGACGAGGTGCACCTGGTCCACGGCGACATCAGTGACGCCGACCTGGTCGAGAAGCTGGTGGCCGAGTCCGACGCGGTCGCGCACTTCGCCGCGGAGACCCACGTCGACAACTCGCTGGCCGACCCCGAGGCGTTCCTGCGCACCAACGTCGTCGGCACCTTCACCATCCTCGAAGCGGTGCGGCGGCACGGCATTCGGCTGCACCACGTGTCGACCGACGAGGTGTACGGCGACCTGCCGCTTGGTGAAGCCGTCCGATTCACCGAGGCGACGCCGTACAACCCGTCGAGCCCGTACTCGTCGACCAAGGCGGCCTCGGACATGCTGGTGCGATCGTGGGTGCGGTCCTATGGCGTGCGGGCGACGATCTCGAACTGCTCCAACAACTACGGGCCGTACCAGCACGTGGAGAAGTTCATCCCACGTCAGATCACCAACGTCCTGACCGGGCGGCGCCCCAAGCTGTACGGCCTCGGCGCCAACGTCCGGGACTGGATCCACGTCACCGATCACAACCGCGCCGTGTGGCGGATCCTCTCCGACGGCGAACTGGGTCGGACGTACCTGATCGGTGCCGACGGTGAACGCGACAACCTTACGGTGATGCGCACGCTGCTGCGGCTGATGGACCGCGACCCCGACGACTTCGACCACGTGACCGACCGGGCCGGGCACGATCTGCGGTATGCGATCGACCCCTCGGCACTGCGCGACGAGCTGGGCTGGGCGCCGCAGCACGACGACTTCGAGTCCGGCCTCGCCGCGACGATCGCGTGGTACCGCGACAACGAATCATGGTGGCGCCCAATCAAGGACGCGTCCGAGGCAATGTACGAGGAGCGCAACCAGTGACCTTCCGCGAACTGTCGATCCCTGGCGCGTGGGAGATCACCCCGACCGTCCGCCCCGACCCCCGCGGCCGGTTCTTCGAGTGGTTCACCGACGACGAGTTCACCGCGATGACCGGGCATTCCCTGGATCTGCAGCAGGCCAACGTGTCGGTGTCCGCGGCGGGTGTGTTGCGGGGTCTGCACTTCGCGCAACTTCCGCCGAGCCAGGCCAAGTACGTGACGTGCGTGCGGGGCGCGGTGTTCGACGTGGTCGTCGACGTCCGGGTGGGCTCGGCGACGTTCGGGCAGTGGGATTCGGTGCTGCTCGACGACCGCAACCACCGCACCGTCTACCTGTCCGAGGGACTGGCGCATGGTTTCCTTGCGCTGCAGGATGATTCGACGGTGACCTACCTGTGTTCGGCGGGCTACTCCCCCGCCCGTGAGCACACCATCTGCCCGACCGACCCGGCCATCGGCGTCGACTGGCCGCTCGTCGACGGGGCGGTGCCCAATCTCTCCGAGCGCGACGCGGCCGCGCCGAATTTGGCCGACGTGCTCGAGGCCGGGCTGCTGCCGACGTGGGACGACGCGCACGCCTTCGTCGAGGGCCTGCGCTCCTAATCCCCTCACGTCAGCGTCCGCTCCTTGAGTGCCAGCGCCTGCTGCCCCGTCGTGTAGCTGACCTCGCGAATTCCGAGCGCATCGTGCAGCTTGCCTGCCGGCAGGGTCAACGGTTTGGGGGCAGGTCCGTCGCCAGGGTGCGGCAGCGGATAGGCGGTCGTCGTACCGCTAAAGAACGTCACGTTGCCCTCCGTCTTCGAGAAGAGCTGGTGCACATGACCGTTCAGACAGGTGACCGAGGCGAACCGGCGTAGATGGGACAGCGCCTGCATCGAGTCGTCGGTCGCCCAGCCCCAGTTCGGATACATCGCGAACAGCGGGATGTGGCTGAACACGATGACCGGGGTGTCACTCGACAAGGGCGCGACGTCCTTCTCGACGAAGTCGAGTTGATCCCGGCCGAGGTGCCCGAGCTTCGTCATGTTCAGGGTGTTCACCAGTGCGATGACGTGCACGCCGGCAATGTCGAAGCTGTACCAGCCGTCGCCGCGAGTGCCTGCGCCGAACACGCTGCGGTACTTCTGGCCCGCGTCGTCCACCGAATCGTGCTCCCCGGGAACGGTGAACACGTGCGGCGTCGCCAGGCCGGCCATCATCTGCTTCACCTGGTCGAACTGCCCGGGTGTCGCGAGGTGGGTCAGGTCGCCCGTGTGGATGACGAAGTCCGGGGTGTAGCCGAGGCCGTTGATCTGCTCGACGGCGCGCGTGAACGAGCCGGTGACGTCGGTGTTGGCGGGACCGGTGAAGCCGATGTGGCTGTCGCTGACCTGGGCGAAGCGCAGCGTGGGCTTGGCCGCCGGGACGTCGGTGGCGCCCGCGACGTGTGAGATCACCTCGCCACCGACGACGGCGAGCCCGACGGCCGCGCCGAACCAGGCACCGTGCCTGATGAGTTGACGCCGAGTCATGGTGCCGGGGTCTACGTCCTCGTTCATGGCGTCACCACCACGGTCCCGCGCATGAACGGGTGAATCGAGCAGTCGTAGTCGAACGTGCCAGCCACCGGAAAGGTGAACGAGTACACCCCGCCCTTGGTGAGCGCCTGCGAACGGAAGGCTCCGCCGTCGGCCACCACGGTGTGTGGGTCGTCGTCCTCGTTGGTCCAGGTCACGGTGCTGCCCACCGGTACGGTGAGAGTCGCCGGGGCAAAGGCGAATCCGTCGATGTCGACCGCATCCGGGCCCGCGGGCACGGCTGGGGGCGTGCCACGCCCTCGTTGCGGCGGTGGGCTCATACCCGGCATGCCGACCAGGCCCGGCGTGGCCGAGGTGCCTGAGCCGAAGGTCGGATTGGGTTGGGCGGGTTGATCGTTCGCCGAGAAGCAGGCGGCCAGCAGAATCGTTCCCATCGCGGCTGCGGACAGCGCGACGACGACGCGCTGGATTGGTCGGGACACCACGGGTACCTCCCTTGTCGAGTGACGGCCCGGCGGTTGCGGGGCTCTCGACAATGGATAGGGAAACGGGTTACACCGTCCGGGTCGGCGGAGCGAATACCTCTATGGCGCCGTCGAGTTCGCGCACGTCCAGTTTCGGCAGCGGTCTCGGCGCTGCCGGCAGTTGATGGCTGAGCACCTGACCGTCGACCGAGAAGGACGTCAGGTGACACGGGCAGCGCAGGCGGTCGTCGGGACCGTCGAACCACAGCCTGCACCCCTGGTGCGTGCAGATGCCGGAGACGCCCTCGGCCCGACCGTCGACGCGACGGACGAAGCCGACGACGGATCCGAGATCGAACGGGTGCATCGCCCCCTCGGGCACGTCCGCACTCGCCGCAACCCGCTGCCACGTCCCGTCGGTGGGCGCCAGGTCCTGCGCCACGTCGGCGTCGTCGTTCGTGCCCGGGCGGAGCAGCCGGTCGACCGACACCGCGGCCACCGCGGCGGTGGCGGCGGCCGAGGTGCCCACGATGACCTGACGACGGTTGGCAGACCACCGTGTCGGCGGCCCGTCCGGGGCGGGCGGTTGGCCGTCCATCTGCTCGGCGAGCCTGCCGTGCAGATCGTTCAGGAAGTCGGGGCTGGGCTCGTCGGCGTGCTCCCGGGTCGCCGCGAGCTCGACGGCGGTGCGCATCTGCGCGGCCTCGAAGTCGTCCGGGGTGAAGCCCTTGGGCCTGCGGCCGCGCAGGAGGTCGTCGACGTACCTGTTCAACCCCTTCGCGTTCATGAGCCGCCCTTCTCGTTGACCTGTCCGGCGAGCCGAATCGCCCGGTGTTGCAACACCTTCGCGTTCGCGACGCTGACGCCCATCTCCGCGGCCGACTCCTTGATCGTCCGGTTCTGCAGGAAGCGCAATTCCAGTATGCGGCGGTAGTTGTCCGGCAGGCAGCCCAGCACCGTCGCGACGCGGCCGGGCGCGGTACTGATCGCCTCCTCGCTCTCGGGTGGCGCGGGCACGTCCTCGATCTCGGTGATCTCGCGACCCATGGTCTGTCGCCAATGCGCCGCGAGCACCGTGCGCGCCGTGGTGCGCAGATACGACCGCACCTCGGCGACGCTCGACGTCAGCCGCAACGGCCTCAGCGCCGCGAGGAACACCTCGGCGGTCAGGTCCTCGGCGTCGGCCCGATTGCCGACCCTGGCGAAGATCGTGCGGTAGACCCACGTCGCGTTGTCCTGGTAGACCGCCTCCCAGTCCGGGTAGCGACCATCCGACACCACCCGGAGGGGGCGTGGGTGCGCGGGATCGCGTCGTGCCGTCACGTGTCGCCTGTCTTCGTCCGAGTTGGCCGTCCGACAAGGAATAGGGGCACGGGTTACAACCCGACTGATCACAGCGAAGCAGAGGTCCCGGCGGTGGGGGTCGACGACGTTCGGACTCCCAGCACCTTCACAGCGGGTCGACCCCTTGCAGAGTCTGGACGGGTTTTACTAGGATGTCCTAGTAATCGCCAACCGTCGAAGGGCAGCCGCCATGACCAGACAGATTCCCCACTTCGTCGACGGTCAACGGGTCGAGGGCCAGTCCGGCCGGACCGCCGACGTACTCAATCCCAGCACGGGCGAGGTGCAGGCCCAGGTCCCCATGGCCTCGACCGCCGAGGTCGACGCCGCCGTGGCGGTCGCGGTGGAGGCGCAGAAGGAATGGGCGGCCTGGAATCCGCAGCGCCGCGCCCGCGTGCTGATGAAGTTCGTCGCGCTGGTCAACGAGAACGCCGACGAGCTGGCCGAATTGCTCTCCCTGGAGCACGGCAAGACCGTCGCCGACTCACTGGGCGACATCCAGCGCGGCATCGAGGTCATCGAGTTCGCGATCGGAATTCCGCACCTGCTCAAGGGCGAGTACACCGAGGGCGCCGGCGGCGGCATCGACGTCTACTCCCTGCGCCAACCCCTTGGCGTCGTCGCGGGCATCACCCCGTTCAACTTCCCCGCGATGATCCCGCTGTGGAAGGCAGGCCCGGCGCTCGCGTGTGGAAACGCCTTCATCCTCAAGCCCAGCGAGCGCGATCCCTCGGTGCCGGTCCGGCTGGCCGAGCTGTTCCTCGCGGCCGGTCTGCCCAAGGGCGTGTTCCAGGTCGTGCACGGCGACAAGGAGGCCGTCGACGCCATCCTCAACCACCCCGACATCCAGGCCGTCGGCTTCGTCGGCAGCTCCGACATCGCGCAGTACATCTACTCGACGGCGGCCGCCAACGGCAAGCGCGCGCAGTGCTTCGGCGGCGCCAAGAACCACATGATCGTGATGCCCGACGCCGACCTCGACCAGGCCGTCGACGCCCTGATCGGCGCGGGCTACGGCAGCGCAGGCGAGCGATGCATGGCCATCAGCGTGGCGGTTCCGGTGGGCGAGGAGACAGCACAGCGACTGCGCAACAAGCTCGTCGAGCGCGTCAACCAGCTGCGCGTCGGCCACAGCCTGGATCCCAAGGCCGACTACGGCCCGCTCGTCACCTCCGCCGCCCTGACCCGGGTCAAGGACTACATCGGCCAGGGCGTCGAGGCCGGCGCCGAGATCGTCGTCGACGGCCGCGAACGTGCCAGCGACGACCTCACCTTCGGTGACACCAGTCTGGAGGGCGGCTACTTCATCGGGCCGACGCTGTTCGACCACGTCACCCCCGACATGTCGATCTACACCGACGAGATCTTCGGACCGGTGCTCTGCATCGTTCGCGCCGACACCTACGAGGAGGCGCTGGCCCTGCCCTCGGAGCACGAGTACGGCAACGGGGTGGCGATCTTCACCCGCGACGGCGACACCGCCCGGGACTTCGTCTCCCGCGTTCAGGTCGGCATGGTCGGCGTCAACGTGCCGATCCCAGTTCCGGTGGCTTATCACACCTTTGGCGGGTGGAAGCGCTCCGGTTTCGGTGATCTCAACCAGCACGGGCCGGCCTCGATCATCTTCTACACCAAGGTCAAGACGGTCACCCAGCGTTGGCCCTCCGGCATCAAGGATGGCGCCGAGTTCTCCATCCCCACCATGAAGTAGCGCCGGTTCATGGACTACTTCGGTCTCGACCCCGACGAACGCGTCATCGCCGAGACGGCGGCGGAGTTCACCGAGAAGCGAATCACGCCCTACGCCGTGGACTGGGACGCCACCAAGCACTTCCCGGTCGACGTGCTGCGGGCCGCCGCCGAGTTGGGCATGGCGGCGATCTACTGCTCGGAGGACGCCGGTGGCAGCGGCCTGCGCCGCCTCGACGGCGTGCGGATCTTCGAGCAGATGGCGACCGGCTGCCCGACGATCGCGGCGTTCCTGTCCATTCACAACATGTGCACCTGGATGGTCGACACCTACGGAACGGCCGAACAGCGCAAGGCCCTCGTGCCGCGGTTGGCGTCGATGGAACTCATCGCCAGCTACTGCCTGACCGAGCCCGGCGCCGGATCGGACGCAGGGGCGTTGCGCACCAAGGCGACTCGGGACGGCGAGCACTACGTGATCGACGGGGTGAAGCAGTTCATCTCCGGTGCGGGCGTGTCGGACGTCTACGTCGTGATGGCCCGCACCGGCGGTAGCGGACCCCGCGGCATCTCGGCCTTCGTCGTGGACAAGGACACGCCCGGCGTCGGCTTCGGCGCCGAGGAGGTCAAGATGGGCTGGAACGCCCAACCCACCGCGCAGGTGGTGTTCGACGGCGTCCGGGTGCCCGCCGAGGCCATGCTGGGCGGCGCCGACGGCGAGGGCACCGGCTTCGGCATCGCGATGAACGGACTCAACGGCGGCCGGATCAACATCGCCGCGTGCTCGCTCGGCGGCGCGCAAGCGGCCTACGACAAGGCGGTGTCGTACCTGGCCAGTCGCGAGGCGTTCGGCATCACCCTGCTCGACGAGCCGACGATCCGCTTCACGTTGGCCGACCTGGCCACCAAGCTGGAGACGTCACGAAACCTGTTGTGGCGGGCGGCGACCGCGCTCGACGACGGTCATCCCGACAAGGTCGAATTGTGCGCGATGGCCAAGCTCTACGTCACCGACACCTGCTTCGAGGTGGCCGACCAGGCGTTGCAACTGCACGGCGGCTACGGCTACCTCCGCGAGTACGGCATCGAGAAGATCGTCCGCGATCTGCGGGTGCACCGGATACTCGAGGGAACCAACGAGATCATGCGGGTGGTGATCGGGCGGGCGGAATCAGCCCGGAACCGCGCGTCTTAATTCAGGAGGTCTAGATGGCGACGATCGCGTTCTTGGGGCTGGGCAACATGGGTGGCCCGATGGCGGCCAACCTGGCCGCCGCGAACCACACGGTGCGCGGCTTCGACCTCGTCGACGCGTTGAAGGATGCGGCAGAAGCCAAGGGCGTCAACGTATTCGGCAGCGGGGCCGAGGCAGCCAGCGAGGCCGACGTGGTGATCACCTCACTGCCGAACGGTGCCATCGTCAAGGCCTGCTACGCCGAGGTGCTGCCCGCCGCCAAGCCGGGCACGTTGTTCGTCGACACCTCGACCATCTCCGTCGACGACGCCCGCGCCCTCAACGCCCAGGCGGAGGAACACGGCCACGCCCAGGTCGACGCTCCCGTATCCGGCGGGGTGAAGGGCGCGACGGCGGGCACGCTGGCGTTCATGGTCGGCGGCACCGACGCCGCCGTCGAGCGCGCCAGGCCGGTGCTGGAACCCATGGCGGGCAAGATCATTCACTGTGGTGGTTCTGGCAACGGGCAGGCCGCCAAGGTGTGCAACAACATGGTGCTCGCCGTGCAGCAGATCGTGGTCGGCGAGGCGTTCGTCCTGGCGGAGAAGCTCGGCCTCTCGGCCCAGTCGCTCTTCGACGTGATCACCGGGGCGACGGGCAACTGCTGGTCGGTACACACCAACTGCCCGGTACCAGGACCGGTTCCGACGTCGCCGGCCAACCACGACTTCAGACCGGGCTTCGCGACGGCGCTGATGAACAAGGACCTCGGACTGGCGATGGCGGCCGTGACCTCGACCGGCTCCGCGGCGCCGCTTGGCACCCACGCCGCGGAGATCTACGCCGACTTCGCCGCAGACCACGCCGACAAGGACTTCAGCGCCGTCATCGAGCTCCTACGCGGCAGCTGACCGGCCTCCCCGCGCCCACGACTCGGCGTGCAGCCGTCGGCAGTCGGTGACCCGCAGGGCGTCGAAGTCGGCGCGGGCGCCGAGTGTCTCGGGGTCGACGAGCACCCCCGACAAGCCGACGGCCGCCGCGCTGCGCAGTCCGTCGCGCGAACCGGCGAACGCCAGTGAATCGTGAATCGGTGCGCCCATCTCGGCCAGCGCCATCCGGAATCCGGCACCGGGCGAGGCGGCTGGCACGAGGTCGTCGGCGGTGACGATCGTCTGGATCAGACCGTCGCCGACCAACTGCCGCACCAGGGGTTCGACCCACTGCCGGCGGCCGGTGCTGACGACGCCGACCGCCACCCCCGCGGTGAACGCGTCGGTGATCAGTTCGACCAGACCGGTCCTGGCGTCCAGGTCGGCCCCGAGCATGACGCCGTCGAGCATCCGGGACTTCGTCGCGCAGATCTGCTCGACGAGGACCTTGAGCAGGACGTCGCACTCGGTACAGACGCCCCGTGCCCGGAGCTCCGCCGCGACCCGCTGCCGTTCGTCGGCAAGCGCCAACAGCTTCCGGTACCGCGCCGCGGACCAGGTCAGGCCCAGCCCATGGGCTGCGAAGGCCGCGTTCCACGCCAACCGGTGCCCGCCACACTCGACGTCGGCAAGCGAGTCCAGGTCGAAGACGACTGCGCTCAACGGGTGGTTGCCCACCGCGCTGGGGCGGGACGAGTCCCACCAGAACCGGCCTGCCCGCCACGCTCCGTTTGGTGTGTTCGCCATGAACCAAGGGTGGTCCACGTCACATCGCGGCGCCTCCCCCATCCGGGGGATTGAATGGGTCAACTTGGGCAGCCGGCCGGGTGGCCGGTCCTATGCTCGTGCCATGCCGCCCGCCGCCCGTTCTCCGGTGCGGCTCGTCCTCGTCGACGACCACGAGATGGTCATCGAGGGGCTCAAGGCGATGCTGACCGCGTTCGGCGACCGCGTCGAAGTCGTGGGTCAGGCCGTCGGGGCCGAACGGGCGATGGACGTCGTGGCCGAGCTGGACCCCGACATCGTCCTGTGCGACGTGCGGATGCAGGGTTCGAGCGGGCTGGATCTCTGCGCCGCCCTGCGAGCACGCGAACCGCACCGCAGGGTCGTGATGCTGTCGGTCTACGACGACGAGCAGTACCTCTTTCAGGCCCTGCGGGTCGGGGCGTCCGGGTACCTGCTGAAGAGCATCAGCAGCGACGAGCTGGTGCGCCAGTTGGAGTTCGCGAACGCCGGTGAGACCGCGATCGATCCCGGCATGGCGGCGCGGGCCGTCGACACGGCCGCCCGGCTGCAGCGCGACGAGTTCTGGCCAGGCGCCCGGCAGGGGCTGACGCAGCGCGAGAGCGAGATCCTCTCCTTCGTCGTCAACGGGCTGTCCAACCGTGGCATTGCGACCAAGCTGGTGATCGGCGAGGAGACGGTGAAGACCCACCTGCGCGCGATCTACCGCAAGCTCGACGTCACCGACCGCACCGGAGCCGTTGCGACGGCGCTGCGCGAGGGGATCTACCGGTGAGGCCGGGGCGGTCCTCACCCCGGCGCGGCGCCAACGCCGTCCGTGACGTGGTCGACGCCGACCGCGAGCTGGCCCTGCTGCGCGAGCTGATCCAGGCCGCCTCCAGCGGCCCGGGCGTGGAGCCGTTGGCCGAGGCCGCCGCCCGCATGATCACCGCGGCCACCGGCACCGACGTGTGCTTCGTGCACGTGCTCGACGACGCCGAACGATCACTGACCCTGACGGGTGCGACGCCGCCGTTCGACGCCGAGGTCGGCAAGATCCGGCTGCCCCTGGGACGTGGCGTCTCCGGGTGGGTGGCCAGCCACCGCGAACCCGTGGTGATCGTCGGCGACAAGGAGTCCGACCCGCGGTATCTGCCCTTCGAGTCGCTGCGCGGCTCGGACTTCACCTCGATGGTGTCGGTGCCCATGGAGACCGATCCCGGCGGCCTCGTCGGCGTGCTCAACGTGCACACCGTGGCCCGCCGGGACTTCACCGCCCGCGACGTGGAGCTGCTGCTGGTCATCGGCCGATTGATCGCCGGCGCGATGCATCAGGCCCGGCTGCACCGCCGGCTGGTGGCCCGCGAGCGGGCGCACGAGAACTTCGTCGAGCAGGTGATCGAGGCCCAGGAGATGGAGCGGCGTCGGCTCGCCGGCGACATCCACGACGGCATCTCGCAGCGACTCGTCACGCTGTCCTACCGGCTGGACGCCGCGACCAGGGCCGTGGGCGTGGACGCCGAGGCGGCCGCCGAGCAGCTGGGCAAGGCCCGCGAACTGGTGGATCTCACGCTGCAGGAGGCCCGGGCCGCGATCGGCGGCCTGCGCCCGCCCGTCCTCGACGACCTGGGCCTCGCCGGCGGTCTCGCCAGCCTGGCGAGGTCCATCCCGCAGGTGGAGATCGGTGTCGACCTGGCCGACACCCGGCTGCCCGACCACGTCGAAATCGCGATCTACCGCATCGCCCAGGAGTGTCTGCAGAACGTGGTCAAGCACGCCCAGGCCACCCACGCCAGCCTCACGTTCTCGGTCGGCGACGACGTCGCCCGGCTGGAGATCGTCGACGACGGCAGGGGCTTCGACACCTTCGAGAACCCGCTGGGGGGCGACGAGATGGGCGGCTACGGGCTGCTGTCGATGGCCGAGCGAGCCGAGATCGTCGGCGGCAGGCTCCACATCCGGTCCAGACCGGGCGCGGGTACCGCGGTCACGGCGACGATCCCGCTGCCGCCCACTCCGGCGCACGAGGCCGACGGCGTGCCCTAACTGTCCGCGCAGGCGTCGACGTGGTGCTCGAGTGCGGCGAGCACGTCGTCGGAGGCAGCCTTGAGCACCGCCAGCCGCTCGGGTCCGACCACCTCGACGAACAGTTCGCGCACCCGGGCGGCGTTCGCCGGAGCCGACGCCGCGATCGCCGAGCGGCCGGTGTCGGTCAACACGACGTCCGGGTAGCGGGCGTCGGAGGCCTCCCGCCGCACCAGGCCCCGCTTCTCCATTCGACTCAGATGGTGCGACATCCGGCTCTTCTCCCACTGGGTGGCACGCCCGAGTTCGAAGGCGCGCAGCCGACCGCCGGGTGCCTCGGAGAGGTTGACCAGGACCTCGAAGTCGGAGTCCGAGAGCCCGAAGTCCCGTTGCAGGTGCTTGACCAGGTGTCTCTCCAGGTGGTGGTGCATGTCCACGAAGCTCCGCCACGCCGCCAACTCGTCGGCTTCGAGCCCAGTCGCATCCGTCATGCCGCCACTCTAACCCATCGGGTTGACATATCAACCCGATGGGCTATCGTCAGAGGTGGGTTGACACATCAACTTGAACCGAGACGGGAGTTGTCATGACGAACGAGAAGCTGATCGCGGTGGTCGGGGCGACGGGATCACAGGGCGGTGGCCTGGTGCGGGCCGTCCTCGAGGACCCGAGCCACGAGTTCCGGGTGCGGGCCCTGACCCGCAGCGCCCGCTCCGCGAAGGCCCGCGAGCTGGCCGCCGCGGGGGCCGAGGTGGTGGAGGCCGACCTCGACGACGGGCCCAGCATGCGACGCGCCTTCGAGGGTGCCGACGGCGCCTTCGTGGTCACCAACTACTGGGCCGAACGCACGCCCGAGGAGGAGGCCATCCGGACCCGCGCTGCGATGGAACTCAGCCAGGCCGACACCGCTGCGCTGGCCGCCAAGCAGGCGGGCGTCGGCCACGTCGTGTGGTCGACGCTGGAGGACACCCGGGACTTCTTCGGATCCGACGGCGGCGTGCCGGACGTCGACGGGGCCTACAAGGTGCCCCACTTCGACGCCAAGGCCGAGGCCGACGCGGTGTTCCGCGAGTACGACGTGCCCACGACGTTCCTGCGGACGACGTTCTTCTTCGAGGGCTTCGCCGGGGGCCTCGGTCCGTCGCGCGGGGAGGACGGCACGCTGGCGCTGACCCTCCCGATGGCCGATCAGCCGATGTCGGGCATCGCCGTCGGCGACATCGGCCGCACGGCGCTGGGCGTGTTCCGGCGGGGCACGGAGCTGGTCGGCTCGACGGTCGCCATCGCCGGTGACCACCTCACCGGCGAGCAGTACGCAGCGGCGCTGGGTGACGCCCTCGGCGAGGAGGTCGTCTACCGGCCACTCGGCTGGGACGAGTTCCGCGCTCAGGGTTTCCCCGGCGCCGTCGAGATGGGCAACATGTTCCAGTACTACGCCCAGAACTCGGCCCGGTTCGTCGGCGACCGCGACCTGTCGGTGGTGCGGTCCCTGAATCCCGGCCTGCTGTCGTTCCGAGACTGGCTTGCGTTGCCGGACAGCGGTATTCGCCCGCAGTGAGTCAGAAGTCCCCGGCGCGGCGACGCAGCGTCTCGATGGCCGAGGCCAGCGCAGCCGACTCGGCGGCGGAGATCCCGATGTCGGCGAACACCTCGTCGTTGAGGGTGGCCGTCGCGTCCTCCACCGTCGAGCGGCCCAGCTCGGTGAGCCCGACCAGGGTGGTGCGGCCGTCGGTGGGGTGCGGAGTCCGCTCCACCAAGCCGTCCCCCTCCAACCGACGGATGGCGTGGGTGACGCTGGTGACGTGGACCTGCAGCCGGTCGGAGGCCTTGGTGATGGGCAGCGCCCCGCTGCTGCTGAACGCCAGGAGCCGCAGGAGTTCATAGCGGGAGAAGCTCAGATCGTACGGGCGCAGCGCCGCCTCGACGCGGGCGAGCAGGATCTGGTGAGCCCGCATCACCGACGTGACCGCGACCATGCCGTCGGCGACCGCACCCCAACCGGCGCGCTCCCAGTTGGACCTGGCCAGCGCAATGGGATCACGCTCCGTCGGTTGAGAGGGCACGCCCCTTCTTACCGCACCGACGGGCGGAACCGCTCACGTCGAGCGTTCGAGCAACACCTGCCCGGTGTCGGCGGAGACCAACTGCACCGAGGCGATCTGCTCCTTGGGCATCGGGGTGTTGCCGCTGGGCAACGCGGTGGCGCCGGGCAGGCCGAGCCAGGTGGCCACTTGAGTACGGCTGCCGTCGCGGCCGACGACCACCATGCCGAGGTTGCTCGGTGGACCGTCCGATGCCCCGGACCACTGGCCGTAGGTGCAGGCCATGTCCACGCGGGTGCCCCAGGCGAAGCTGCTCAGCCCGACGGTCGCACTGAACGGCGTCGGCGCGAGCTTGTTCATCTCCAACTGCGCGACGGGCTGCTCCGTCTCGCCGCTGCGCAAGCCCATCAACTCGGGCCGGACGGCGACCACCAGCCCGACGGCGAGCAGCGCCGCCGCCACGGCCACCGACGTCGTCGTCAGCCATCGCGAGCGACGCCTACGCCACCGCACCTTGTCCAAGACCGACGTCAGCACCTCGTCGCGCAGCGGCGGCGGGTCGGGTTGCTCGCCGTCGAGGCCCCGGACGTCGGCCTCGGTGAGCAGGCCGAGAAGTGCGGGCATGCCACTGAGTTCGGCGACGGCGTCGCGGCACCGGTCGCATGTCTGCAGGTGCGCCTCGTACTCCCGGCGCTCGGCGCTGGAGAGCGAACCCAGGACGTACGCGGCGTCCCACGTGGCGTAACCGTCCCCGTCCGCCACGTCGAGACCGTGGCCCCCGTTGGAGTAGGTCATCGCGTCACCCCCATTTCTTGCAAGTTGAGCCGCAGTGCTCGCATCGCGTAGTGCAGCCGGGACTTGACCGTGCCCTCGGCGATGTTCAGGTCCGCGGCGGTCTGCGCGACACTCCACCCCTGGTAGTACGCCCGCAAGATCACCGCCCGGTGGTCCTCGGAGAGTTGGCTGAGCGCGGTGCCGAGAAGCAGCTTGTCCAGGGCGGTGTCGACCTCGTCGGGTCCGGCGTGGTCCGCGACGGCCTCCACGTCGGCGGTGCCAGATTCGTGGCGAAACCTCGCACTGCGTCGTTCGTCGATGATGAGGTTGCGGGCGACGGTGAACAGCCAGGCCCGGGCAGAGCGTTCGACGTCGTCGGTGACTTCCGGGTGCCGCCACGCCCGCAGCAGCGTTTCCTGGACCACGTCCTCCGCGCGCGCCTGGTCGCCGGTGAGCCGCAGGGCATACCGCCACAGCGCTGCGGCGTGCTCGTCGTAGAGCACGCGCATCATCGCTGCCTCCGGATCGTCCACGAGCACCTCCGACAGTTACACGTCGCAGACGCCCACGAGGTTCACCTCAGAGTGTGAGGATGCGGGGCCCGTCGTCGGTCGCGGCAACGGTGTGTTCCCAGTGTGCCGCGCGGGTGCCGTCGGCGGTGATGACCGTCCACTCGTCTTCCAGCACGATCGTCTTCGTGGTGCCGAGGGTCAGCATCGGCTCGATCGCCAGGACGGAACCGGCGGCGAGGTGGGGTCCGCGCCCGGGTGAGCCCTCGTTGGGCAGGAACGGATCCATGTGCATGCTTTTGCCGATGGCGTGCCCGCCGTAGCCCTCGACGATGCCGTACTTGCGGTCGTGGCGTGCCTCGGCGGCGTGCGTGCCCACCTCGATGGCGTGGCTGACGTCGGTGAGGCGGTTGCCGGGGACCATGGCCGCGATCCCGGCTTCCATCGCCGAGCGGGTGGCCTCCGAGAGGGCCTCGTCGGCCGGGATGAGCGGGCCGACGCCGAAGGTCACCGCCGAGTCGCCGTGCCAGTCGTCGAGGATGGCGCCGCAGTCGACGGACACCAGGTCGCCGGCGGCCAGAACTTCGTCGGCCGACGGGATGCCGTGGACGACGCGGTCGTTGACCGACGAACAGATGCTCCCGGGAAAGCCGTGGTAGCCGAGGAACGACGGGATGCCCCGGCCGTCGCGGATGACCGATTCGGCGATCGCGTCGAGTTCGAGGGTCGAGACCCCGGGCTGGGCCGCCTGTCGGACGGCGCGGAGGGCGGCGGCGACGAGGGCACCCGCCGCGGCCATCGCGTCGAGTTCACCCGGGGTTCGCTGCGGGACGACCTTGCGGCCGCGCAGGCTGGGCAATCCGATCATCGGATTACTTGCCGAGTGCGCGCAGCGCGCGGGCGAACACCTCGTCGGGATCGCCGACGGCGTCGACGGTCTTGAGTTCGTCGGAGTAGTAGTCCAGCAGTGGTGCCGTCTCGGCCCGGTAGACGTTCATCCGGTTGAGGATGACCTCTTCGGTGTCGTCGGCGCGTCCCCGGCTCTTCAGCCGCTTGAGCAACTCGTCCTCGGAGACCCGGAACTCCAGGACCGCGTCGAGCTGGAGGTTGCGCTTGGCCAACATCTCGCGCAGCGCCTCGGCCTGCTCGACTGACCGCGGAAAGCCGTCGAGGATGAAGCCGTCGGCCACGTCCTCGTCGTCAAGCCGGTCGTCGACGAGCGCGTTGGTCAGCGTCGCGGGCACCAGGTCGCCGGCGTCGAGGTACTTCTTGGCCTCGAGGCCCAACTCGGTTCCGGTGCTGATGTTGTGCCGGAAGAGGTCGCCGGTGGACACCTGCGGGATGCCCAGTTTTTCGACGAGCTTCTCGGCCTGCGTCCCCTTGCCTGCGCCGGGCGGTCCAAGCAACACGATTCTCACTTGAGGAACCCTTCGTAGTTGCGCTGCATCAGCTGGCTCTCGATCTGTTTGACGGTGTCCAGTCCGACACCGATCATGATCAGAACCGCGGTGCCGCCGAAGGGCAGGTTCTGCACGCTTCCGGTGTTGCCGATCTCCAAGAACAAGTTGGGCAGAACGGCGATCACACCGAGATAGATCGAGCCGGGCAGGGTGATTCGGCTCAGAACGTATCGCAGATAATCCGCCGTCGGCTTGCCTGGTCGGATGCCGGGAATGAAGCCACCGAACTTCTTCATCTCGTCGGCGCGTTCGTCGGGGTTGAACGTGATCGACACGTAGAAGTACGTGAAGAACACGATCAGGCCGAAGTAGATCGCGATGTACACCGGGCTCGCGGGGTTGGTCAGGTAGTCCGCGACGAACTTGTCCCACCAACCGGTGCCGGGGTTGGAGCTGCCGCTCTGCACCAGCTGGGTGATCAGGTGCGGGATGTAGATCAGCGACGACGCGAAGATCACGGGGATGACGCCGGCCTGGTTGACCTTCAGGGGCAGGTAGGTCGACGTGCCGCCGTACATGCGACGTCCGACCATGCGCTTGGCGTACTGGACGGGGATGCGTCGCTGGCCCTGCTCGACGAAGACGACGCCGACGATGATGATCAGGGCGGCGATGCAGACCATGGTGAAGACGGTGGGTCCGCGCCCGTCGAGGATCATCTTGCCCTCGGAGGGGATCCGGGCCGCGATGCCGGCGAAGATCAGCAGCGACATGCCGTTGCCGATGCCGCGCTCGGTGACCAGTTCGCCCATCCACATGACCAGCGACGCGCCGGCGGTCAGCACCAGCACGATGACGACCAGGGTGAAGATCGACGAGTTGGAGATGATGTCGAGGCTGCAGCCCTGCAGCAGGCCACCGTTGGCGGCCAGCGCCACGATCGAGGTGCCCTGCAGCAACGCCAGGGCCACCGCGAGATAGCGGGTGTACTGCGTCATCTTGGCCTGGCCGGATTGGCCTTCCTTGCGCAGTTGTTCGAACCGCGGGATGACCACGGTGAGCAGCTGCACGATGATGCTGGCCGTGATGTAGGGCATGACGCCGACGGCGAAGACCGACAGCTGAAGCAGCGCGCCACCCGAGAACAGGTTGATCAGCGAATAGATCTGCGCCGAGTCACCGCCCTGGACCTGCTGGATGCACTTCTGCACGTTGGGGTAGTTGACGCCAGGAGACGGCAGCGTGGCACCGACCCGGTAGAGGATGACGATGCCGAGGGTGAAGAGAATCTTCCGTCGGAGGTCGGCCGTCCGCAGTGACGAGATGAAAGCCGAAAGCACTCTTCCTCCTGCGCAGCCGGATCAAGTCGCGGCGTGCCGATGGGGCTGGTCCAACCAGCGCGTTATGGGTAAGTCCCGAGCGATCCGTCAGCCGGTGCGCAGGCATGCCTGCAGCCAGCGCAATCGCGCGTTGGAACAGTCTACGAGGGTAACAGTTGCCGTCGGTCGGACCCTCATCCGATCGACGTGGCCGCAGCCCGGTTGGCGTGCCAGCTTCAGAGCGTACAGTCGGCACCGGCTCATTACATCAGCTAACTAATAGTTGGAGTACGCATGACCGACACCGATTCGAAGCGCTTCGACGGCGACGAGTGGGACCTGGCGTCCAGCGTCGGCGCGACCGCCACCATGGTCGCGGCCGCCCGCGCGCTGGCCTCGCGCGAACCCAATCCGCTCATCGACGACCCCTACGCCGCTCCCCTCGTTCGAGCGGTTGGCGTCGACTTCTTCGTCAAACTGGTCGACGGCACCCTTCCGCTGGACGCCGAGGGAGCCGGTGCCGGCGCCCTGCTGGCCGAAGTGATGGCGGTCCGGACCCGCTTCTTCGACGACTTCTTCATGGCCGCCACCGCAGCGGGCATCCGGCAGGCGGTCATCCTGGCCTCCGGCCTCGACTCCCGGGCCTACCGACTGCCGTGGCCGGCGGGCACCACCGCCTTCGAGATCGACCAACCCGCGGTGCTGGGCGCGAAGTCCGCCGCGATGGCCGACCTCGGCGCGACCCCCACCGCCGACCGGCGGGCCGTCGCGGTCGACCTGCGCGACGACTGGCCGTCGGCACTGGTGGCCGCCGGGTTCGACGTGACGGCGCCGACGGCGTGGAGCGCCGAGGGGCTTCTCGTCTATCTCCCCCCGGAGGCGCAGGACCGCTTGTTCGACGACATCACCGCGGTGTCGGCGCCTGGCAGTCGCCTCGCCACCGAGTACCACCCGGACGGAGGCGCGGCGCTCGGCGGCCGCGCCGGCGCCCTGGCGGAGCAGTGGCGGGCCCACGGCTTCGACGTGAACATCGCCGACCTGGCCTACGCCGGTGAGCGCACGCCCGTGGTCGACTATCTGACCGCGAAGGGCTGGCGCGTGTCGGCCCGCCCCCGGCCCGACGTGTTCACCGACTACGGCCGCCAGTTCCCCGATTCCGAGGCCCTCGAGGCCTTGCGCAATTCCCTGTCGGTCATCGCCACCCTCGAAGGAGAACTTTCATGACACGCACCGCCGACGACAGCTGGGACCTCGCTTCCAGCGTGGGCGCCACCGCCACCGCGGTCGCCGCCACCCGCGCGACCGCATCGCAGGGACCCGACGCCCTCCTCGACGACCCGTTGGCAGAGCCCTTGGTGCGCGCCGTCGGCATGGAGACGTTCGTCAAGGTCGTCGACGGCGAACCGCTCGGCGACGACGACGATCCCCTGCTGAACCGGCGGGCGATGAACGAGCAGATGGCCGTCCGCACCCGCTACTTCGACGACTTCTTCACCGCGGCCACCGCGGCGGGCATCCGCCAGGCCGTCATCCTGGCGTCGGGGCTCGACACCCGGGCCTACCGGTTGGCGTGGCCCACCGGCACCGTCGTCTACGAGATCGACCAGCCCGAGGTGATCGAATTCAAGACGCGCACGCTGGCCGGGCTCGGAGCCGAACCCACCGCCGAGCGACGCACCGTGGCGATCGACCTTCGGAACGACTGGGCCAGCGCGTTGCGCCAGGCCGGTCTCGACCCCACCGCCCCGACGGCGTGGAGCGCCGAGGGCCTACTGGTCTACCTGCCACCGGAGGCGCAGGACCGGTTGTTCGACGACATCACGGCGCTCTCGGCACCGGGCAGCCGGATCGCGACCGAGCACATGGACCTGGCCGCGATTCCCGCCGACTGGGCCGAGAAGCTCACCGAGCGGACCAAGCGGCTGGGGTCCGAGATCAACCTCGCCGAGCTGTTCTACACCGGTGAGCGCAACAGCGCCGCGGACTATCTCGCGGCGCACGGGTGGTCCAACGTCATCCAGCCGACCGCGGACGCGTACGCCGCCAACGGTTTCGAACTGCCCGACGACGAGCTCGCCTCGTTCGGCGGCGGCTCGGGCTACCTGACCTCGACGCTGAAGTAGAGGAGTCGTCATGGCGAGAACCGACGGCGACAGCTGGGACCTGGCCTCCAGCGTGGGTGCGACCGCGACGATGGTGGCTGCGCAGCGCGCGCTGGGTCACCGCGAGAGTTTGATCGACGACCCGTATGCCGAACCGTTGGTGCGTGCGGTGGGTGTGGACCTGTTCACCCGCATGCTCGACGGCGAGGTCGACTTCAGCGCCGTCGACCCGGCATTCACACCGCGTCGGGCGGCGGAGGGCATGGCGGTGCGCACCAGGTTCTTCGACCGGGTGTTCCTGGACGGTGCCGCCGCCGGTGTGCGCCAGGCCGTGATCCTCGCGGCCGGTCTCGACGCCCGTGGCTACCGACTGCCGTGGCCGGACGGCACCGTGGTCTTCGAGGTCGACCAACCCGAGGTGATCGAGTTCAAGACCACGACGCTGAGCGGAATCGGCGCCGAGCCAACGGCCACGCATCGGACGGTCGCAATCGACCTCCGCGAGGACTGGCCGAAGGCGTTGCGGGACAACGGGTTCGATCCGACTCAGCCGACGTCCTGGAGTGCGGAGGGCCTGCTGATCTACCTGCCGCCGGAGGCTCAGGACGCGTTGTTCGACAACGTCACCGCCCTGTCGGCGCCGGGCAGCCGACTGGCCACCGAGCACGTGCCCGACCTGACCGCCTTCACCGACGAGCGCTCGCAGGTCCTTCGGGAACGACTCAAGCAGATGGGCTCCGACATCGAGATGGCCGACCTGGTGTACCAGGGCCAGCGGCACGATCCCGTCGAGTACCTCCGTGCCCGCGGGTGGGAGGTCACCGCCGTGCCGAACCGAGAGGCGTACGCGGCCAACGACTTCGAACTTCCGGACGACGAGCTGTCGAAGATGATGGGCGATCTGCGCTACGTGAGCGCGGTGTTCACGGGCTGACCCGCCACGGTCAGAACCGCTGCGCGCCCAACCACAGCGCGTTCACCCCGGTCAGCGACCGCTCGGCCTGGGTCAGGAAGACCTCGGCCGAGCGTCCGACCAGCGAGCCGAACGCGTCGGGCAGGGACGCCGCGGCGGGCTGCGACGACGGCTTCGGCCTAAGCGCGTCCAGCAGGGACGATCCGGGGAGCGCGGCGAGCTTCACCTCGGCGTCGGCGTCGAATCCGGCGAGTACCTTGGCACGCTCGACCGCCGCGCGGAGTCCGCCGAGTTCGTCGACCAGCCCCCGGGCCAGGGCGTCGGCTCCGGTCCAGACCCGGCCGCGGGCCACGGCGTCCACCTCCTCGACCGTCATGCCCCGGCCGTCGGCGACCCGCTGCACGAAGTCGGTGTAGAACAGGTCGGCTTCGGCCTCGACGTGCGCGTGCCGCTCGTCGGTGAACGGGGCGTTCGTCGACCAGGCGTCGGCGTTGGCGTTGGTGCGCACCGAATCCCAGCCAATGCCCAAGCGTTCCTTGAGGTCTCGGGCGACGAGCTTGCCGGTCACCACGCCGATCGAACCGGTCAGCGTGCCGGCGTTGGCGACGATCGCGTCGGCGGCCATGGACACGTAGTACCCGCCCGACGCGGCGACGGCCCCCATCGACGCCACGATCGGCTTGCCGGCCGCGCGGAGCCGGACCACCTCGCGCCAGATGGTCTCCGATCCGGTGACCGAGCCACCCGGACTGTCGACCCGCAGGACGACGGCGGCGACGTCGTCGTCGGCGCCCGCCTCGCGCAGCGCCGCCGCGATCGTGTCGCCGCCTGCGCTCGACGTGCCCAGCGGCGACAACGTCCGGCCGCCGCGGCCGCTGACGATGGGTCCGGCCAGTGTCACGATCGCAACGGTCGGCTTGGCCGGGCGGCCCGGCAGCGAGGGCACCGACGGTGCCGCGCCCGTCCGGGCGTAGCGCGACAGGTACAGCCGGGCCGGCGCCTCGGGCGAATCCGGCGAAACGTCGGGTGCCCCAGCGAGTTCGGCGATCCGGGCATAGGCCTCGTCACGGAACCCGATCCGGTCGACGAGCCGTCCGGTGACTGCGTCCTCGCGCAACAGCGGCGCCTTGTCGGCCAAGGCGTCGAGATCGGCGACGTCGACGTGCCGGGACTCGGCCACCGCGGCCAACACCTGGTCGTGCAGACTCTCGATCAGCCTGCCGTCGGCTTCGCGGTGGGCGTCGGTGTAGCTCTCCTTGGTGAACATGTTGGCCGCCGACTTGTATTCGCCGCGCGCCACGAATTGCGCTTGGATGCCCGCCTTTTCGAGCGCGTCACGAAGGAAGAGCGCATTGGTGGCGAAGCCGACCAGCCCGACGGTTCCCGACGGCTGCATCCACACCTCCCGAAACGCCGACGCCAGGTAGTAGGACATCGTCCCGGGGTAGGTCTCGGCCCAGGCGAGCGAGGGCTTGACGTCGCTGAACGCCACGATGGCCTGCCGCAACTCCTGCACCGGACCCGCCGAGGCAGCCGGCAGTTGCACCCGCGCGATCAGCGCCGCGACACGGTCGTCCTTCGCGGCGCGGTGGATCGCCGCGACCGCCTCGCGCAGCAGGAGCGGCTTGCCCTGGCCGTTGACCATGGCCAGCGGGTCGAAGCCGCCGGTCTCCTGCGGCACCGACTGCAGGTCGAGTTCCAGCACGCAGCCGCTGGGCACGCCGCGGTGGCGCACGGTGTCGACCTTGCGGACGATCGCCCGAAGCTCGTCGGTGCCGGGGACGTCTGACAGGAAGTTGAGCATGTGGTCGAGCCTACCGACGGCGCGCGGGCGGCAGCCGCGTCCACAGCCCACGGCCGTAACGTGGGGCCGATGCGGTACTCGATATCCCTGCCCCAGCTCGACCTGGACGGATTCGACGCGACGGGCTTCAAGGACTACGTGACACGTGCCGAGGAACTGGGTTTCGAGGCGGGGTGGACGTTGGAGCAGACGATCGGCGCCGAGCCGTTGATCGCACCCTTGGAGCTGTTGTCCTATGCCGCGGCGTGCACCACCCGCATGCGGCTGGGCGTGGCGGTGATGGTGACCTCCCTGCACGACCCGCTGCAACTGGCGTCGTCGGCGACGGCCGTCGACCGGCTCAGCCACGGCCGGCTGGACCTCGGGGTGGCGCCGGGCGGCGGCTTTCGGCGCTTCGACGCCTTCGGCGTGGAGCCCAAGACGTTCATCAGCAGCTTCACCGAGGGTCTGGAGCTGATGAAGGCGGCGTGGTCGGATGCCGAGCGGATCACGTTCCACGGGCGCTTCCGCGACGTGGACGACCTGCCGATCGAACCGAAGCCCGTCCAGCGCCCGCATCCGCCGATCTGGTTCGGCGGCACCGCCCCCGCCGCGCTGGCCCGTGCCGTTCGGCTCGGCGACTCGTTCCTGGGTGCGGGCTCGTCCACCACGGAGACCTTCACCACGGTGGCGGCCACGGTACGTCGCGAACTCGACGCCCAGGGCAAGGACGCCTCGGGCTTCACCGTGGGCAAGCGCGTCTACCTGATGGTCGACGACGACGCCGGCCGCGCACGCGAGCGGGTCGTCGCGGGCCTGCACCGCAAGTACGGCGCTATGCGTGGCATCGAGGATGTGCCGGTGTCGGGCACGCCCGCCGACGTCGCCGAGGGTCTGCGCGCGGTCGTGGCGGCCGGCGCCGACATGATCCTGCTCAACCCGCTGGGCGACGGCGTCGCCGAGGATCGCGAGCAGATGGAGCGGCTGGCCGCCGAGGTCCTGCCTCGGCTCGGCTGACCGTCGCCGCACAGCAGAAGGCCCCGCACGCCGTGGCGTGCGGGGCCCTCCAACTAGGACGTGCCTACAGCTCGGTGGCCGAGCCGCCTGCGGCGCTGATCTTCTCGCGCGCGCTGCCGCTGAACTTGTGGGCGGTCAGGTCGACCTTGACGGAGATCTTTCCGTCGCCGAGAACCTTCACCAGCTTGTTCTTGCGAACCGCGCCGGCGGCGACCAGCTCGTCGACGCCGACGGTGCCACCCTTGGGGAACAACCGGTCGATGTCGGCGACGTTGACCACTTCGTACTCGGTACGGAAGCGGTTCTTGAAGCCCTTGAGCTTCGGCAGCCGCATGTGGATCGGCATCTGCCCACCCTCGAACGTCACCGGGACGTTCTTGCGGGCCTTGGTGCCCTTGGTACCGCGGCCCGAGGTCTTACCCTTCGAGCCTTCACCGCGGCCGACGCGAGTCTTGGCGGTCTTCGACCCGGGCGCTGGGCGCAGGTCGTGCAACTTGATGGTCATTACGCCTCCTCAACGAGGACGAGGTGGTTCACGACGGCGAGCAGTCCACGCGTCTGAGCGTTGTCCTCGCGGACGACGGTCTGACGGATCTTGCGGAGTCCGAGACTGCGCAGGCTCTCCTTCTGCTTCCAGCGCGCACCGACGGTGCCGCGCACCTGGGTGATCTTCACTTCAGCCATGACTATGCCGATCCTTCACGCGCTGCCGCAGCGGCCAGCGCTTCGCTTTCACGTCGCGCCTTGAGCATGCTCGGCGGGGCGACGTCCTCGATCGAGAGGCCACGACGTGCGGCGACCTCTTCGGGGCGCTGGATCATCTTC